>APMI01015394.1_pt1 | contig 18859 bp, 12 predicted proteins | sample 667938 | NCBI WGS metagenome assembly APMI01 (sample SAMN01084076, study PRJNA167559) | wastewater metagenome | biome: Wastewater | place: Denmark: Ejby Moelle, Odense | collected 2011-11-28 | reverse complement strand
GTCCACCACATCCTTGCTCCTGCAAGTACGAGCTTAATGTTGGTATGGCCCGCTTTCCTGAACTGATCGAAGGCCTTAAAAAGATTTACCAGGTTTTTGCGCGGATGCAGCGTGCCCACAAAAAAGAAATATTCCGATCCTTTCGAAAATTTTTCTCTAACCTTCTGTTTTTCAGCCGCATTCAGTGGACTGAAAATATTTCCTGCGCCATTGTAAACCACATCTATTTTCGTGGGACTTATTCCGTAGGTTTCGGCTATATCTTTTTTTGAATATTCCGAAACGGTTGCTATGCGGCTTGCCTTTCGGGCAAACCGCGGAAACATGGTCTTATAATATTTTCGGACCAGGTAAGGTATATCTTCCGGAAAATGTTCGAAGTTCAGATCGTGAATCACCCCGACGGATTTCACCTGCGATGTAAGGGATAAAAAACCATCGGGCGACAGGAACAAATCAGGTTTCGAATATTTGAAATGCATCGGAAGCGAGGCTTCGAACCACGTCAGGAACAGCAGCGGATGCCGTGCCTGGGGTGGTAATACCACGGGCTGAACATTGGAGTTGTAGATATATTTCTCGTTGTATTTCCTGTCGAAATAAAAGTAAAACTGGTGTTCGGGATGCTGCGACGTGATGATCTGCAAGGTTTCGTCCATAAACCTCCCAATGCCATCCAGTCGCTCGTTTAAAAGCAGGCGTGTATTTACTGCAATTTTCAAATTGAAATTTTTCTGTATCCGTTATAATATTTACGCAAAGCTCGCGAAATAATTGTTTGCATCCGAAAATTTAAATGTTCATTTCAGCCGGTTTCCCAAATACATTTTTTATTGCCACGAATCGCATCAACAGGGTAATTGGCGCAGGAATTCAATGTGTTAAAACTGCAATAAAAAATAGAAAGTTTGCACACTATTTTACCCCCCGTAGCGTTAAAAATAAAGCGCGTTCTGAAATAGCTGCATTTTTGATTAAAACTAAGGGATATTGAATGAAAACATTTGTAAAGTTTGTATTGCAGAAATTATTGGGATTCAACAACTATCTGTTTATTTTTTCACTTTACATCATCTCCACACTCAGGCATAACCGCAAAGAAGGCGATTTTATGTATTTCCTGTCTATGCTGCCTGATAATTCAACGGTTCTTGATATTGGTGCCAACATTGGGGTTATGACCGTTCACCTGGCCCGGAAGTTACCGGCATCGCAGATACTTTCATTTGAGCCGGTGCCCGAGAACCTCAAAACATTACGCAGGCTGCTGAAATTTTATAAGCTTGGCAATGTTAAAGTTTTTGATGTTGCCCTGGGCAATTACGAAGGAACCGCCGAAATTATTCTGCCTGAGCATAAGCATGTTAAATTCCAGGGGCTGAGCCATATCGAAGGGGTTGAAGGTTCTGAAGGTGATACGGGCATAAAATACCAGGTACCCATGCACCGGCTCGATGATATAGCCGAACTCCGGTCGCCCGGCAAATTTGTTTCGGGGATAAAAATTGATGTGGAGAATTACGAATACTTTGTTCTTGATGGTGCCAGAAAATTACTGTCAAGTCATAAGCCAATGATTTATGCCGAATTATGGGATAATCAAAACCGTAAGGATTGTATGCGTCTGTTGCAGGACTTAGGGTACAGCGCTTTTGTACTCGAAAATGGTGCCCTGGCCGATTTTGATGCCGGCAGGCATCACACGCAGAATTACTTTTTCAGGGTGTTACCTGGTGCTAAAAGTTAGCCTATGAAGCGTAAATTTTTAACCAACCTCGGATTCCTGCTTTTTCTTAACCTGCTGGTAAAGCCATTCTGGATATTTGGCATCGACCGTACGGTTCAGAATATGGTGGCGCCGGGTGAATACGGTTTTTATTTTACGGTTCTCAATTTTACTTTTCTTTTCAACATCCTGCTCGATTTTGGCATCACCAATTTTAACAACAGGAATATTGCACAGAACAACCACCTGCTGAATAAGCACTTTTCGGGTATCGCCACGCTTCGGTTCCTGCTTGCAGGCATTTATTTTGCTGCCATTTTTATTGTTGCCGCTGTTATCGGGTACGATGCCCGTCATTTTTATTTCCTGGTCTTCCTGGGTATAAACCAATTCCTGGTTTCGCTGATCCTTTACCTGCGTTCGAATATATCGGGTTTGCTGTTGTTTAAAATTGACAGTGTTGTTTCGGTACTCGACAGGTTGCTGATGATCCTTTTTTGCAGCATTTTGCTGTGGGGGCGCAACAGTAATGAACCGTTTCACATCATCTGGTTTGTGTACTCGCAAACCCTGGCTTATTTACTCACCGCACTTTTTGCCCTGCTTATTGTGATGAAACGGGCAGCCTTTACAAAGCTCGGCTGGGACCCGGCTTTTTTCAGGATGATTATCAGGCAAAGCTTTCCGTATGCTTTGCTGGTATTGCTAATGTCGTTTTATAACCGTATTGATTCGGTAATGATTGAACGTTTGCTGCCAAAAGGATTGGGCACAGCCCAGGTTGATATTTATGCAAAAGCTTTCAGGTTGCTGGATGCCGTTAACATGATCGCTTACCTTTTTTCAGTAATTCTTGTGCCGATTTTTGCCAGGCTTATTAAAGACAAGTCGCCGGTCGACGGAATGGTGAAACTTTCGTTTACTATTATTTTTACCATGTCGATGATTATTGCCACCTGCTCATCGTTTTACAGCGACCAGATTATGAACATGCTCTACGTAGGCCAGGTACAGGAGGCCCGGAAAGTATTTGTCTGGCTGATCATTGGTTTTATCCCCATTTCGGTTACATATATTTTCGGTACATTGCTAACAGCAAACGGTAGCATGAAAGCATTAAATATGATGGCATTGGCGGGAATGGTGATCAACATTGTGCTCAATTTTATCCTCATACCGCGTTTCATGGCGGTGGGTTCAGCTTATGCAAGCGTAATTACACAATTTGCCACTGCAATCATCCAGGTAATCATAGCACAGCAAATATTCAGATTTACGATTAACTGGAAGTACATTTTTACACTTGTATTTTTTGCCGCAGGTGTGATTATTATAAATATTATTCTCAGCAGCCAGGTGCACAACTGGCATCTTGCCTTTATTGCAGCCGGATCAGCATCACTGTTGTGGGCATTTGTTCTGAAACTGATAGATGTAGGCGGAATAATCCGGTTATTAAAAAACGGCTGATGTTTACGGCTGGTTTAAAATGGTTCAGCATTTCGTGAAAGTTACATATTATAGCACATCACCGGGCCTTAACAGACGTTATGAGGAGCGGGGGCGGGTGCATGCGGGCAAGTTATTGCTGTTATTGGTTTTTCTGCTAATTTCTATATCTTTGCAGGTACTAACTCTGAGGCTGATACAATGCTGAATAACTCTACTAACGGGTCTGCTGATTCATTTAAAGTTGCCATTTTTTTGTTTAAGTGGCGCAAAACGCTTCTGGTTGTTGGGTTGTTAGCTGCGGTTCTGTCGGCAATAGTTTCTTCGCCTTTATTTATTACTTCCCTTTACAAATCCACCCTGATCATGTACCCCGCTTCGGGGAATTCTGTTTCTAAATCGCTGATAGCCGAAACAGGCAGCCAGCGCGAGGATGTCCTGGAATATGGCGACGACGGGCAAACGGAACAGCTATTACAGATTCTAAACTCAAACCGGATCAGGGATAAAGTGATAGCCAAATTTAACCTGTCCGAACATTATGGAATCAGGCCGGGTTCCAGGTATTATCTTTCAACATTATATTACAGGTTCAACCGCAATATCAGTTTCAAACGCACTGAGTTTATGGCTGTAAAATTAACGGTTTACGACAGCGATGCGCAAATGGCAGCCGATATTGCGAACCAGATTGCCGATTATGTTGATTCGGTGAAATATGATATGCAAAAGGATCGTGCCATACAGGGTTTTAAAATTGTTGAAGCTGAATACCTCGCAAAACAAAGGGAATTGGATATCATGGAAGATTCACTGACCCGGATCAGGAACCTCGGTGTACAGGATTATGAAACGCAGGCCCAGATGCTCAACCGCCAGCTTGCCAAAGAAATTGCTGCCGGCAATACCCGCGCTATCCGTAACCTGGAAGACCGGCTCAAAATACTGGCCACCTACGGAGGCGCCTATGTATCGCTCCGCGAAAAACTACTGAACGAAATAAAACAACTCAGTTTCATAAAGGCCAGGTATGAAGAAGCTAAAATGGATGCAACCTTCGTTATTCCGCAAAAGTTTGTGGTTGAAAAAGCCATTAAGGCCGAACGAAAATCGTATCCCATTATCTGGATTATTGTCTTGCTCTCAACCGTTGGTTCACTACTCACGGCAATGCTGGTAATTGCCCTTACAGAAAAGTTTCCGCAAGTAATCAGCAATCTGAAACAAATAGCTGATGCAAGAAGCTACAAACAATAAAATTTCTAATGCAGGGTTGTAATAAAGTTGAACATAAATACTTGATACGATGGATAATTTCTTTAGTAATCTGAACTTGTTAAAAATTGTGCTCAAATGGAAATGGCACCTGCTGGTGTTTGCGGTGATAGCCGCCCTTGTTTCGCTGGTAGTCTCGAGCCCATATTTTATGAAACCAAGGTTTAAATCGTTTGCAGTTATTTATCCGTCAAATATCCTTCCTTATTCAGAAGAAAGCCAGACAGAGCAGATGCTCCAATGGTTGAACTCGAGCGATGTGCGCGATTCAGTTATTAAAAAGTTCGATCTGGCCAGGCATTATAATTTATCGCCCGGCGACAAATACTATGCTTCGTACCTCATTGGAACCTACAATCAGAATGTAAAAATTTCGAAAACGCAATACGAAAGTATAGAAGTAAGTGTTACCGATGTTGACCCGGTACTGGCAAAAAATATGGTGAATGCAATACTTTTTTATACCGATAAGAAAATAGCCGAAGTTCATTATTCCAAATACAATGAAGTAGTTGAGTCGGTGTATAAAACCTTGCAAACCAAAAAGTCAGAAATTGATTCGATAAAAAGACTTTACCACGAAATATCAACTACTTATGGCATTTATGATATGGGCGGACAAAGCCAGGAAATTACCCGCGGTGAATTGCGTACCGTTGATGGCGGAGGTGGAAACATCAATACCAAAGATGTAATTAAATTAAAATCGGGCATGGTCGAAAAAGGAGGGGACCTGATTTTCCTGAGCAACCGCATCGCCAACCTGGGAAATGAATACAGCGAGCTGGTCCGCAGGTACGACCTGGCACGTTTTGACCTGGATAAAAAATTTACTTTCGTGAATATGGTTACCCCGCCTATGGTTGCCGATAAGAAGTCGTATCCCAGGAAATTGTTTGTTATGTTTGCTTTCGTAGGAGGAACCTTGCTTTTCAGCCTGTTATCCATAGTGGTAATAGAGCAACGCCGCATGCTGTCAGCCGGACCTAATAACTGATTAGGAGTATTATTTTGACTGAAAAACGTAAAATATTAGTAGTCTACCTGGTTACAGCAATTTTTGTATTGCTTAATACTTACCTGGTATATAAGGAGATATACCTGGGAATGCTTATTCCTGTTGTTGGTATTATGGTACTGCTGTATATTTTCAGCCTCGACAAAATATTGTTGCTTGCAGTTTTTGCTACCCCGCTTGCCATCGATATAGGCGACTATGATCTGGGCGCCAGTATTTCAGTACCCAGCGAACCCTTGCTGATAGGCATTCTCTTTTTTATGGTGCTCAAAGTATTGCTCGAAGGGGGCATTGAACGGCGTATTATGCGGCACCCCATCAGTATAGCTATCTTGTTTAACCTGGCGTGGATGCTGATAACTGCCATAACATCCGATCTCCCTTTGGTTTCCTTCAAATATTTACTGGCCCGGCTGTGGTTTATTGTTCCGGTATACCTCGGCGGACTCATGCTGTTTCGCCAGAAAACCAACATCAGGACGTTTATCTGGGCTTATGTTTCGGCATTAATCATTGTGGTATTTTATACAACCTGGGTTCACATGGGGTATAATTTCAGCGAAAAAGCCGGGCATTGGGTGATGTGGCCGTTCTATAACGATCATACAGCCTATGGCATGATACTGGCTTTATTTGTGCCTGTTATGCTCGGCATGGCTTTGGATAGTTCAGTTTCGTCAAAGCAACGTTTGATGGCTGCCGTGGCTGAAGGTATTCTCCTGGTAGCCTTATTTCTTTCGTACAGCAGGGCTGCATGGGTAAGTGTAGGTGTTGCCCTGGTAGTATTTGTTTTGGTGAAATTGCGGATACGTTTTCATTGGATCGCTTTTGCTTTGGTTGCAATGCTTGTGGTTTTTTTTATGTTCAGGTTCGAGTTTATTGATAAGCTGGAGAAGAACAAACAGGATGCTTCTTCCAACTTTATCGAGCATGTGCAATCCATTTCGAATATCTCGTCCGATGCATCAAACCTTGAACGCATCAACCGCTGGAACTCAGCTTTGCGCATGTTTGCCGAACGACCGGTTTTCGGATGGGGGCCCGGAACCTACCAGTTTGAATATGCTCCTTTTCAACGGGCCAACGAAAAAACCATTATCAGCACCGACCTCGGCGATATGGGTAACGCGCACAGCGAGTATATTGGCCCTCTGGCCGAATCTGGTGTTCCTGGGCTGATCAGTGTGTTGTTTATCCTTGTCACTGTTATTTATACGGGGCTTAACGTGTATAAAAAAGCCGTAAGCCAGCAGACCCGCGTTCTTTCGCTTTCAATTACCCTGGCATTGATCACTTATTTCACCCACGGGCTCATGAACAACTTCCTGAACACGGATAAAGCCAGTGTACCCTTCTGGGGATTGGTAGCTATACTTACCGCGCTTGATTTGTACTATGCTGCCGACGAAAAAGACGTTACCAGGTAAAGATTTTATCCAAAGAAATTCCAGTTTTTAAACAGCTGCATACACAATAAAACTGTGAAAATACATGGTAAGGAAATTTAATTAATATGGCCAGAAGGAAGGCTTCTGATTGGTGCCTCCTACTTTATTACGGCAATCCACACATTCCGGATTATGTACTTCCCCTTTTTCAGTCAAGGGTCTGCAATCAACAAATTCGATAGGTAAACCCGGAACTACACCAACAAAAATACGCTTTGCAGTATGTGTCGAAACGCCGAAAAATCCAAGAACCTCATGCGTCGGGTTGGTTATATTATGCAAGTTTCCGGCAATTTTAAAAGGCTGGTTTTCGTATAAACCGCCCTGGTCGAGTGTATTTGTTTTTACTTTGTTCCAGTAAGCATACGCTGCATCACTCAATGAATACTGGTTTACCAGTAGGCTGTACATATACCTCAGGCGTTGGGATGAATAGTTGTCGACATAATTTAACGCACTTTCACGATACATGTTCTCTGTCTGGTTTTCAGTTGAAATGGTAAAAATATTCCGGATATTCACCGTGAGCCAGCAAACAGATCCTGCACTTGTTTCGGCATAATTTGCTGTATACTGCCAGGTTTCGGTAGCATCAATCCGATAATTGCGGCAGGCGTAATTTGAGGCGTTAAGGTTAACATAAAATTGTATGCCCTTGATGGGGTTGTACGGGTTTGAAGTTGGGATATCTTTCCGTTTATAATAAACGGAATCAACCGGCGGACCATCATTGAGCAGGTCGTAATCAGAAACAATATGATCACCGGCAGGTACAACAATATCAATTCTGAAACTGTTGCCCGGTATCAGTTCGGTTTTAGGAATGTTGAAATCATACGTTCCGTCGAGCTTATCCCTGCCTTTGTACTCATTGCCTTTGGCATCTATTATTTTTACGTTGCACAACACTATAGGTACAAATTTCGGCATGCGAAGTAATGAAGCCGTTGATATACTTACATGCTGAATGCTATCGCCCCGGTTTACGCCCCCGGTAACGACATATTTCATTGAATCGCTGACTTTAATTTCTGGATCGAACCGTTGTATACATGATGATAAAATCAGGGTCAAAACCAGGAAACAAAAAAGTCGTGCCGGTATGTGCATCATGGTATAGTTACGATATCTCAATGGCTGAATTACATAATTTGAAAAAGACATCCGTGTAATAAAAGTTATAATGATGTTTGCCCTCAGGGTAATGTTTAAACTGCATCGACACTACCGGGCACTCAATCTGTTGCAAATCCGTTTTTCGTGAATGTGGTCAGTCAAATTTAAGTGCAAACAGAAGTTTCAGACTTGCGATTATGGGTTTAAACGATTTATTTACTCACTTCAAAAGTACCGGTAACGGTTACCATTTCTCCTTTTTCATTGATTCCTTCAAGCATCAGGGTGTAGGTTCCGGGCGTATCAGGGGCAGTAAATGTGTATTTTTCGGTAGTTCCGCTTTTAATCTTTATACCCGGTTTCCAGAGTACCGTGTTGCGCGTATCAGGATGCCCGGCATTGTCATCATAACCTGAGGGTTTACAACTGTTTTCGCTGAGGAAGGTGAAATTGATGAAAATTCCTGCCGAAGGCAGGTCGATGCCTGCAAAATCAGCTTTCTTCGATATAATACTTATCACACCTCCATAGGTTTGCCCCCCTTTAATATAATCGTCCTTCACAACTTCGATACGCGAAATGTTTTGAGGCGAGGCTGCAAGCACTTTGGCCGGTTCATCAACAGCTACATAATCGACCATAACGAGCGGTTCGTACAGCGAAACACCCCGGGTACCCAGCACATCAAACCGGGGCTGCCCTTTGCGTTTTCGTACTTTTACCTCGCTGGGCAGTTCATTGAAATATTCCTCCAGGGTTGGTAGTTGTATGTATCTGTCGATATAAATGATGTTGGTAGGCTTACCGTAGAACGGATATTTCTCAATTTTCGGTTTTCTTTTGTTCCCGGTACTATCTGTATAGTAATGCGTGCTGATCTGTACGTTTTGTGCCATATCCTGCAAATTCTTCATATCGTCGGCTGACAGGTTTATAGCCGGCGAAGGCAATTGAACTGGTAAGGTGCAAAAATCGTTATCGACCCAGATTTTTACTTTTACTGAGTCAATTTTTTCGGCACACACAAACAAGTCGCGCGTACCAGCATACGAAGGCATGGCAAAATGAAACTGACCGGTGCTGTCGGTTCGTACCGACATAAAATCCCGACCTTCGCCAATAATGGATAAATTTACTTTTTTGTCAATTACAGGTACGCCAGCAGGATTTTGGGTGAGTTTACCGGTTATTGAAAGCCCACGGGTTTCGGGGTAGTATTCGGTATTACCTGCTAATTTTTTATTGGTCTGAACCATCGCGACGGGTTTCGAAATGTAATTGCCCGGGATCACCGAAAGACAAACATTATTCAGAGGTACATTCTCATCATCTTCACCGGCAGGGGCCAGTGAGATAGAAACCGTAACGTTTTCGCGCGCGGCGTAACTGTTTTTATCAGCCGAAACAAACAGCGCATCACTCATGCCGTGGCTCCTGAGTGAAACTACCTGGGTAGCTGTTGTCTGCGATTTGTTATTTTTTGCAAGTACCTCATCTCGGTATGGATTGATAATAATAACCTGGTTGTAGCCATACGACTCAGGTCCGTTGTTACGCATCACTTTGGTATAGGCCCGGATATAATAAGCACCTGAAATCAGGTTTTCGGGAATATCAATACAGCCTGATACTGAATTATCGCTGATCAGGTATTTATTTCCGGCTATCCTGTTTCCATCAGGTGTAATTATTTCGCAATAAAGGATTTCGCTTTCAACCGGTATGCTCAGGTCCTTACCAGCCGAAATACTTGCGAAAAATTTAACCTGCTCGGTAGTGATATAAACTGACCGGTCGGTAATGAGTACCACTTTTTCAGTATTCTGAGCTACCAGAACTAAAGGGCATGCTGCAAAGCATGGCCATGCAAGGATCAGAAGTGCGAAAATGGAAATATGTCTTTTATACATTTTCAAATTAATTAGGCCAGTAATCGGGTTTAACGGTGGTTCCTCCTACGGTAGAAGTGCAATCAACGCACTCATGGTCAATGGTTAGTAAATCATAGGTCGAAACCCATTGATCATCAATCCATATCGATCGTTGCGGAAGATAGATAGGGTATTTTATGGGGTCAGTACCCCGCAGGCCGCCCCAGGGCAAACTTCCTATTACACAGTTGAATACAAATTCAATGGGCAGATCAGGGACATCCTTTACAAAAATTCTTTTCTGGCTTACGGTAGTCGCACTAAAAAATCCAAGCACGTCCTGGTCGGGGTTGGTAATATTATGCAGGTTGCCTTTTATTGACATCGGTTGGCTTTCATATAGACCGCCTTGCTCCTGGCTGTTTATGCGTATTTTTTCCCAGTATTTGAACGCTTCATCGCTCATGGTAAATTGTCGCACCAGCAGGCTGTATCCATATACAAGCCGGGCCGACGACTGGTTATCGACAAAGTTAAGGGCATATTTTTTATAAGAGTTTTCAGCCAGCTCTTTGGTGGAAATCATGTAAACATCTCTCAGGGTGGAGGTTCGCCAGCACACCATTTTTGATGAGTCAGGGGGCAAAGTGTGACGCAGCAGGCCGTTATACCACCATTCAATCGGATATTTGGTATGATATTCGTATGTTTCAACCACATCGTACCTATAGTTCCGGCATGAATAGTTGCCCGCGTTCAGGTCAACATAAAACTGTATGCCATCTGTAAATTCTACAGGCGAAGCGGTGGGTAAACTCTGAACTTCATAATAAACTGAATCAACCGGTGGACCGGACTGTATCTGGTCGAAATCGGATACTATATGCGTGCCACCGGGAACCAGAATCTCCACTTTAAATGCATTGCCCGGAACAAGTTCGCTCTTGGGTATGGTTACATCGTAATTTCCGTTCCATACATCAGTTGCCGGGTACTCGTTTCCTTTGGAGTCAATAATTTTAACCGAACAGCCTGTAACAGGAATTATTTCTGGTTTGCTGATGGGTGATGAAGTTCCGATATTAATCCGCTGAACATCGTCGCCACTATTTACCTGACCGGTAATCACGTATTTTACCGCATCAGTACTCTTGATTTCCGGGTCGAAGCGCTGAATACACGATGCCATTAAAAACAGGAGCATCGTGGCAATAAATATGTGCCTATTCTGATACATAATTTCCAAGTTTAAACAACCAAGTTGCAGTAAAAACAGGTACTCCGATTACAGAGTACTTATAACTGCGTATAAATCCATCCTCAACCTTATAATACACCGAATATGGATTGTCCCTTCCAAACGCATTGTACACACTGAAAATAAAGCTGCTGTGCATAAACTTCTGTTTTTTTAGGTTTCCTTCTATGGTAACCGAGAAATCGGTCCTGATATAATCCGGGATACGGTAGGCATTTCGCGATGAGTAATCGAGTACCGGTACGCTGTTGTAGTAATACACTGACACCGGGTAGGTAACCGGTTTACCTGTTTGGTAAGTAAAAATGGATGCCAGCGTTAACCTTCGGTTGGGATGGTAGCTTAGTACAACGTTGAGCGAGTGTGGTATATCATAGTTTGCCGGGTACTCTTTCCCGTTGTTTATCTGGTCCCATGGATGTTCTCCATCCACTTTTATCAGCGACCGGGAATAGGTGTACGAGATCCAGCCCTCCAGTTTACGCAGGCTGCGTTTAACATATAGTTCAATGCCATAGGCACGCTGATCACCTTGCAGGACTGATGTTTCCACGTTCGGGGTATTCAGAAAATTGGCTCCGTCCTTAAATTCCGGGTAATTGGTGGTTTGTTTGTAAAATAGTTCTGCGGAAGTTTCGATTCCGAATTTGGCCAGCGTGCGGAAAACTCCGGCTGAATATTGATTGCTTTTTGAAGGTGCCAGGTGGTAATCGGCCAGCTTCCACTGCGTGTTGGGCGCAATAGCCGTGGTGGTGCTGAGCATGAACAGGTTCTGGTGCATTTGGTTAAAAGCCAGTTTAATGGATCCTGCATCATCGGTTTTAAAATTCATCGATACCCTTATGTCGGGTTCATTATATCGTTTAATTGCTTTGTTCTCGTCGAAGTACAAGGTATCGGTGATATTCCGGGGTTCCTTGGGAAGGTCGGGTGCATATTCATACACCGTTTTTGGCCCCATAGGTGTAAACATTGTAAACCTACCGCCTACAGTAAGGTTAAGCCAGGGCAGTACATCGTACGAATCGGATATGTACAGCGAGCTTTCGAGGGCCTTTTCTTTGCCGAGATCTACTTCCTGGCGAAGTGAATTATCGCCATAGGGATCCACCGTTCCGCGGTCGAGCTTGTAAAGTACAGTTCCAATACCATATTCGAGCGTGTTCCTGTCGCTGATGGCATGGTTGAAATCAGCTCTTATTTCGTAATGTTCAATTTTATAGTCGTGCGAATACGCTTTGTTCACATCCTGTTTATCGATGGTTGAAAAAGCATATTGCGACCCGATAACCGAAAACTCGCCCCTGATAGATTTTCCGAACGTATGGCCTACTGTTGCCGAAACACCGTTGTTTGAATATTCGTACTCATTCAAATCAGATAAACTGAACCGGTCGTAGCTGTGATACCCGAACAGGGAAACCTGGGTTTTACGGATGTCGTAATTTAACCCGCCTGATACATCATTAAAAGCTGCATTACTGTTGCTGATTACCGGGTCGTTTATTTTACTTAGGATCCAGTCGGAATAGGAGGCACGGGCGCTCAGCATATACGACAGTGTGTCTTTTTTAATCGGGCCTTCAACCACCAGGTTGCCGGTTACCGGGTTTATGCCCCCGCGGGCCATAAAATGTTTTCGGTTTCCCTGCCGGGAAACGATGTCTAATACCGATGAAAGATGTCCGCCATACTGGGCAGGAATAAATCCCTTATAAATGGAAAAGTCTTTAATAATGTCGGCATTAAAAGCGGGGAAAAACCCGAAAAGGTGCGAGGTGTTATAAATCGGGATTTTGTTAAGGTAAAATGCATTCTGGTCGGAACCGCCGCCCCGAACATTAAGTCCGGCAGAACCTTCGCCGACACTCACAATGCCAGGTAGGGTAGTGGACACTTTCAGTATGTCGCGTTCGCCCATGAGCATTGGCAGCTCCCTGATAGCCTTGATCGACATTTTGTCGAGCCCGGGGTCCTTTGCCCTGATATTCATCTGCGGATCGCCGTATACAACAATTTCTTTCATTTGTATCACCGACTTCTTCAGGTTTACCGTAAATTCGCCATCCGAAAATACTTCGATCTGGTATTTTTTACTCTGGTATCCCATGTACTGGAATGTTGCATTGTAAACACCAGGTTTCAGGCTAAGGCTCAAAAAGCCGTCCATGTCGGAAGCGGCACCTGCCTTAATCTCGGTTACATAAATTGTTGCACTGAAGATGGCTTCACCTGATTCCTCATCCATAATCCTGCCGGTGATTTTGGCTTTGGTTCCTGAAAGGTGCCCGCCCTTACGCCCGATTTTCAGGATTTGCAATACATCGGCATTTCGCCCGGTTAAATATCGCTCTTCGCTGGCGGTCAAAACTTTTGAAGTCGTGTCGGGCCTGCCTTTTTTATCCTCAAAATCGTATGGCGGAAGTGCTGCCAACAATTTTTCGGCCGGCAGTACCACCAGATTTCCATGCCAGTCCGAAACTTCGAGCCCGCTTCCTAATAAAGCCTGCTCAACCGCTGTTTTTGCATTAACATTATCGAGGTTTACTTCAACCTGCAGCTTTTTAACCCATTTTTCCTGAAAAAAAACCTGTACCGAAGTTTCTTTCTGTACCAGGGTGCTGAACTGTGCAAACGACATGCCTTTTACATGAAAAGATGCCAGTTTTTGCGATTGCTGAGCTATGGATGATACTGTAAAAAGTAGGAACAAAATCCCTGTTAGCAAACGTTTCATGTACCAAGGAGTGTATTGCAGTAATTAATAAGTTCGGTCATATGCCTGTCGTCGGCTTTTTGTACCGTTAATTTATTTTTCCTGATATATTTGAATATCTGGTCGTGGTTTGCCTCAGGAAATGCCTTAACAAAAGAACGGTTGTTTTTGTACTTCTGACGTTTACCACCATTGGAAACATACATGGTACGCTGTATTTGTGCAAAATAGTGGACTGATGATTCGGTAAGATTCGAAACTGTAAGCTTCCGGGTGAAGTAGTATAAAACTTTGGCCGGGCCATTCCCCAGTGTCTGAAATATTTCCTTAATCGTATCAGCAGTAGTAATCACATCGAAATGTTTATTGTGCAGATCGAAACTTTCGAGCCAGGCAAAAGATATTTGCAGCAGGTTGTCCGAACCAATGGCTGTTTTATACTTCAATACCAGTTGCTGGTTGTAAATGTCGTAATTGATAGCCTGGTTCGGATACGATACACCTCGCACCGTTACCGCCCCTGAAGCATCAAAAATGTCGAACATGTACTGGGTTCCCTGTGTGCTGGGTGGCGGGTAGAAATAATAAGCTAACCCGTTGTACAGCAATGGATCATATCCATAAACCTTATCAACTGTTATTTGCGTGTTTTGTGCAAATACCCCCAGCGATCCGGTTGCTATTGCCAGCATCAAAAATAAACGCGGCAAAAAATTAATCCCTACTCTTCGCATGTGTGAAATGATACTGTTTGGAGATAATATTGAAATGTCTTTTGTTGATATTTTTGGAGTTGCCTCTGAAAGATCATTCTATCCCTTTACATAGGAATGGAAAACTAATGCAAATTTACCAAAATTTACTTATGTTCTTATTTTTTTTATTTAAAATTTTATTCATTTTAAATACCTTTATATCCAGCTTTATACATTTAACATGCTGAATATTAAATATCTTATGATTTTTTGGGAATAGTTGCTGGTTCAATTGGCCTTATATGCGCCTGAAATCAATCAACAACCTGCATTTGAAAATCTTGCATGTTTGGATTAAATTCCGTTGCAGCCTAAAATCAGTTTTTAATAATATTCCTTTGCTGCATGGCTCACTTGTTTATATTTGCGGGCTGTAAAGCATTACCATTGCCCGAAACTGGTAATTTTTTAGAACTGAATTTCATCTCATAAGCTTTTAAAAACGATGACTCTGAGGAGATTGTACCTGTATTTTTTATCTGTTTTTTTGCTTTCCGGTTTCCAGGCATGGCCAGCCGGAAACATACCTGTACCTATCGATTCCGTTAACTTTACCCGCATCCAGCATAAAAAAGTACGCAAGCTTATCACACAACAGAAGCATTTCGGAGCCAGAACTTTCGACGATATTCAACCGGTCTGTTTTAACCTCAGCGATTCGGCTTTCTACAATACCTTTCAGAAATCGCAGATCATCAACCAGGAAATTAATACTGTATGGGACAATTTAATTCACCAGTCGCCAAGCGACGAATTTAATGGACGTATTGTTTCTTTTGGGCTGCTCTATTCGAAAAAGAGCAATAACCTGCTTTATCAGAACGAAACTTTTGATGGGATTGAAGTGGGCCAGATCCTGTTTTTTAATCTGCGGATGCTGAGTGGGATTAAAAATATTGCCGTTGCTATGGAGGTGACACGTATGGACAACGCTCAAAAAGTGTTGGAGTATTGCTATATCGATCACGGCAACACGCGGGGAACCCAGCAGTTTATCCTCAAGCCTTTGCCCGACGGTAAAACCGAAATAACGCAGATTACCCGGTACAAATGTAAGTCGCGTCTGCGCGATCGCAGGTTATATTCTTTTTTCCACGAGCGGATTGTAAGGGAATTTTTGCGATCGATAAAAAACAGGAGCGAGAGCCGGGCCATTGCCATGGCAAACGAGGTAATGATGTAACAAATAGCATAGTGCTGAAGAACCGGAATATCTGTCCTGATACTCTTATTTTGTGGCTTGATTTACTCCTTTCTGTTCAGTGTAAGCATTCTGATTACCCTGTTTTTTTACAGCCTCAGCTCATAACGTCTTTTATTTACCGGAGTTCCTGTAAAGAATTCAGCTTCTGTATGCGCCAATCGTTTCAAAAACAAGTACTTCAATACTAATCGATTACACTCGTTATTCATATCGAAAAAAATGATCGGAATGGTTGTATGATCAATCCCATTTTATACTTTTGTGAATTGATTAACAGCAACCATAATATATGAGCTTACAAAATTTTCAAGACACCCATAAACTCTTGTATTCGTACAAGTACACCTGGGCCCCGATTGTGAAAGGATATAACAACCGCACCCTGTATGTAAATGTAGGAACGGGTGAAATCAAAGAGAAACCGGTTTCGGCTATGATGAAGGAAAAGTTTACCGGTGGCAAAGGTTTTGGCCTGAAACTGCTATGGGAAGCTACCAAGCCGGATACCAGATGGAATGATCCGGAAAATGAAATCGTGATCAACACGGGCCCTATTTGTGGTATTACTCAGTACTCGGGTACCGGTAAATCGCTGGTTGTTACTCTTTCGCCACAAACCGATATTCCTGTCGATAGCAACGTGGGCGGATTCTTTGGCCCGTTTATGAAATTTGCCGGCTTCGACTCACTCGAATTGCAGGGAAAATCGGATAAAGATGTAATTGTGCTGATTGACGAAACCCGCGAGGTGGTTGAAATTTATGAAGCCAGCAACGAGAGTTACGACAGCCACCTGCTGGCTGAATATCTGACAGAGAACCTAGCCGATTCCGAAAAAGACCGTCTGAATGTATCGGTGGTATCCGCCGGAACTGCTGCCGAGAATTCACTGATCGGTATGCTGAATTTCAGTTTCTTTGATGCAAAACGCAAACTGGTGCGATTAAAACAAGCCGGTCGCGGTGGCATTGGCACTGTACTGCGTGATAAAAAAATAAAAGCGGTTGTTGCCCATACAAAAGGAGTAACCGGTAACCGCAACGGGGTTGTCGACCTGCAGGCTATCATGGAGCGTGGCAAGATTTTTAATAAGGAAATGCGCGAACTCGACGATAAACAGTGCGAAATGCGCAGCAAAGGTACTGCCCACCTTACGCTGGTAATGAACGATTACGACCTGTTGCCTGTAAATAATTTTAAATACGGAAGTCATCCCGATGCAGTAAAAATATCAGGCGATGTGTGGAAAACCTATTTCACACAAGGTGTTCCGGATGGTTGCTGGATTGGTTGCAATATGGCCTGTGCCAAGGGTGTCGATAATTACGAACTGCGTACAGGTCCTTACAAGGGATCGAAGGTAATAGTCGATGGTCCTGAGTATGAATCGACCTCATCGTTGGGCTCCATTGCCGGTATTTTTAATCCTGATTTTACCATCGAATCGAATTTTTACTGTGATACGTATGGTATTTGCACTATTTCGTGGGGTACCATTCTTGGTTTTGTAATGGAATGCTACGAAAACGGAATCCTGAACGAAGAACGCACCGGCGGGCTTAAACTTAATTTCGGCAATGCCGATGGCGCCATGGAATTATTACACATGGTTTCAAAAGGTGAAGGTTTTGGGAAAATCGCCGGACTGGGTGTTAAGAAAATGAAAGAATTGTTTATTTCTAATGGCTGGGGCGATGCTCAGTTTATGCAGGACATAGCCATGGAAAACAAAGGCCTTGAGTATTCGCAGTATGTTAGTAAGGAGTCGCTGGCACAGCAGGGCGGATATGCCATGACCAACAAGGGCCCTCAGCACGATGAAGCCTGGCTCATATTTATGGATATGGTGAATAACCAGATACCCACTTTTGAGAAAAAAGCCGAAGCGCTCCACTACTTCCCGATGTTCCGTACCTGGTTTGGCTTGCAGGGACTCTGTAAACTGCCCTGGAATGATGTTGAGCCCGAAGATAACCACACCTATCCCGAGCCTGGTAAAGTTCCCGGACACGTAGATAACTACGTAACTATTTATAAAGCAGTTACAGGCAACGATTTTGATAAAGAAGAGCTGATCCGCCAGAGCGAAAGAGTATATAACTACCAGCGTGTATTCGATATCCGTTGTGGTAAAGGATTACGTGCGCACGATGCACAGCCTTACCGTGCAGCAGGACCTGTTACCGAAGAGGAATACCTCAGCCGCCAGGAGCGGTACGACGGGCAATTGCTCGACCAGGTAGGCAAAGATCCTTCGACCATGAGCTTACAGGAAAAAATGGCTGCCTTGCGTGCCTACCGCGAAGACAGGTACGAGCAGCTGCTCGATGCTGTATATGCCCGCCGCGGGTGGAATAAAAACGGGGTGCCAACCCTTGCACATCTGAAAGACCTGGGAATGGATCTGCCGGAAGTATTGGAAGTTGTTACTCCCCTTCAATAAATTGATTTTTTACATACCAATCCCCACATACAGCCTGGTTGTATGCGGGGATTTTTTTTTACCTGCAATATATTGATGTGCATTCACCGGGTAACATTTGGGCTTATCTCAAACAAGAGCCTGGCCTGTTTGCGGTGGAAATTGAATAAATGACTTCCGAATAGAACAAGATTTTCCCTCAAACAGCTTTTACAGTTTACGCTGAACATGGTGCAACCGTTAAATGTTACTACCGGTAACCAGATTAATCTGTAACTTTGCACTAACTCAATACTGCTATAGCCGTGAAATTTTCATTTTTCCATATACTGAAAGACCTGCGGCGCCGCGATCATAAACCTGCTTTTGGAGGCCTCGAGATATTAAAGTATATAGGCCCGGGACTGTTGGTTACCGTGGGATTCATTGATCCAGGTAACTGGGCCTCAAACCTTGCAGCCGGCGCTGATTACGGTTATCAACTCCTGTGGATGGTCACCCTGTCGACCATCATGCTTATTGTACTTCAGCACAATGTAGCCCACCTTGGTATTGCTACCGGGTTATGTCTTTCGGAGGCGGCCACCATGCACATGCCCAG
>APMI01007583.1_pt1 | contig 18883 bp, 15 predicted proteins | sample 667938 | NCBI WGS metagenome assembly APMI01 (sample SAMN01084076, study PRJNA167559) | wastewater metagenome | biome: Wastewater | place: Denmark: Ejby Moelle, Odense | collected 2011-11-28 | reverse complement strand
GATGCAGGCGCCAGTGACGAGGAACTCGTCGACTTCATGGGTCTGAAAGCGTCGGTTACGAGCACGCGATTGCGCCAAGCCTATGCGCAGAGCAAATCCCGTCATGAGCCAGTCGTTTCAACCCCGCACACGGCCCATCCAAATCTGAAAACCGATCAGCTGGTCTGAATCGTCCCGGGTTGGTGAAGGCTTGAAACCCCCTGCATTGCTCTGCCACCCCTGGAGACCTCGCCGCGTGCAGACATTTGTGAGCATGCGCTTCGATCACGAGAGCATTGCGGTCACTGGCTCGCTCTCCCTGGTCAATTCAATACCAGCGCCAGCACTTCAGCATCAACGACTTCGGGAATCGCTGGGTGCCGGATCAACGTGCTTTAGATATGCCATTTCGGCTCAATTACCCAGTGTGCGGTGACTTGGCTTCAGTAACGTGCTGCGAGACGATAGGCCTCGTCGATCACGCGCATGGCCGGGAGTTGATCCCAGATCAGTTCGTCATGCCAGCGCCCGCTGCGGATATGGGCGGCGAAGCCATCCAGTTGCCCGGCCATGGCTTGGTGCCATTCGCGGTCAGTGGTGGCGACCCGCAGCTCGTCGTGCCAGATGCCTTCGCGGTTCGCCTCCCAGATGCCTTGGCTGGTTTTCAAGATAAGGCGCTCAGACTTTATCGGCTTACCGGTTTTCGGATCGGGCTGTCCGGCCAGCCATGAGTCAAGCATGATCCAGCCTTTTTCGGCGCGTCCGGTCAGCCAGGCGCGTTCGTCGATTTCGTTGTCGCCGATGGGCTGTCCGTTCCGCCACAGCGAGGCTGATACGAGATCGAATGGGCCGAACATAAAATGCAGCAGATCCACAAGGTGGTAGCCGGCGTCGAGCAGTGCGCCGCCACCGGCTTGGTGACGCTTGTCGCGCCACGACTCAACACCGCCTGTGGTAGCCGTGAAGCCCAAGTGCATGTGGGCGTGAACTTCCCTAACTTCGATGCGCTCTGTTTCCAGCGTTTGCTTCAGTAGTCGGTAGCTCGGGTGATGGCGACGCTGAATAGCGGTCTGCACCGGACATCCGGCCGCCCGCGCACGATCGAGCAGAGAAAGGGCTTCGTCGAAGCTTCGGCCAAGCGGCTTTTCCTTCAAGATGGGCAGGCCCAGGGCGAGCAGAGCGTCCCACGCCTCAGTGTAACGGTGGTGCGGCAAGGCCAGCACCAAGCCATCGAGCATGGCCGGGTCAAGGCTTTCTAGGCTCTCCAGTACCTGCATACCGTTGCCGCTTTCAAGCACACGCTGGCGCGTTTCTGGACTGGGGTCTACGCCAGCCACAAAAACAATGTCTTCGCACAGGTCCGCAGCGTTCAGGTGTTCCAATCCCTGCTTGCCCAGACCAATCAAAGCCAGGCGCAATTTTTTCTTGCCCATCAGTGCCCCCACATGCTGCCGGCGGTCATGTCTATGACGCTGCCGGTCAGGTAGCTGCAGTCCTCGCCAAGCAAAAAAGAAAGCATTCGCGCGATTTCATCCGGCGCACACAGCCGCTTCAGAAAGCTGCCGTCGGCAATCGCAGCGCGACGCTCCGCGCTCCAGTCGTGGGTCATACCGGTGAGGGTCGGACCGGGCAGAAGCAGGTTTACGCGGATATTGTCGGGTCCGAGGTTGCGCGCGCAGCTCACGGTAAGGCCGGTCAGGGCCGCCTTGCTCGCGGCATAACTCGGTTTGCGGGCTCCGACAATGCCGACGGGGGAGCCGACGTTGACGATGCTACCTTTGCCATTGGCCTTCATGCGCGGCGCGAGGAGGCGTATGAGGCGCATCGCTGGGGTCACATTGACGGCGAACGATAGGTCCCAATCTTCGTCGCTGAGCCTGTCGATCGTGTCGCCGACGGAAATGCCTGCCATGTTGACGAGGCCGGCAACTGGCGGCAAGGAGGTGAGAGCGCCCGCGACCCGGTCTGGCAGCCCGGAGTCGGCCAGGTCTGCAACGAGCGCGTGGAGGCCCGGGATCTCCTTGCTGAGCGGCTTCAGATTTTCGGCGCGGTCGATGCCCAGCACCTGCCAACCCTGCGCGGCGAGGTGGCGCGAGGTTGCGTAGCCCATGCCTCCTGCAGCGCCTGTCACGACGACGGTACGTTCGGTTTGCATCTGCATGGTGCTTCGCTCCAGAGAGTTCAGTTCGGTCATATAAAAAAGCAGGCTCGCCTGACCATAGTGGCATCGAAGGATTCGACCTCCTCACACAGCCAGGCAAAGCCGTTTTCGGCTGGCAGCGCAAGGCTGGCCCAAGTCCGGTCGAGGATCGATTCACCCGGAGGGGCAGGCAGCGCCTCCAGTGCCAACAGTTGGCATACGGCGGGAGGCGGGGCCACGGGGAGCCCATCGAGCGTGGCGAGCAGGCGGTCGACCCAGGCCCTTTCGCAGGGCAGAGCCTGGCCCGGGAGGTCCAGCACGCCGAGCGCAGAATGCAGACACTTGCGCGCAGCGCCGGTATTGCCCAGACGCTGCTCGCGCATGGCCCGGCCGACATGCAGGAAACCTGCAGCAACGGGCGTCAGGCGAGTTGGCAGGTAATCGCACAAGGTCAGCAGCACGTCCGGTGCGCTTTGTCGTCGGTCGTCAAGGAGCAAAAACTGAAGCCGAGCCAGGGCGTGCCAGACGCTATCCGCGTCGTTGGCATCGTGCGCCATGTGCAGGCTCGTCATCAGGAGCGATTCGGCGCGCAGCGCAGCGCCACTGCGCATCAGGGTACTGGCCAGGTAGTTCAATTGCCGTGGCTGTTGGCCACTGCCCGGCGGGAGCAGATGGTAGGCGGTGCTCATGCACGCGTGTGCCGCCTGGGGCTGTGCGGCCCGCAACATCAGCTCGCCGAGCGCGCCATAGGCCTGCACCAGGCCGAACAGGCGTTGCTCGTCACGGCTTTGCTGCAGTGAATGCAGCAGCCAGCAGCGGGCGTCCTGCCAGTGTCCGCTGCGCGTATAGACCTTGCCCAGGCCCAGCGCAATGTCGGCCGCGAGGGCTGCTTCGTCGGGCGCCTCTCCGAGGGTAGCCCAGGCTCGCGTGAAAGATGCAGCGGCTGCAGGGTAGTCACCTCGATAATAGTCAAGCCAGCCCTGCCAAGGCAGGCGCAGAGCTTCAGGCGCCTGGGCCAGGTGAGCGGGTTGGTCAGACAGCCTAAGTTCGGCCGACAGCCAAGCGGCCAGTTCTGGGTCGTCGCTGCCGTGCTCCGCGACCCAGCGTCTGGAATAGCTTTGTTCGCCATGAACGAGGCGCTGGAGGTGGCGATCCTGGCGGACAAGCGTGGCCCTGATTGTTGAAGTATCCATCCTGGTTTCCTGCGAGGCTTTCATCGATTTAGTCGGTGCGGTTCCCCATGCCTCGGATACTGCAGTGTGCCAGTCCCGCCCAGAAGGGGCGGCCTTGCAAGCTTGCGAGGGAATTGGGTGCAGGCTAGTTTGGACATTATGCACAACCAACTCATGCGACCAATCGAAAGAACTTTCCATGCAACATGCTTCATCCAGCGCCCTGGCCTCGCCGATCTGGCTGTTGAACGCACCCATCATCACGGCTGACGGGCTGTTCCGCAGCCGCACGATTCCACTTCTGGAGGCGCAGCAACGCGTTCATGAGCACGGCTTCGAGAGCGCCATAGGGCATGCGCCGACCGCGGCCATCCTCTCTGAACTGCTAGGTATCGAGTGCCCAATGTGCAGGATCGAATTCGAGCAGGCGCCGGGCCAGCTTGCTCTCGTCTTCCGGCTTGCGCGGCGCATGGAAGAAGGCCGGGTGCTGCAAAGTCGGGCCGAAATCGAGGCGGTGGGTTTCTCCTTCCTGCTGCTCGTCCGTGAGTCATGAACGTCTGGCTCTGACGGGCGGCGGCTTGAATGCTCTGGCATATGCGTTCAATGCCCCATCCAGTCGAGAATCTCGCGCTTCAGGCCGTTCATGCGGACGGCTTCGAGTACCTTGACGCCATAGTTGCTGGCGCGGCGGCGAGCATCGTCATCGAGCGGGCGGGCGGACACAAGGAGGGTGCGACCGAACAGTCCGCGGGCATGATTGCCGAGCGCGTCGAGCTTATTGAGGATGTCCTGCTTGCCACTTGCTCCCCACCAGTTGATGGTCTTGCATTCGGCGATGAGCAGGCGGTTGTTGTGCAGTACCACCAGATCGAGTTCGTTGTCGTCCTTGTCGCTCGCCATGCCGTCCTTGTTCATCTGCACGAAAACCCCACAGCGGCAGTCGTCGGCGCCACATGCGCGGGCCACATGCCAGGCCCATTCCTCCAGCCAGCCGCCACTCAGATAGCGCAGTGCGTCCACGCCAGCGAAGAAAACCGCACCGTCTTCGTTGCGCCGCAGCAGACCGGTATCGAACAGGCTGGCGATCAGCGGGGCCAAGGCTGCCGGAAAGGCGAGCGCGGGGCTGGGGGTGAATGGCAGGTGTTGTTCGAGGAGCGCGTTGCGCCTCTCCGTACTGAGCGATCGGGGATTGCCCTGAAAATGAGTCCTCAGGAGCTTGTCCTCCGTCTGCTGGGCACGGCGGTTCAGTTCGCCGATGAAATTGTTCATGATGTTCGTGCCGCTCCCGGCAGCCAGCTGTTCCGAAACGCCGCGTCGAGCATCGGCGTTTTCGCGCCAGCGTTTATCGTCCGAGGTGCAGCGGGTGATGCGGTAGCCCTGGCAATGCAGGTAATCGTCGATGCTGGTAACGAGACTGCCAAGCGGCTCGGGGCCGGCAGCGCTGCCATCCATGTGGCGGATGAAGCCGCCGCCCTGGGTGTCGGTATAGAGAATCTCCAGCCCCTGGAACTCCATCAAGAAGGCGCTCGAGAGCGCCTTGGTGCCGCCGGTGGCGTTGAGTGTCAGGGGCTCGCCCGGATGAGTCTGGAGTAGCTTTTCGCGCAACTGGCGGGCAAACAGGCGCGCAGCATGAAAGTCCGCGGCGCATTCGCGCGGCGCTGCATGTGGCGTGACCTGCTCGACGCTGTAACCGTAATTGCCGAGCGAGCGGGCGAGGCGATCCACCCCTCTGCCATCCTGCTGCATCTCCGGCGTACACACCAGTTCGACACGGGCGGGCCGGCGCTTGAGGATGGGCAGTAGGTTGGCCATCTGCTGGTCGGAGACGAGGCACACATGGGCGCCGGTTCCGGATGCAGGAAGCGATGCGGGCGCTCCTTCAGATGAAGTGCCAGGAGCGCCAAAGACGATGAATTCGCGGCAACTGGCGCCAAAGGCGTCCATGTCGTCCGGCGTCAACTCCTGCCCGCGTCGCTCGGTGGGCACTGACATCGCAATATGAAAATAACGCGCCCCCCGCGCACAGATATCCGCTGCCAAGTGAACTGGCAGGGTGCCGATTACAGTGTCACCCACGTTGACCTCGCTGGCCGCGATGCTGTCGACGATGCGTTCTGCGCCCTCTTCGGTTGAGACGATGCCATGCCGGTGTGCCCAGGCGATGGCGCCACGGTGACGGGTGACAAACCAGATGGTCATGAGGTTTTTGCTCGATTGATCAGGGGCGGCAGATGCTGAGGGAAGAGACTATTTCTGAAGATTGGGGCGGCCGGAATTCACGCCTGCAACACCTGAATTCCGGCCAGGGCCGCCCAGTATTTCAGTCTTCGCCCTTGAGCCCCATGAAGAACTTGTAGGCCTTGGCTTTGGCATTGTTGGTCTTCTTGGTTTCTTTGCTCCAGGAGCGGATCAACTCGCCATGTAATTCCAAACCGATTTTGGGCACCAGCACCCATTCCGCTTCGGAATACTCGCTTTTCGTTGCATTGAAGCCTTTGCCGAATTTTTCGGCGAGCTTCTTTTCACTGAGATCACTCAGTTGAAAACGAACTTTGCCGGCTGGGTCGAGGGCCTGTATCAGCACTTCGTTTTGCGCCTTTTTAGCTTTGTCCATGGCCTTCTGATCGACTTCCATGAAGCCGTAGCCCGCGGCCCGCTTGGCGCCGATGCCAGACTCTGTCAGTGCCTTCTGAAGTAACTTGAGGGCCAGATCGGTCCAGGCAGCATCCCCTTCGACGACGAAATGAAACCCACCACCAACGGCGATCTGCACATTCGGGATCGGACTGTCGAAATCCGTCGCTTCGCCCTTTCCGGCGTAGTACTGCTGATGATGGACGGTGACCACATCCCGGACGAAGGGCCTAGGCGCACTGTCCGGAATCCACCAGGCGTCGTGCCATACCAGGCTGCCTGCGCCCGGCACGCGCTTGGCCGCGGCCGCGGTAGTCTCGTCCTCGCCGAAGAGCGCAGCCAGGTATTCGACCGGTACGCCGATCGCCGCAGCATGGGCTCTCACTGCACCCTTGACCGAGGAGCCAGGAATCATCGGCATACCGTAGCTGTGGCTTGTACAGACTCCGGTTTCGATGGCAGAGGCTGTGCTGAGACCAATGAACAGGCGCTGCGGAAGCCGCATGTAGAGGCTGCGAAAACGTGCCGTGTCGGCCGTCAGCTGCTTCCAACGCTCATAGGCCAGTTTGTAGAGGGGCGATGGGGTCTGCTCGCACGCCCTATCGAGATGCCCACCCTTGCAGTCATGCTCGTCCTGACTGAACTCCTTCCAGCCACGGCTGAGCCACAGCCCCACATGGGGAGAGATCGCCTGGCTCACGGCGCCCTGGAGGGTCTTCCTCATCAGTGGCAGATTCATTCTTTTTCCCCGTCGGTGGTCTGGGCTCCTAGAAGACCCTGGGCATAGCGCTTGAACCAGCCAGCCGCCTCGAGCGTGCGGCGCGTCAGGTGCTGGTAGTCACTCAGATCGCTGGAAATGATTTTTGAGTGAAAAGCCGCACCATCTTTTTCGCCAAGCACATCGGCGATCTCATCAAGGTAGCGCAAGTGCTCATCTTTCTTTTTGGCGAGCACAAAGCCTGTGGCCTGGGCCAGCCCCGACTGCAGGACCATAACCGGGAAATTCAGCGCCAGCGCGCCATACTTCTTGGCTACGGAACTGTCCTTGACCGCTACGACCTTGGCGTAAGCCGCTTTTGCATAGCCTTGGGAACGTGTCTGCATACGATCTCTCCTCAGGCGACGAGGAAGCGGCACAGGCCGCGGCCGACGGTGTGCTTACCGCCAATCTGCAGAGCCAGTTCCTTCTGCGGCAACAGGGCCGCGAGGTCGGCCGCGGTGGTTTCGTCGTCCTTGTTGCGGGAGCGGGAGACGCCCATCACGCCCCACAACACCGCTTCGGCGGGTAAATTTTCCTCGTACCACAGCGCGCCGTTCGCCACCGTGCGGGTGGCTTCGTCGATCCGGATTCGCGCACGGATCTCGGTAGCCGTATCGGCGAGGAAGGAGAACACCTGGTCGGGCAGGATCGCGAAGTGTTGCCTGAATTCCTTCTGCCATTCCGGCTGATCCGGATAGAGGCCAACCGCGATGCATTCGGACCAAGCGGTGATCGCGGCATCGTTGGAGACAGCGTTGAGGTCAAGATCTTCGAGCAGCACCTTGTTTCCGCTGACGAGCAAGCTACCGCCGGTCACGGCTACCTGGTCTTTATTCAGCGTCGGTACGGTCGACGTGAGGCCCAGATCGCGGGCGTAGCGCTTGAGGATGAAGGGGCAGGTCGCAAAGGCCACCACGCCGTTGAAGGAGCGAATCGGCAGGATCAGCAGATGCGCGTCACCTACGGCGAGGGCGCCCGCATGAATGTCGCCGTCGAGTGCAGATTCCGGCCCAAAGAGGGTCTTGATACGGCGCATATCAACCCCCGGCAATTGGGCGAATTCGTCGCGCAGAACGCCTTTGAGCGCGGAGCCTGGCACCAGAGGCAGGTTTGTCGCGCGGGCGCGGGCGATGGGCAGGTCGACGACACCAACGCTCTGGCCCGTACCGACATGCAGCGCGGAGAGTGCGTGCAGATGGAATATTTTTTGTTGCATGACAAATCCTTTTTATTGATGTGCGGGCGGGAGCCAGGCGGCGGGCAGTGCAAGACCGAAGCCGTCATGTCGGTCCTGCGTATGATCGGAAACAGGGCGAAGCCACAGCTGGTCGAGGAAGCCGGAAGGCGGATCACCAAGCAGCTCAAACCAGTACACGGCGCCCGGAGCGACAGCCTTGCGCATCGCGCGTGCCTTGTTGGTGGCGAGATCCCAGCCCGAGACCGGCAGCCAACGCTCGATAGCGGCGGCCCTGAGTCGTAGCGACAAACCCGGACAAGCTGGTGGTTCGCCAGACAGCGTCTGTGCGTCTAACCAGCCAGGCAGATGCCCTGCCGAGAAGATGGCTGGTGTGGCCAGCGTCAGGCGCAGGCCTTTGGCGGCGCGGATCTGCGCGTCGAGTTCATGAGGCGGGGCAGGCCAATAGTGCCCCGTGTCCGCCGCGTGAAGGCGCGAGAGGCGGCGTTCGCCACCGAAGGTGGCCAGGGTGCTCGCCAGTTTGACTTCCCCGCGGCCCAGAAACACGAGGTCGTGCGACTCCCAGCCCTGTTTGTCCTGACATGCGGTCAGTTCAATACCTCCGGTCTGGAACAGACGTCCGTCGTCAGCCGCGTAAGTCTTGCGATCAAGCGCCACATGAGTGCGATCTTCCGTTGCCAGGGAGGCCAGACCTTCAACCTTGAGTTGATGGAAATCCAGTTCGGCTCCGGCACTCCATTCGATTACGCGCTCAAGCGGCCAGAACTGCGGGCCCACTACGGGCTTGCCATCAAGTGAGCGGGTCATTTGCACCGGCATAAGCGCTTCAGGCAGATCACAACCGGCGCCCGACGGCAAGCGAGCCGGTGCGAGACGGATCACACAGGTATCAGCACCGTCCTTCAGATACAAGGCATCGTTCGGTTTGGGCAGTAGCGGCACGGTTCTGCCATCCGCTTCGCGCCTCGCCAGCAGAGGGCCGGCTACGGCGATCTGACGCAACGCATCGGAGAAGCCCTCCTTGTGCTGGTCCGCATAGAGGGTTCGGACCAGACCGGCCAGGCTGGAAGGGAGGGGAAAGGCCGCGCCGTCGGCGCCGGCTTGCGAACCGAACGGTTTGCCGGAGCGGAACACCAGCGGAGCGAGGGCTTCGATCAGATAGTCGTGGGGCATCATTCGTCTCCGATGTCGCGTGCTGTATGGGCGGCAAGCCAGCGTGCAACGATCAGTTCATCAGCCAGCGTGGCGAGGCCGATCTCCCGGTTTCGGGACTGGAGCCTGGTCTTCATTTTCTCATCCAGTGGTTTGCCGGTTTCCGTGCGGGTACGCTCCAGCAGGCGCGCGAACTCGGCGTGTTGAATGCCGGGTTCGGGCTTGATTTTTTCGGGCTCGTCGTCGAGCAGCGCGAACGCGGTGCGCTGCTGAACCTGGCGGGCATCGTAGGCTAGGCGGCTGGGCAACTGGCGCGCGCCCTGCTGATAGCAGGTCTGCCAGAAGACAAAGTCTCTCAGCGCCTCATCATCATCCCAGCGCATGCGTAACGTGATGACTCCGCCGGAGCGCACACGCAAGGCAATCCCGAGAGCGTTGCGTTTTTTGTCGTCCGGGCAATCGTCGCCCTTGGCTATTTTTTCAGCCTGACCTGCCAGGGTGCGCAAATTGCCAAGCGGCTCCATGATGTGTCCGATGGCCAGACCGACGCTTAACGTGGGCAGGTTCGTTGCGCCCAGCGCCTCGGCGACGGGCTGCAGAAAGTCGGCAAAATCTTTCTGCAAGGCACTCGCGCATTCGTAAGCGGATTGCAGCGGCACGAAAGCCAGTACATCGTCGCCCCCGGCGTAGATGGCGTGGCCGGAAAACTCTTTGACACGGCCGCGCACACTTCCCGCAAAGTCCGACAGGGCCCGGGTGATGCGGATGTGATGTTCGCGATCGTGCACTTCACCGAGGAGGGCACCCATCTTGTCGCCATCAGCGAGCAGGATCACGCCATAGGGGCAGGGCTCGCCGCAGCGATGCCAGACGCCCTTGAGCACGTTCCGCAGGGCCTGCAGAGCTTCGGCCTCGCCGTTGTCGGCATCGCGCAGCGCCGTATCGAGCCGCGAGCGGTAGAGCAGTTGCGCGTCGAACGGGAAGGCTTTGAAGCAGTCCCCGTTGCCGGCAACACGGGTCGCCAGACCGGCGCCGACCAGTGGCTCATAAGCGTCAATGAGCGCCTGACGGTCCACTTCGGACAGGGCTTCGATCCATGCATGGGCGGCGAGGCGGGTGTAGGGCGTGAACTGGTCGATGTTGCCGCCCATACGTTTGGCGATACCTGCGCAGTCGAGTTGTTCGCCACCGCTCAGGCCTAGCTTGCGGCGCAGGGTCTGACCCGGTGAGTCCTTGGCAAGCACGGTTTCACGGGCTCCGTCGAGGGAAGATTTCGGCAGGCTGAAGAAGGGGTTTTCATTTGCACTGCGCGCCGAAGGCTGGAAATCCCGCGTCGCCTTGCGGGCAGCGAGCGCAGCCGAGGCCCGCTTGACAGCCGTGTCGTAGCCCGCTTCGCCTATACACGCCCAGGCCGCATAAGTTTCGACATAATCGCTGACTTGTGCCTGCCAGATGTCGTCGCGCAGGGCGCCTGGATCCTTTAGCTCCTTGCGGGCGCATTCTGCGATTTCTCGGAATCGATTGCGCGCCGCCTGCTTGGCTGTTTCCATCAGTGCCCGGACGGCAGCCTCGTCCTCCTTTTCAAGGACGGCCTGAACCTTGTTGCCGACCGAAAATTCGCTGCCGGGTGAAAGATCGCTGCCCGGCGCCGGGAAGATCAGTAGCGCGCCGCCATCCTGCAGCGCTTTGGCCGCGGCCTTCGAGATTTCCGACAAAAGCCACGAGCCGCTCCACAGATCGCGGCTACGCCGCGCAGCGCTGATGAAGCTCTGGACAGGGCCCAAGGCAAGCAAGAGAAGATGGTCACTCATTGAAACAACTCCTGCCTATTTAGCGAAATATTTGAGAAATGCCGACAAGGCATCCTGGCCATGCGGTGCCATCGGCTCAACCTGCGCAGCCTGTTCCGGTCGCCACCATTGCTGCGGCGCGGCAATGGTGCGATCCGGCATGACGAGGCGCATTTTCTTCACGTGCTCGTGGGGCAGCAGCAGGGCGGCCGGAAACCACTTGCCGTTTTTGAAATACGGGCGCAGCAGAAGCGGGCTCCCTAGGCGATCAAACCCCTCCGGCCCCAGCGTAAAGTTTTGGGGATCACCGGCCTTCTTGTCCTCGTCCTTGAACTGGAAAATGATCGGCAAACCGAAGGCCGCGCGGGGATAGGCTTGTCCGGCCTGATGTTCCGGCGCGTGCAGTGGGGCATGCGTGTTGGTCGCACGCCGGATGGCATCGGGTTCTGGCCACCGGCTTCTGCCCGGACGGCCGCTTTTGGTGCCTGTGTTGCGAGCAAAGCCGGGCTTTTGCCGGAAATCCTTCAGCTTGTTGATCGAAGCCTCCCAGGCTGCACTTGCGTTGTCCTTCGAGGAATTGGTGACCACCAGCCGGCAGCTGGCTACTTCAGCTTCGTCGGCACTGACGCACTCGAGATTCTGTATCTGGAAGGCACCAAGGCCGCGACGGGACCTGGCACCCACGCCACCGAACGACGCCCACCAGCGCAGGGCCTCATGCACCCGCCCGTCCAGATCCTCGCGCAGTGTCGCGTCCGCTTTGTCCGGGTAATGGAGGCCCAAGTGCAGGGTCCACGTCAAGCCGGGTATGGCCAGACCATGCGGGTTCTCCGAGCCCGGACCGGGCCGCTTGCCCTGGGCAGGGAACAGGGCATAGGGCGCATTGGCCCACTGTGCAGGCTTCGGAATGGACTTCCAGCCGCCACGGTCGCTTTTTTCATATTCGGCCCAGGGTTCGACTACAAGATTTGCAATCGTATCGATCCGCACCCAGACATTGCTGGCCTGCGGCGTATCACCCAGACCGCCCCAGAGTGCGAACTCCCGCTGCCGGATTTCGTCCGGTTTGAGTCTGTATTTGTGCTTCGCGAGGAGGCGCCACCAGAAGCGCAGATGACCGCGGATTGCGCTGGCACGGATCGGCATGTAGGCATCGACTTCTCCGGCCTTGACCCCACCACCGTAGAGCGGTGTCACGAGGGTGCAGGAGTAGTCCTGCCAGCGGATATCCGTGGCTGCCCCGGTCAGTTGCAGTTTGCCGGGGTCCAGATCGACGGGCGGTTTTCTGAGTGCCATTTCTCAATCCTCAAAGGAAAAGTGGGTATCGATGCGGCCAAAGCCGAAAGCAGTCTTGGCGCCCAGCTGGAGAACTTTTCCGAGGGCCAGGAGGCCCGTGAAGGGGGCCACATCGCCGCGGTAGATCAGGTGCCCGGTCATGCCTTCGAGCACCATGGTTTGCCCGCTGCGTGACGACTGGCGTTTGACCTGCACCCACTCAAGCTCGCAGTGCATGAGGCGCACGTCGGCGGCAAGACGGAGCTGCGTTTCGGTGAGAGGGCGGGCAAGCGGGGAGGCTTCCCCGGCGGCTTCGCACAACTGGGCGATCCGTTTATGGAGACGGCGCACAAGCTGACTGAATTCGAAGGCGCCACAGCAGGCGACCTTGCCGTCCTTTACGCACAAGGGCGTCCGAAGATCGATACGGATGAGGTTGGCATTGCCGGACGACTGCTCCAGCCACAGCTCAGGGCCGGCAGCGACAGGCCAGGCCGCCAAGCCCGACGCTGCATCCAAGAAGGGGGAACTGCCGCTGCCGGCGACCCGGGCGTCGAGCAGGCGGTAGTGTCCGCGGTGTTCGCCGAGCCCCATTTCGCCCAGCCGGGCCACCGCCTGTGTGCAGGCAACGGCATGCTCGGTGGCGGCGCCAAACAGGGTCAGACCAAGCTCGAAGGGCTCGCCGGGATTCACCGCAGCAAGTGGCGACTGCAGGGCATAGAGCCGGCCAAGACGCGCATGCTCGGCAAAGAGCAGGTCGAATACGCCCGGAAAATGATTCTTCAATGCCAGGCCAAAGCCGCTCCTCCACAGTGGCCCGGAAAAGAAATCCAGGGCCAGTGTTTCGGACTTCAGCCTGAGACGCAGGGGCAGCAGACGGAGATGCATACCATTCACCTGGACATTGGCATGCTCTGAAACTGAATCCTTCAAGTGCATTCTTTCATTTTACAAAGGTCTGGTCGGGCGGAATGCACGGGCACGTCGCGCAGACCCGCGGGAGGGTTTGGATAATGCCAAAATTGTGAAGCCCCGGTTAGCACTTCAGCGTGTTTATGTTCGGCGCGTAAGCGGTTGCCCTGGGGGGGCTCACAACGGTTTCCAGTAAATCGAACAGGGTGATCTTCTGGGTTAAGCGTGATTCGATGGCTTTATTGTGCATGGCCGGCCCGGGATGAGCTCGTGTGGCAAGCTTGCGCTGCGGCCTGCTTTCCGATGTCGCTGCATTTGCAGTGGCGCAGTGGATCGGAAGGTCGTAGGGCGTGGCTTATTCACCCGGCCCTTGAATATCTCAGCCCGATCGCTCCAGGCATGTCGAAAGGCAGAGGCAGCGCCGGGTCAATAACATTACGCCATTGGCTTGTGCCCACACTGTGGAGATGCACCGCCCCATTCCAACACTTCCTGGACGATCCCATGCCTGCAACGTTGATTTCTTTTCTCGGTCTGGTGCCCCAAGGCGGCAACTACCACAAAACCACCTATGTGCTCGGCGAGCATGTGTTCACGACGCCTTTTCTCGGGGTTGGCCTGGCCGACGCGCTGGGCGTGGATACAATCCGCATCCTGGGCACAACCGGCAGCATGTGGGATGTGCTTGCCGACTCGCTGGGGGCGACGCGCGACGAAACAACCTGGGTCGATCTAGCCGACGCCGTCAAGGGAAACCGGGTGGACAGCACGCTGCTTGCCCGCGTCGAGGCAGAACTGAATGCCCACAGTCAACGCCGTTTCGAGCTACGCCTGATTCCATACGGATTCGAGGAGGGCGTGCAGGTCGATATTTTGCAGACCCTCGCCGAAGGACTGGGCCACAACGACGACACCCTGTATCTGGACATTACCCACGGTCTGCGCCACCTGCCGATGCTGGGGCTGCTGTCGGCCTTCTACCTCGAAGCCATTGGTCACGCGCAGATCCGCGAGATCTATTACGGCGCCTATGATCCGGCCAATCGGGCGAGCACCCCGGTGGTGAGCCTGCGTGGCCTACTGGTGGTGCAGGAGTGGATCCGTGCTTTGGAGCAGTTCGACAAGGACGGCGACTACGGCATCTTCGAGAAACTTCTGGACCGCGAGGGTTTGGCTGGCCGCCTGCTGGCCGAAGCGGCCTTCCTTGAGCGCATCGGCAACCTGTCGCTGGCCCAGCAAAAGCTCAACTCGTTCTGGAAGGCCACGACAGAGCCCGCTTCTCCGGCGGGCCGGATGTTTTTCCCCCGGCTCAAGAAAAGCCTCGAATGGCGGACTTCGGCAAAACGTTCCGAGTGGGAGCGCCGGCTCGCGCTGCAGGCGCTGCGCAAATGCGACTACCTGCGGGCCAGCATCTTCGCCTACGAATCAAGCATCTCCAAGCAGGTTGAGCTGAACGGCGGCGACGCGAACAATTTTCAGCGCGACCGCGAGCAAGCTGAGCGGCAGCTGGAACAGGAAACCAAGGATGCCCGCGTCGATCTCAAAAGCGAGCGTAATTTCTACGTGCTGAAGTTCCTGCGCAACCAGCTGGCCCACGGCGTGCGTGCCAATGTAGAGGCGCAAAGCTGGTCTGTTCGCGAAACCGCCAGGTTCGTCGCGGCGCTGGCCGGTAACGAGGAAAGCCTGCGCAAATGGCTTGACAACGCCTTGCGCTGACACGATTCGCCTGGTGCCGCTCGTGATGGCAACAAGCTTGTGACCCAGGGGGCACAAAGTGCGTGCGCCTACACTCGCTTCATCGGGGCAGAGGCCCAGCAACCCGCGGAGCGGCAAAAGGAGCAAGGCATGGCACTCGGTATTTCATCCCTGCGTCTCGCGCTGAAGGTCAGCGCAACCGGCGCCGTCTCGCTGTCGCGCGGGCCTTGGTAGGCGGCTATGCCACCGGCGGGCAAAAGTCTGTGCATGAAATCTTCCCGACCCCGTTGGAAAAGCGCGAGTTCATCCATGCCATGAGTCTCCTGCTCGATGAGCACAAAGACCGCTTCCTGCTGCTGCAACTGGCCCCCAATGAAAGAAGCCTGACCCAGGGCCGGGCCCGCCCGCCGGCTGATCCGTCCTGTTTCTACTTTGCCTGAACCCGGAGTCCACCATGGCCACGCTCTATCTCGACCGCTCCCAGCTTGAAATTCGCGCCGACAGTGCCGCGCTGGCCCTGTACGAAGGCGGTGAACGTTGTGGCACCGTGCCCTTGCGTCTCATCGAACGGGTTGTCATTCAGGGAAGCCAGACCCGGCTCGACAGCGGCGTGCTCATCAAGCTTGCCGAAGCCGGCATCGCCACGCTGCTGCTCAGTACCCGCGGCAGCCGCCGCGTTGCCCTGGTGCTGGGCCCCGCCCACCAGGACGCCGCAGTGCGCCTGGCCCAGGCCCACCGGGTGATGGACCCGGCCTGGTGCCTGGCATGGGCGCGCGAGCTGATGGTCTACAAGCTGCAACGGCAGCAGCGCCTGTTACGCCAAGCCATGATGGAGCGCCCCGACGCACGCAAAGCCATCGGCGATGGCTTTGCCAGCCTTGCCGCGGTGGCTGCGCTGATCCCGGCCTGTCCTATGGTGGCCAGCCTGCGCGGGCTCGAAGGCGCCGCCGCAAGGGCGCATTTTGGAGCGCTTACGGCGCTCTTTGCGCCTGAGCTGGGCTTTATGGGGCGCAACCGCCGCCCGCCGCGTGATCCGGTCAATGCCTGCCTGTCGCTGGCCTACACCATGCTGCATTTCGACGCAGTGCGAGCCGCCCATGCCGCCGGCCTCGACCCGCTGCTGGGCTTTTACCACCGACCGGCATTCGGCCGCGAATCTCTTGCCTGCGACCTCATCGAGGTGTTGAGGCCGCACGCCGATGCGTGGGTGTGGCAGCAATTCCGCAGCCACAACCTGCGCGCAGAGCACTTCAGTCAGCACAACGGTGCCTGTGTTCTCGGCAAGGCAGGGCGCGAACACTTCTATTCCGCCTGGGAGAAGAGCGCAAAGCTGCCGCGGCGCTGGCTTCGCGCTCGCTGCGCCCGCCTTGCGCGAAACCTGCGCACCGACGGCAGCACCTGGATCGCCAGCCCCGACAACGACGAGGAGTTTTAACATGCCCGTCTTCCCGAACTGCACGGCCGCCTGCGTCGCCATCTAGCAGCGGAGAATCAACCATGTCACTGAATGCCCCCGCGCCTGGCTCATCGCCTACGACATCGCCAACCCCAAGCGCCTCAACCGCGCTCATCCCTTGTCATCAAGCACTATGTGCCGGTGCAGTACTCGTTGTACTACTTTGAGGGCAGCAGCCACGCGGTGCAGGAGCTGTTCAAGGACATCGAAGCCCGCAACGCTCGACATCGTGACCCTCGGGCGCGGCAACCTGCCTTCGACCCTCAGACTGCTTTCCGCCCTTCAGCCCGCGCTCAGCGAGCTACTACAGGGGCAAACAGGTTAAAATACGCGTCTTGGACTGTCCGCAGCAGCACCGCCAGATCCATCGCTTTTTAAACCTGCTGATCTTCGTCAACCACCTCTTCAGGTGTTTGATTTTAATGTTGTTTTTTGATCGAGCAGTCCGGAACCCAGCCCTGAAACCAAAGGGATTAAGACGGTAGGGGTTCGCTGTTACGATCACTCTGGTGTGGTCCGGAACCCAGCCCTGAAACCAAAGGGATTAAGACGTGCTGTTCGGCCTGAAGCATTGGCAGGTAGTGTCCGGAACCCAGCCCTGAAACCAAAGGGATTAAGACTCCGCGTCGCGCCGCTGCCGGGGACGTCGCCCGTCCGGAACCCAGCCCTGAAACCAAAGGGATTAAGACGTTTGCTGGGCCTTAGTCCGACGGCGAGGGTATTGTCCGGAACCCAGCCCTGAAACCAAAGGGATTAAGACAAGCGCCTTGGTTTCGTAGGGGGTCAGTTCAAAATCGTCCGGAACCCAGCCCTGAAACCAAAGGGATTAAGACTTAGCTGCGCGCACACAGTCTGCGCTTCCGGGCAGTCCGGAACCCAGCCCTGAAACCAAAGGGATTAAGACCCCTCAGGTTGGCCTCTTTTATCGCAAATAATGTCCGGAACCCAGCCCTGAAACCAAAGGGATTAAGACCTGGGTATGGGATTGCGTTTTGCAATGAGTAAAGTCCGGAACCCAGCCCTGAAACCAAAGGGATTAAGACTTTGATCTTTAAACGAAAGAACCATCAGTTCGTCCGGAACCCAGCCCTGAAACCAAAGGGATTAAGACATTGTGATTCTTGTGGGTTCTTGCAATTCTATTGGTCCGGAACCCAGCCCTGAAACCAAAGGGATTAAGACTCCGGCAAAGATCCGAATGCGCGCTGGCACTGGGTCCGGAACCCAGCCCTGAAACCAAAGGGATTAAGACACATGGTGGAGAAGCGTGCCTCTAACATTGGGTACTGTCCGGAACCCAGCCCTGAAACCAAAGGGATTAAGACGCCTCGGCACGCATCATATGCCAGAGTCTTTGGTCTGTCCGGAACCCAGCCCTGAAACCAAAGGGATTAAGACGGGTGGCACGCCTCCGGCCGCGAGGATGGCGTGTCCGGAACCCAGCCCTGAAACCAAAGGGATTAAGACGCGTACTGGCTCGCACATCACGCTCGACGAATGTCCGGAACCCAGCCCTGAAACCAAAGGGATTAAGACAAAACTAATGGACTAGTTGTATTTAAAGATAATGTCCGGAACCCAGCCCTGAAACCAAAGGGATTAAGACGAGAGTCTGAACTAGCCAATAAAATCAACAGTGTCCGGAACCCAGCCCTGAAACCAAAGGGATTAAGACTTGATCAATAGCGCGCATGCACCAGAACATAAATGTCCGGAACCCAGCCCTGAAACCAAAGGGATTAAGACTTTAGAAGAGAATGCAGCTCATTAAGATGATATGTCCGGAACCCAGCCCTGAAACCAAAGGGATTAAGACGTAAAAAATTGATGGGCCGTGCTAACGACACAGTCCGGAACCCAGCCCTGAAACCAAAGGGATTAAGACAAGGTGCCGTTTAGTTTCCCCCTTACCAGAAACGTCCGGAACCCAGCCCTGAAACCAAAGGGATTAAGACGCAGAGGGGCCGTAGCCAGTATTCGTTTCGGTCCGGAACCCAGCCCTGAAACCAAAGGGATTAAGACGAAGAGCTTCACCAAAAGTCACATCGCTTACCTGTCCGGAACCCAGCCCTGAAACCAAAGGGATTAAGACGTTGCGGAGGCTTCGGTTGTGTATTAACAGTAGAGTCCGGAACCCAGCCCTGAAACCAAAGGGATTAAGACTTTATAACAGGTGTAAAAAGACCAAATATAAATGTCCGGAACCCAGCCCTGAAACCAAAGGGATTAAGACGCTCCGCATCACGCGGCTCTTCCGCACCGCCATGGTCCGGAACCCAGCCCTGAAACCAAAGGGATTAAGACCCCTAGGACACGGCCGAGACATTCGCCTTGTACGTCCGGAACCCAGCCCTGAAACCAAAGGGATTAAGACTGCAAGGACGCCGCCAATACACATCCGCCGAAGTCCGGAACCCAGCCCTGAAACCAAAGGGATTAAGACTGTGCTCGCTAACATCACGGGTTAGGATTACAGTCCGGAACCCAGCCCTGAAACCAAAGGGATTAAGACCAGGTGCATTGGCACGAAGTCACCGGCAAAGCGTCCGGAACCCAGCCCTGAAACCAAAGGGATTAAGACTTGGAGGCACCAAAATGGCCACGACGACAACGAAGTCCGGAACCCAGCCCTGAAACCAAAGGGATTAAGACGGTCGCCCATCGCCCCCACGCCCGGCGGTTTTCTGTCCGGAACCCAGCCCTGAAACCAAAGGGATTAAGAC
>APMI01001373.1_pt1 | contig 18889 bp, 14 predicted proteins | sample 667938 | NCBI WGS metagenome assembly APMI01 (sample SAMN01084076, study PRJNA167559) | wastewater metagenome | biome: Wastewater | place: Denmark: Ejby Moelle, Odense | collected 2011-11-28 | reverse complement strand
GCCCCCATCCTGCGCACGCGCATCACCCATGACACGATCAATAACACCGTGCAATTCAGCCGGCTTGATCGGTTTGGCGATGTAGTCATCCATGCCCGACATGAGACACCGATCCCTGTCACCCTGCATCGCATGGGCCGTCATGGCAACAATGGGCGTCGGCTGCCACTGCCCGCCAGCCGCCCAGCTACGCCTAGCCTCCCTGGCGCGAATCGCCTGCGTTGCCTCAAGCCCACCCATTACGGGCATCTGAACATCCATGAGAATGAGATCGAAACGCCCACGATCGAAACAATCCAGAGCCTCCTGCCCGTTGGAAGCGACAGTGATCACATGCCCGACCTTTTCGAGCATCTTGACGGCAACGGTCTGATTGACCGGGTTATCTTCGACAAGGAGGATATTCAGGCGCTGATTGGAGCGTGAAACCGGAGGAGCGCAGGCAAAGGTCTGCTCCGCCTCAAAGGTCAGAAACCTGTCCTCCTCCGCTGGGCCGCCCTGCAAGGTTATTCCCAACGCGTCTACGAGATCAGACGGGGAAAAGGGCTTGATCAATCGCGCGCCAACCTTCAAACGCTCGCATTTGATCGTATCTCCCCGCTGCGTATTGGCATCCAGCATCATGATCAAGCGGTCCAGCCGCGGCCAGTCCTTGATCAGTCTTTCTGCCAGGGCATAACCACCAGGCGCAGCCATTACCGCATCCATTAACACCCAGTCAAACGGTGAGTTGGCCTTCTGCGCGGCAGCCAGCATCTCGTCGACCACCACGCCGCTCGCGGCCTCGCGCACATCCAGGCCGATAGCGCGCAACTGAAGGCAAACGCAACGCCGCAAGGCCGCATTGCGCCCCGCCACCAGAACCCGCCTCGCGCCGAAGTCCGGAGCACTCAGGGGTTGCTCTCTCCCCAGCTCGACATGGACAGTAAAGCGGAATGTACTTCCCTCCCCGGGAGCACTTTCAAGCGTGATTGCGCCCCCCATAAGCTCGACGATCCGCCGGCAGATCGCCAGCCCAAGGCCCGTGCCACCATACTTGCGTGTCGTCGACTCATCTGCCTGGGAAAAAGCACCAAAAACAAAGGCGTGCTTGTCAGGTGGAATGCCGATACCCGAATCCCGTACGGCAAACTCGAGGGTCAAATCATTCCCCCCCAGTGCGCGACACTGCACGGAAACCTCGACTTCACCCTTTTCGGTAAATTTGATCGCATTACCGACAAGGTTCGTGAGTATCTGACGCAGGCGCGTTGTGTCACCCACCAGTACCGCCGGCACATCGGGGCTGATGTAGTAAAAGCACTCGACACCCTTCTGATAAGCACGCAGGGCGAGAGATTTCATCGTGTCGCCAAGAAGGCTGACCAAGGAGAACTCGACCTTCTCAAGGCTCAAATGCCCGGCCTCGATCTTCGAGAAATCCAGCACGTCGTTGATGATGCGCAACAGCGAATCAGCGGAACTCTTTACCGTCTGCAGGTATTCACGCTGCTCCTCATCCAGCTGGGTATCGAGAGCCAGCTCCGTCATGCCGATGATGCCGTTCATTGGCGTACGGATTTCGTGACTCATGTTGGCCAGAAAATCACTCTTCGCACGATTCGCCGCCTCGGCCTGCTCCTTTGCGTGAAGCAGCTCCAGCTCTGCACACTTGGAATGGGTAACATCCCGATAGGTGCCGACCATGCGCGTCCAGCGCCCATCCGTCCCGCGGTTCGAGGCCCTGCCGCGCACCAGGATCCAGCGCCAGCCAGCTGACTTGCTGGTGATCCTGAATTGGGTTTCAAAATAATCCAGCTCGCCGCGAAGATGGGTACCCAATTGATGGCGCGTGACCGCAAGGTCATCGGGATGCACGAGTGGAACCCAGGACGAAAAATCAGAAGTACGTTCGGAAGCCTCATATCCGAGCATGCGCCGCCAATAGTCGTCCATGACGATCTGACCATGCGCGAGATCCCAGTCCCACAGCCCGCCTTCCGTGTTCTGCATGGCAAGATCCAGGCGCTCGCGCGTCTCCCGGACATTGCGCTCGGCCCTCTCGCGGTCAGCCACAAGACCTTCAATCAAGCCAAGAATGCCGGCTGGCGAGGCATGGTCGACATCGAACGGCATCGGTAAACGGCCGTCGGCAAAAACCGCGGTAAGAAACCCTCTCAGAGCGCGTCCGATTTCAACATCGGACGCGTCAGAATCGGCATCGGAACGAATCACTTGGGCAGTCAATCAGGCGGCATCAGAGAAAGAAAGGCGCGCCAGACCAGCTGACACGCCTACCCGGGAACCCTAAGCATATCGGCAAACGCCTCCCGATCTTGAGCGCCAATTGGCGGCCAGACTACCGCAGGCCAAGCACATCCTGCATATCGAACAGGCCTGCCTTGCGACCAGCCAGAAAGCACGCTGCGCGCAAGCTGCCCGATGCATAGGGCATGCGGCTGCCCGACTTGTGGGTAATCTCGATGCGTTCACCGATCCCGGCAAAGAGCACGGTGTGATCACCAACGATATCTCCACCCCGTACGGTGGCGAAACCGATGGTTTGTCCATCGCGCTCACCAGTCACGCCCTCACGCCCGTATATGGCACACGAATCGAGGTCACGCCCGAGCGCCTCAGCCACCACTTCCCCCATGCGCAGGGCGGTACCGGACGGCGCATCCACTTTCAGGCGGTGATGAGCCTCGATGATTTCGACGTCATAGCCTTCATTCAGGATACGTGCAGCCACATCCAGCAATTTGAAGACAGCATTCACACCGACCGCCATATTGGGCGCAAAAACAACGGGAATATACTCCGCTGCGGCGGCGATTTCAGCCTTGCCACCCGCCGAAAAGCCGGTCGTGCCAATAACCATCCCACAGCCTGCAGCCCGCGCCAGCGCCAGATGCTCAAGCGTACCTTCCGGTCTGGTGAAGTCGATCAGGCAATCGGCCCTGGCCAAGCCTTCAGCTACGTCACTGGTAATCACCACACCGCATGGTGTACCCACCAGATCTCCGGCATCCTTGCCGACAAATGCACTTTCGGGACGCTCGAACGCAGCCACCAGAACGGCGTCACTCGCCTTGAGGGTCGCTTCAATGAGCATCCGGCCCATGCGTCCGGACGCACCGGCAATCGCGATACGAACTTGAGTCATGTAATCCCCGGAATCAAACGATATGAGAAAAAAAGAAGAGGCACATCGGGCTTCCCCTGCGCCCTACTGCTGCGGCGAAACCTCGCCAGGTCGGACATCGCCCTCGACACGCGCGAGCTTGCCGTCTTCGAACACGACGGTCAGACGCCGCTCCTGAAGCTCGCCCTTGCCCGGCTGAAAACGATATACATAATCCCAGCGATCAGCGTGAAAGACATCGGCCACAAGAGGTGTCCCCAGCACGAAGCGCACTTGGTCACGGCTCATGCCTGGCTTGAGCTGCGAAACCATTTCCTGGGTAATGAAATTACCTTGCCGGACATCGATCCGGTAGGGCTTGAGAAAGTCGCCAACGGCGGTACAGCCGGATACGGCCGTGATCAACAGGACGAAAGAGAGCAGTTTGCGCATGGCGATTCGGGAAGCAGGAGCGGGCATTGGCACAAAGGCCGCATTCTCAAGGATGGTCGGAAACTATATCATACGGGGCTGGCCGGACTTCCGGCCGCCTTCTCCAGTTTTTCGGGGCTCCCCATGTCAAGCAATTCCCAGAACCTCAAAAGTATCGGCCTGAAGGCAACTTTCCCTCGACTCAAGATCCTGGATCTCTTCCAGAAGGTCGAAACCCGTCACCTGACCGCCGAAGACGTCTATCGCCTGCTCATCGCCGAAGACATGGATATTGGTCTGGCTACGGTCTATCGCGTCCTCACCCAGTTCGAACAGGCTGGCCTGCTTGAACGTCACTATTTCGAATCGGGCAAGGCCGTCTTTGAGCTAAACGAAGGGCAGCACCACGACCATCTGGTCTGCCTGCAATGCGGCAAGGTCGAGGAGTTCTACGATCCCGCCATTGAAGAACGCCAAAACAGGATCGCCGAGGAACGCGGCTTCATCGTCCGCGAGCATGCCCTTTACCTTTACGCCGATTGCCAGAAAGCCGCCTGCCCCAATCGCCCGGGCAGCAACCCAACAACATCCAGCTAACCACCCATCAGGCGACGTCACTGCCGGCGCAGTTACAATTCTCCAGCGCCGGCAGTTCGGTAACGTCTGAACCCTGCAGGCTGCCTACACCTTCAGGCCGAGCATTTCGGCAGCGTGGCTGCGGGTAGTGTCAGTGATGTGCACACCACCCAACATCCGAGCGATCTCCTCGACACGCTCGGCATCGTTCATTTGCTTCACGCGGGACAAAGTTTCTCCGCCCTGCGTTTCCTTCGAAATCGTCCACTGCCAGTCGGCCTGCGCAGCAACCTGCGGCAAGTGCGTGACGCACAGCACCTGACGATCAGCTCCCAACTGCCTGAGCAGGCGCCCGACGATTTCCGCCACCCGACCGCCGATGCCCACATCAACCTCGTCAAAAATCAACGTTGGCGTGGCTGCGTTGCGGCTGGTAATTACCTGAATCGCCAGACCGATTCGCGACAGCTCACCACCGGACGCCACCTTGGCAAGCGGACGCAAGGGCTGGCTGGCATTGGCGGTCACGAGAAACTCGACGGTTTCGAGCCCGCTCGCACAGCCTTCCTCGGCCGGGCGCAGCGAAATATCGAAACGGCTACCGCCCATCGCCAGGGACTGCATCGCCTCGGTCACCGCGGCCGAAAGCTCCCTGGCGACCTTCTGGCGCTCCGCGGAAAGCAGGCTTGCCGCCTTCATGAAAATCTCCCGAGCCACAGCCTCCTCACGCGTCAAAGCCTCGGGGTCGGACTGCCGGGTCAAGCGCTCAAGACGCAAGGCGCTATCCGCAAGGACGTCGGGCAAGCCTTGCGGCGAAACCCTGTACTTGCGGGCCATTGCGGTGATGATCTGCATCCGCTGATCAATTTCGGCCAGACGCGCCGGATCCAGATCAAGCCGGTCGCGATAGCGGCGCATGGCATGCAAGGCTTCGTCGAGCTGGATGCTGGCACCACTGAGCAACTCCTGAACATCAGCAAGCTGCCCGTCGTGCTGGGCCATGTCGGCAACACGCGCCAACAGTCGCTCCAGCTGAGACACCACCGCATATTCTCCATCCGACAAACCATCAAGCACCTCCGCAGCGCCCTCGAGCAAACCGGCCGCATGGGCAAGGCGGGTCTGCTCCTGATTCAGGCCAAGCCACTCGTCGGCGTCGAAGGCAAGCTCACGCAACTCGCCGACCTGCCAGCTGAGCAGTTCCCGCTCCCGCTCAGTGGATGATGCCCCCTCCTCCGCTGCTTCACGGGCACGCCTCAGCGTCGACCAGGCGCGATACAGCGCCGAAACCTCGGCAGCCTGCGCGGCAAGTCCGCCGTGGGCATCAAGCAACCCAAGCTGGGCATCCGTCCGCAGCAAGGCATGGTGTGCATGCTGCCCGTGAATATCGGCAAGGAGATCACCCGCCGCGCGCATCTGGACCAGCACCACCGGCGTGCCGTTGAGCCACGCCTTGGAGCGCCCGCCACTTTCGATCACCCGACGCAGCAACACCGCGCCTTCACCGTGATTAAGATCCTGTTCGTCGAGCCAGGCCCTCAGCACCCCGTCGGTTGGCAGGTCGAACTCGGCAACAATCTCGGCCCTCGCCTGCCCCGTGCGCACCACGCCTGCCTCGGCCTTGCCGCCAAGAGCAAGGCTCAGAGCATCGAGCAGAATCGACTTGCCTGCACCGGTTTCACCGGTGAGGGTGCCGAATCCAGAACGAAAATCCAGCTCGAGCTGATCGACGATAACGAAATCGCGGATGGAGAGATGACGCAGCATGGGCAGAAACGGGAAGGAAAATCGGAGTATCAGGAGTGACGGGGCGTCGAGCTCCAGTGGAGTTTTTCGCGCAGCATGGCGAAATAGCTGTAACCGACCGGATGGAGCAACCGGACCCGGTGCGGCGAGCGGGTAATCTGGACCGTATCGCCGGCTCGGGTGTCATAACGGGTCTGACCGTCGAAATGAACCCGGGAGTCATGCGGCGGCAAGAGCACGATCTCGATCTTGCAGCGATCCGGCAGAGTGATCGGACGCGCGGTCAGCGTGTGCGGACACATGGGAACGAGTGCAATCCCATCGACATCAGGGTGCAGGATCGGGCCGTTGGCCGACAGTGCATAGGCCGTCGAGCCGGTTGGTGTCGAGATGATCATGCCGTCGGAACGCTGGGTATAGACGAATTCCCCATCAATGCGCAGATCGAATTCGATCATGCGCCCCAAATCGCCCTTGTTCACCACCACATCATTCAGGGCGACAGTATGAAACACTCGCCGACCATTGCGCTGGACCTCGGTATCAAGCAGGACGCGGCTTTCCTCCGTATAACGTCCACTGAGTATTTCGCCGACTTTCTCAAGAGCAACGTCGCGTGAGATATCGGTCAGAAAGCCCAGGCGTCCCTGATTGACGCCAACCAGCGGCACCTCGTACTCGGCCAGCCGACAGGCACTATTGAGCAGCGTGCCGTCGCCGCCCAGAACGATCGCCAGGTCAGCGTTGGCACCAATCTCCTCATAGCTGGCCACTGTAAAGCCCGACGTCAGGCCTGTAGAACTTGCTGTACCCTGCTCAATCAGTACGTTGAGGCTCTGGCCTCGCAAATAGTTGGCCAACTGAAGCACTGCTTCAGCCACTTCGGGGCTCTGATACTTGCCGATCAGCGCGATTGTCTTGAACTCGCAGGTCATGGAACGATTAAACCACATTCTTCTTGCGCGCCGCAGCGCCGCTCCGCAATTCGGGCAGGCTTGCTCGCCATTCCGCTTCTCATGACCGCCTTGCTTCCTTAGAATCCTTGCGTGCAACAGAAATCCCGACCATGACCAGCCTCGACCAACGCTCGCAAATTCTCCTCAAGACCCTGGTGGAGCACTACATCGCCGACGGCCAGCCGGTCGGCTCGCGCGCGCTTTCCCGACACTCGGGGCTCAAGCTGTCCCCGGCGACGGTGCGCAATGTCATGTCGGACCTGGAAGAGCTCGGCTTCATCGCCAGCCCCCACACCTCGGCCGGGCGGGTTCCCACCGCGCGGGGCTATCGTTTTTTTGTCGACAGCCTGCTCACCGTTCAGCCCATCGGCGTAGGGCAACTGCGCGAAATCACCGGCCAGATCCAGCCCGGCGAACCCCAGCGGGTCATCAGCGCCGCATCCCAGCTGCTGTCCGGTCTCACTCACTTTGCCGGTGTCGTTATCTCGCCCAAGCAGAACGCAATCAAGATCCGCCAGATTGAGTTTGTGAGCCTGTCGGAAACACGGGTGCTATTGATTCTCGTCACCACGGCTGGCGACGTACAGAACCGCATCCTGTTCACCAAGCGTGGCTACAGCCATTCGGAACTCGTTACCGCCACGAACTACCTCAACCAGCACTTTGCGGGTCTGGCCTTTGCCGAAATCCGCTCGCGCATCCACAACGAACTCAAGCAACTCCGCTCCGACATGACCGAGCTGATGAGTGCCGCCGTTGAAGCGGGCAGCGAGGCGCTGGAAGAAACCCAGAGCACCTATGTCATTTCCGGCAAGACCAACCTTCTGGATGCGGAAGACCTGTCATCGAACATGGCCCGTCTGCGCGACCTCTTCAAGCTGTTCGAGCAGAAGACCGGCCTGATGCAACTGCTCGACATTTCCAATCGAGCCCAGGGGGTACAGATATTCATAGGCGGCGAGAGCGGGCTCAGCCCCCTCGACGACTGCAGCGTGATCACTGCCCCCTACGAAGTCGATGGCCAGCTTGTCGGCTCGGTCGGCGTCATCGGCCCGACCCGAATGGCCTATGAGCGGGTCATTCCCATTGTGGACGTCACTGCCCGCCTCCTCACCAGCGCCCTTTCGGGCCAGAACTAGAAAGCCTCCCCATGCCCCGATTCTGGCAAGAGCCAGCGTACACCCATGGCTCCAAGCCCCGCACCGGCATTCTGGTGGTAAACCTCGGCACACCGGCGGCACCTACCGCTGCTGCACTGCGCCCCTATCTGAAGGAGTTCCTGTCCGACCCACGGGTGGTGGAAATCCCCCGCCCCATCTGGTGGCTGATCCTCAACGGCATCATCCTGCGCACCCGTCCGGCCAAATCAGCCGCCAAATACGCCAGCGTATGGACCGACGAAGGCTCCCCTCTCAAAGCCCACACCGAAAAGCAGGCCAAGCTGCTGGCCGGTTTTTTTGCGGCCACAGGTGAACGAGAACTGGTGGTGAACTGGGCCATGCGCTACGGCCAGCCATCGATTCGTCGCCGCCTGGACGAAATGCGCGCAGCTGGGTGCACGCGCATCCTGATCGTTCCAATGTACCCGCAGTTCGCGGCCAGCACGACAGCCACCGTCATCGACGAGGTGTCCAACTGCTTGCGCCATTGGCGCAACCTGCCTGAAATCCGCTACGTGCGTAGTTTTGGTGATGACCCCGGTTACATCGGAGCATTGGCAGCCTCGGTGCGTGAACACTGGAAGCGCGAAGGCCAGGCCGACCGGCTGGTGCTCAGCTTCCATGGCATTCCACGACGCTCCCTCGATCTCGGCGACCCCTACCACTGCGAGTGCTACAAGACAGCCCGCCTGCTCGGCGAAGAACTCAAGCTGCCCGCCGACCGGCTGATCGTCAGCTTTCAGTCCCGCTTTGGCAAGGCCGAATGGCTCAAGCCCTACACCCAGCCGACACTGGAAGAACTCGGGAGAAAAGGAATCGAATCAGTCGACGTGATGTGCCCGGGTTTCGTTTCCGACTGCCTGGAAACCCTGGAAGAAATCAACATGGAATGCAGGGAAGCCTTCCTGCATTCAGGCGGCAAGCGCTTCGCTTACATTCCCTGCCTGAATGAACGCCAGGACTGGATCGAGACACTGAAAGCACTCTCGATTCGCCATATGGGCCACTGGCTAACGGAAGCCGGACCGGACGCCGCCGCACTCGCCAAGCAAGCTGCGAGGGCCAGCGAGATTGGCGCGAGCACCTGACCGACATCAGAAAAGGAAAACGGATATGAAACTGATTCTGCGCTGGGCTCTCAATGCCGTCGCACTAATGCTGATTCCCGAACTGCTATCCAGCATCCGGGTCGAGGGCTACGCGGCTGCGCTGGTCAGCGCGGTATTACTGGGCTTCGTCAATGCGATCATCCGTCCGCTACTGATCCTCATCACCCTGCCGATCACCATCCTGACCCTGGGTTTGTTCACGCTGGTGATAAACGCGCTGATGTTCTGGTCGGTGTCTGGCCTGGTAAGAGGTTTCGTCGTGCCGGACTTTTGGACGGCGTTCTGGGGAGCCCTGCTCTACAGCGGCCTTACCTGGATGGTCAGCCTTGCCCTGAGCGACAAGGACTGAACCTGTTCAGCCATTCCAGAATCAGGGACTGACAGCCGCCGACACCGGACGACGACGCGTCGTCTTGCGTCGGATGGCACCAGGATCGAAAGCACCAACCAGCTTGCCAAGCGCCGTAGAACGCGCATCCATGGCCATCCTGAAGGCCCCGTCCTCACCGTATTTCTTGACCGAGAACTTCACCCTCTTGCGCCGGCCATCGGGCAACGGCCACGATGCCACCCAGAACCAGCGTTGCTTCTCTTCCGGCAGATCACGGGTTTCCGAAGCGCAGTATCGACACACCCCCACCACGCCTGAACGGTTGTTCTTTTTGACGATGTTGGAGTACTCCTGCATCGACAAAGGAGGATGAGCAGCAATGATCTCGTCCCGATAAGCCTTTGCTGCGGCAAACGACCGCGGCTTTCCGCCAAAAACGCCATCGCTGAAATGCTTACGGTAGATAACGCCGCGACGCTGAATCGTCACGAGCCAACCGTGAGTACGGCTGGTTTCATTGTCGACCCGACTGATTCCATAAGTGCTGCCTCGGCTCACAGGCCACCTCCTGTCCATTCCGCGACGACATCGCGGCTGCAGGGGGGATTTCGGCCAAATTTGATAGAACTTTAGAACTGAACAACGAGCAAGATCAGTCATTGCACTGCGGACACCGAAATGAATGGCTCGGGTCCTTGAAAGCATGTGGCTGTGCCCCACATAGACTTGGTCACCACCTTGCGCAACGAAGGATCACCATGAGCGAATCGCTCCTCGTTCCCTGCCCTCACTGCAACGCCCTCAACCGGGTACCGAAAGCCAAACTGGACCATGACGGACACTGCGGACGCTGCAAGCAAGCACTGTTCAGCAAAGCCCCGCTGCAACTGAACGAGGCAAACTTCGCCGCTCATGCTGCACAGGGCGACATTCCTCTGTTAGTGGACTTCTGGGCGCCCTGGTGTGGTCCGTGCCGCAGTATGGCCCCCGCCTTCACTGCTGCGGCTGGCACGCTGGAGCCACAGGTGCGGCTGGGCAAGGTCAACACCGAAGACGAACAGGAACTGGGCGCGCGCTTCGCAATCAGGAGCATCCCGACGCTGGTACTGATCCACCGCGGACGGGAAATCGCCCGTCAGGCTGGCGCCATGGGCACTGAAGACATCCGGCGCTGGACACTTAGTCAGCTCGGCCAACTGAAGCAAAAAACAGTCTAAGTATCGACCAACTGGAGTTCCATGCCGAATCCGCTCGCCGTGATCCTCTCGGCGGGTGGGCCATCCTTGGATAGCTCCTTGTAGGCCAGACCGAGGCGGCGCGCGACGACTGTCACCAAGCGGGAGCGGAAGGCCTCCTGACACTCGTCTGTTGCCAGGGAAAGGGAAGCCGGATTGAGCTCCAGGTAAATCGTGGACGTGGTAGTCACGGCCGTGTGCATGTGCTTGTGGTCCTGCTGATCCAGAAATGCCAGCTCGCCGAAAACCTCCCCGTAGGACAACTCGGTCACCCGATGCCCCTCCACCGAGATCTCGACACGCCCTTCGATGATGATGCCGAAACGCTGATCCGAATCACCCTCCCGCATCAGCAAGGTGTTCGAGTCGACTTTTCGCCAACGGGAGATACGCAGAATCTCCCACATCTCGACATCCTCGAACTCCGTAAAGAAAGGCATCTTGCGCAGGATGGAAAAGCGCGTGTTGTCGGCAGGAATGCTGGCGTCGTCGAGAATCTTGTAGCGGACGGCGGACAAATCTTTCGCAAAATCGGCGCCGTTTTTGTAACGCGAGTAGAGATCTTTCTCCAGCGACTTGCGGATCACAGTATCCAGCTGCTCGGGCAGCTCTGAATTGATCTGCGAAACAACGGGCGGCTCGGTGTTGAGAATCTTGTAGATCAGCTGGGCCGGATTTTTGGCGCGAAATGGCAAACGCCCGGTCAGCATGTGAAACAGGACCACGCCGAGCGAAAACAGATCAGTCTTCTGATTGAGCGGGTAGCCCTTGATCTGCTCAGGGCTCATGTAGGCCGGCGAGCCGACACCCATGATGAAGGTCGAATCCGACGCACTTTTCTTGCTGATGTTCAGCGCCAAGCCAAAATCGGTGATCTTAACGTTGTCCTGATCGTCCACCAGGATGTTGGCCGGCTTGATGTCCCGATGAACGATGCCCTGCCGGTACGCGTAGTCGAGCGCCATGCAGCACTTGAAAATCATGCCGATCGTGCGATGCAGCGGGAGCAGATTCTGAAAGGTGCAGTAATGCTCCAGGGTGGTACCCGGAAAGTACTCCATGACGATGAAGGCGTAGTCCTTCTCCACCGTCGCGTCGAAAATCTTGATTATGTTGGGGTGATCCAACCTACGCGAAACATCCATCTCCGCGCGCAGCAACTTCATCAGACGCCGGTTCCATTTGGCCTCATCCTTCGACTTGTCGTCAAAACGAATCAGCTTGAGGGCAACCGGATCAGGATACTGTGGATGCTCTGCAAGATAGACCGTGGCCGTCGCGCCGCGGCCGACTTCACGGATCAGCTTGTACTTGCCGATTTTCTCAGGTGCTTTTTCCATGTCTGCTTTACGCCGCAGAATCCGTAAAGATGACCGGGGCAGGCCCGGAACGATGAGATTTTACACTCCGTTCTCCGTTTTTCCGGCGACAACGACAATCTCCACTTGAAATCTTATCCTGCGCCCCCAGTTAGTGCGAGTCAAAAAAAGGAGCCGTTACCCATGCAAGATCAAGACACCCCTCTGAGCCCCGAAGACAAAGCCACGCCGGAGCTCATGGAAAACGTCACGGGCGCGAGTGCCGCCGGAGATGTCCCTCCCGCCCTCGAGCCCAGCATTGACACGCTACCCAGCCTCGCCGAACTGCTCCGCGACGCCGAACTGAAAGCCTCCGAGCATCACGACGCCTGGCTGCGCGCCAAGGCCGAGACGGAAAACGTCCGCCGCCGCGCCCAGGACGACATTGCCAAGGCAAGTAAGTTTGCTGCTGACAAGTTCGCCCAGGCCATGCTCCCGGTCAAGGACAGCCTCGAAGCCGCACTGGCAAGCGAAAACGCCACCCTTGAAACGCTCAAGCAGGGGGTCGAACTCACCCTCAAGCAGCTTAACGCCGCCTTCAACAGTGCCAGCGTGACCGAAGTCAGTCCGGTTGGCGAAAAGTTCGATCCGAACAAGCATCAGGCCATCAGTGCCATTGAAGCCGATGGCGAACCGAACACCGTGATCAACGTACTTCAGAAGGGCTACCTGCTCAACGAACGGGTGATACGGCCGGCGCTGGTCGTCGTTTCAAAAGCTAAGCCCGCCGCTTGAAAGCTGCGACTGCGGCCCCATATTCGTAACAAGCCAGCGGGCCGGACACACCGGACTGCCAGACCAACAGAATTCGAACTAAAGGAAATCTCATGGGCAAGATCATCGGCATCGACCTCGGCACCACCAACAGCTGCGTTTCCGTTATGGAAGGCGGCAAGCCGAAAGTTATCGAAAACTCCGAAGGTGCACGCACCACCCCGTCCGTCGTAGCCTACGCCGAAGACGGCGAAATCCTGTGCGGCGCGCCGGCCAAGCGCCAGGCCGTCACCAACGCGCGTAACACCATCTACGCCATCAAACGCCTGATCGGTCGCCGCTTCGAAGAAAAAGAAGTGCAAAAGGACATCGACCTGATGCCTTTCTCCATCGCCAAGGCCGACAACGGCGACGCATGGGTCGAAGTGCGCGGCAAGAAAATGGCTCCGCCGCAAGTTTCGGCTGAAGTGCTGCGCAAGATGAAGAAGACCGCCGAAGACTACCTCGGCGAAGAAGTCACCGAAGCGGTCATCACCGTGCCGGCTTACTTCAACGACAGCCAGCGCCAGGCTACCAAGGACGCCGGCCGCATCGCCGGCCTCGAAGTGAAGCGCATCATCAACGAGCCGACCGCTGCGGCCCTCGCCTTTGGCATGGACAAGAAACCCGGCGACTCCAAGATCGCCGTGTATGACCTTGGCGGCGGCACCTTCGACATTTCGATCATCGAGATCGCCGACATCGACGGCGAGCACCAGTTCGAAGTACTGGCCACCAACGGCGACACCTTCCTGGGCGGCGAAGACTTCGACCAGCGCATCATTGACTACATCGTCACCGAGTTCAAAAAGGAACAGGGCGTTGACCTCAAGAGCGACGTATTGGCCCTGCAACGCCTCAAGGAAGCCGCAGAAAAGGCTAAGATCGAACTGTCATCCGGCCAGCAGACCGAAATCAATCTGCCCTACATCACTGCGGATGCCAACGGTCCGAAGCATTTGGCTCTGAAGATCACCCGCGCCAAGTTCGAGTCGCTGGTTGAAGAGCTTGTTGCCCGCACCATTGAGCCCTGCCGCATTGCCTTGAAAGATGCCGGCCTGAAGGTTACCGACATTGACGACGTGATCCTGGTTGGCGGACAGACCCGCATGCCGAAGGTCATCGAAAAGGTGAAGGAATTCTTCGGCAAGGATCCCCGCCGCGACGTCAACCCGGACGAAGCCGTGGCGGTTGGTGCCTCCATCCAGGGCGGCGTGCTGCAAGGTGAAGTCAAGGACGTGCTACTCCTCGACGTCAGCCCCCTGTCCCTGGGTATCGAAACCCTGGGTGGCGTGATGACCAAGCTGATCCAGAAGAACACCACGATCCCCACCAAGGCTTCGCAGGTCTTCTCGACGGCCGATGACAACCAGAACGCGGTAACCATCCACGTGCTGCAGGGCGAGCGCGAAATGGCCTCCGGCAACAAGAGCCTGGGCCAGTTCAACCTGTCCGACATCCCGCCGGCTCCGCGCGGCATGCCGCAGATCGAGGTCACCTTCGACATCGACGCCAACGGCATCCTGCACGTGTCGGCCAAGGACAAGGCTACCGGCAAAGAAAACAAGATCACCATCAAGGCCAACTCCGGCCTCTCCGATGACGAGATCCAGGCCATGGTGCGCGACGCTGAGGCACATGCCGAGGAAGACAAGAAGGCCCACGAACTGGTTGACGCCCGCAACCAGCTCGACACCTTGGTGCACTCCGTGAAGAAGGCCCTGGCGGAGCACGGTGACAAGATCGGCGACGACAAGGCGAAGATCGAAGAAGCCATCAAGGAAGCAGAAGAAGCCATCAAGTCCGGTGACAAGGCTGCCATTGACGCCAAGAGCGAGGCCCTCGGCGCGGTCAGCCAGAAACTCGGCGAGCACATCTACGCCCAGGCGCAGGCCGAAGGCGCGGCGGGCGGCGCGGCAGGTGCAGATGCCGGCTCTTCCAGCGGTGGCAGCAAGGCCAACGACCCGGACGTGGTTGATGCCGAATTCACCGAAGTGAAGGACAAGAAGTAATCATCCTGTCTGGCTGAAAAGCCGACCCGACAGACCCGGCCGAGCCATGCCGGCGCATTGTGCGCCGCTCGGCTCGGCCTTTACACAAGATAGCCAGAGCACCCAAACATGGCGAAACGGGATTTATACGAGATCCTCGGCGTCAATCGCGACGCGTCAGAGGACGAGCTGAAAAAGGCCTACCGCAAGCTGGCCATGAAGCACCATCCGGACCGTAATCCGGACAACAAGGAATCCGAGGAGAAGTTCAAGGAGGCTAAGGAAGCCTACGAGATCCTCACCGATGCCAACAAGCGCGCCGCCTACGACCGCTATGGCCACGCTGGCGTAGAGCAGTCAATGGGCGGTGGTGGTGCTGGTGGCCAGGGCTTTGACGGCTTCGGCGATGCTTTTGGTGATATCTTCGGTGACATCTTCGGTGGCGGCGGAGGCGGACGCGGACGGTCCAACGTCTATCGCGGCGCAGACCTGCGCTACAACCTCGAAATCACTCTCGAAGAAGCCGCCCGCGGCGCCGAGAAAACAATCCGCATCCCGGCCCTGGAGGAATGCACCTCCTGCCACGGCAGCGGCGCCAAGGCCGGCACCCAGCCTAAAACCTGCCCTACTTGCGGAGGCGCGGGCCAGGTACGCATCCAGCAGGGCTTCTTTTCCATCCAGCAAACCTGCCCGAAGTGTCACGGCAGCGGCCGCATCATTCCCGAGCCCTGCACATCGTGCGGCGGCGCCGGCCGGGTGAAACGGCAAAAGACTCTGGAAGTTAAGATTCCCACCGGCATCGACGACGGCATGCGCCTGCGTCACAGCGGACACGGGGAGCCAGGCGTCAATGGCGGTCCCCCAGGTGATCTCTACGTAGAGATCCACATCAAGCAGCACGCAGTGTTCCAGCGCGACGGGGACGACCTCCACTGCGAGATGCCGATCAGCTTCACGACGGCGGCTCTGGGCGGCGAAATCGAAATTCCGACCCTTGACGGCGCAGCCAACATCCGTATTCCTGCGGAAACCCAGAGCGCCAAGGTGTTCCGCCTGCGTGGCAAGGGCATCCGCAACGTACGTTCACACGCACCGGGCGACTTGATGGTGCATGTGATCGTCGAAACGCCGGTCAAGCTGACCGATCGCCAGAAGGAATTGCTGCGGGAGTTCGGCGATATCGCCTCCAGTAATGCAGAACGCCATAACCCCAAGGCAAAATCCTGGATGGATAAGGTGAAGGATTTCTTCAGCGCCTGAAAGCCATCTTTTTTGCTGCATTGCGACACAAATACCCGCTGGCCAGCGTTGTTTCAACGCTGGCCAGCGTCTTTTCCGAAACACATTCCTTTTGTCCTATACTCCGAACGCACTTATTTTCGTTACCAAAAAACAATGACCATGCTCATCCGCACGATCAAGACCTTGATTGCCTCCCTGGGAGCCGGCCTGTTGATTACGATGCCAGGAGCATCCCGGGCAGCCGACCCGGGAATCGGCGACAGCACCATCACCCTTGGTATGTCAGCACCCGTATCCGGGCCCAACGGCGCCTACGGCAAGGAGATGAAGGAAGGAGCACAAGCCTACTTCGCGCAATTGAATGCCGCCGGCGGCATCGGTGGCAAAAAGATCGAGCTGATCGCTCTCGACGATGGCTATGAGACAGACAAGGCCGTGGCCAATACCCGCAAGTTGATCAACGACAACAAGGTATTTGCACTGATGGCTTTCTACGGCTCTTCTCCGACTACCGAGTCGATGAAGGTCTTCTCTGAAGCCAAAGTCCCACTGCTCGGCACTATTAGCGGTGCCGGCAACCTGCGCAATCCGGTCAATCGCTACATGTTCCACCTGCGAGCAAGCTATGCCGACGAAACCGAATCCATCGTCAATCACTTGGTCGGGCTTGGCATTACCAGCATCGCCGTGTTTTACCAGAACGACGGCTTCGGCAAATCCGGCCTCGACGGCGTCGTTGCGACTCTCGCCCGCCACAAACTCAAGCCGGTTGCGATAGGCTCCGTTGAGCGCAACTCGCTCGAAGTCGGTCCTGCAGTAGTCCAGATTGCCAAAGCCTCACCTCAGGCCGTCATCATGGTGACCCTCTACAAGCCGACTGCTGCGTTCATCCAGCAGATGCGCAAAACCGGCCAGACGCCCCAGTTTTCAACACTCTCTCCCGTCGGCGCCGATCTCCTTGTTGCCGAGATGGGTGCCAAGGAGGCCCACGGAATCGGGATTTCGCAGGTCATGCCCTATCCATGGAACGACACCTTACCTATCGTCAAGGAGTACCAGAAGGCCCTGCGCACTTTTGCAAAAAACAACAATTACAGTTATTACGGGATTGAAGGCTTCATCAACGCCAAGCTCATGGCCGAGGCCATCAAAAAAAGCGGTAAAGACCTGACTCGTGAAAAACTCGTCAATACACTGGAGAGCAGCAACTTCGATCTCGGTGGCTATAAGATCGGCTACTCTCCATCCAGCCATAACGGCTCGCGCTTTGTGGATCTCACCGTCCTCAGCCGGGAGGGACGTGTTCTGCATTAAGCTGGGGACTGTCAGACAAAAGAAGGGCGCCTAGTTGGCGCCCTTCTTTTGTCTGAATCAGGCCCGGCGCCAGATTGTCCCTTGAGGCGAGTCTTCAAGCGCGACGCCGTCGGCCAGCAACTCAGCCCGAATACGGTCAGCCTCGGCAAAATCCTTCGCTTTCTTTGCCGCCATACGTGCCGCAATCTTCGCCTCTATCACCGTAACGTCGTCGTCGGCGCAGTCAGTCCCGCCCTGCAGGAAAGCCTGAGGATCCTGTTCGAGCAAACCCAGCACCTTGCCAAGCGCCTTGAGCAGGCTGGCCGCCTCGGAGGATTGACTCCGGTTTGCTTCGTTGGCCAGATCAAATAGGACGGCAAGCGCTTCTGCAGTATTGAAATCGTCATCCATTGCCAACTTGAAACGGGCCGCCATTGGTGCCGACCAATCGACAGTCAGCATCTCGGCAGCCGGCACATTACGAAGCGCGGTGTAGAGACGCGACAAGGCGCTACGCGCATCGATCAGATGTGCGTCGGCATAATTCAGAGGACTACGATAGTGAGCGCGCAGGATGAAAAAGCGCACCACTTCCGGCGCGTATTCTTTGAGCACGTCGCGAATGGTGAAGAAGTTGCCGAGACTCTTCGACATTTTCTCGTCGTCCACCCGCACAAAGCCGTTATGCATCCAGTAATTCACGAAGGAACACTGGTGCGCGCCTTCGCTTTGGGCAATCTCGTTCTCGTGGTGAGGGAACTGCAGGTCGGCCCCCCCCCCGTGAATATCAAAGTGATCACCAAGGAGCTCGGAGCTCATCGCCGAGCACTCGATATGCCAGCCTGGGCGGCCAGGCCCCCACGGGGAGTCCCACTTGACCTCGTCAGGCTCCTCCGGTCGGGCATGCTTCCAGAGCACGAAATCGAGAGGATCCTGCTTGCCGCCGGTAACCTCGACACGCTCTCCGGCACGCAGTTCATCCACCGACTTGCCCGAAAGTTTGCCGTACCCCTCGAACTTGCGCACCGCGTAACACATGTCTTCATTGCCGGCCTTGTAGGCCAGGCCGTTGTGCACCAGATTACCGATCAACTTCTGCATCGGCGCCACGAACTCGGTGGCCCGAGGCTCATGATCCGGCCGCAGGACACCAAGGGCGTCGGCATCTTCGTGCATGGCGACGATGAAACGGTCTGTCAAGGTGCGGATGCTTTCCCCGTTTTCCTGGGCCCGCTTGATGATTTTGTCGTCGATGTCAGTGATATTGCGGACGTAAGTGACATCGTAGGCGCTGGCTCTCAGCCAGCGCGCAACCATGTCGAAAACCACCATTACCCGCGCGTGACCAAGATGGCAGTAGTCGTAAACGGTCATTCCGCAAACGTACATGCGCACCTTGCCAGGCTCGATAGGGCTGAACTGCTCCTTTTTTCGCGAAAGGGAGTTATGAATTTTCAACATGAGAAAGACCGCAATGAAGCCGAATGAAAGAAAGAAAAGTCATCGCGAGCAAGCGATGGCCGATGTATCCGGAGCGGTGAAAGACCCTGACAGCAGAGAATCGGGGAACGCTCATGGTCGGCAGCAGAGCTTCTTGATAAAAT
>APMI01000082.1_pt1 | contig 18889 bp, 23 predicted proteins | sample 667938 | NCBI WGS metagenome assembly APMI01 (sample SAMN01084076, study PRJNA167559) | wastewater metagenome | biome: Wastewater | place: Denmark: Ejby Moelle, Odense | collected 2011-11-28 | reverse complement strand
CGCGCGCGCGGGCGTTCTGATCAAGGGCGGCGCCCACCTGGAAAACCTCGGCCGGCTCGCCGCCATCGCCTTCGACAAGACGGGGACGATCACGACCGGGCGTCCGCAGCTAACGGACATCGTGGCCTTCGGCATCACCGAGGAGGAACTTCTCGTGCTGGCGGCGGCGGTGGAGAGCCGCAGCGGCCATCCCCTGGCCCAAGCCATCGTCGCGGCGGCCCGGGCGCGCAGCCTGCGTTGGGAGGATGCGGTAGACGCCGAGTCCGTGACCGGCAAGGGCATCCGCGCGACGCTCGGAGGCCGGCGGGTCGAGATCGGTAACCTCAAGCTGTTTGCAGACGAAACGATGAGCGCGGAGATCGCCGCGCAGGTCGAACGGCTGGAATCGGCCGGCCGCACCACGATGCTGGTGCGAGCCGACGGCCGCTACGCCGGCATCCTCGGCCTGATGGACACACCGCGCGCCGGCGTGCGCGAGGTGCTGGCTGCACTGGGCGCATTGGGCATTGCCAAGATCGTCATGCTGACGGGGGACAATGAGCGCGTGGCGCGCGCCGTGGCGCACGAAGTAGGCTTGAGCGAAGTGCGGGCGAGCCTGCTGCCCGAGGACAAAGTGGCCGTAATGGCCAACCTCGTCGAGGAGTATGGACAGGCGGCCATGGTGGGCGACGGCGTCAACGATGCGCCGGCGCTCGCCCGCGCCACGGTGGGCATCGCCATGGGCGGGGCCGGCACCGACGTGGCGCTGGAAACCGCGGACATCGCCTTGATGGGCGACGAGCTCGACAAGCTGCCGTTCGCCGTCGCCCTGAGCCGCGCCGCGCGCAGGACCATCCGCCAGAACCTGTTCATCGCGCTCGGCGTGGTGGCCTTGCTGATTCCGGCCACGCTGTTCGGCTGGGCCGGCATCGGTGTGGCCGTGCTAATCCACGAGGGATCTACGATCGTCGTCGTGCTCAATGCGCTGCGATTGCTGACCTATCATGAGCAATAGAAGCTGGCCAGCAACTCGCAGGCCAAACCGCGCGCAGGGCTTGCGGTTCAGCGGGGGCGGCTCATGTTCCCGAAGGTCCCGAATGATCCTGTCCCCGTTTGGTGGACGCCATGAATCTATGGCGAAGAGATATCCCCGGGGTAACTCGGATCGCATCCTGATGCGTGGTTTTGCCGCGTGGCCCAGCGTCGCTCGAATTCAACCGGACTCAGGTAAGACGCGCTCGATCTTGAGTGTGCCGTTGGCCGATTCCATCGGCGCGTTGTCGGCCCAAAATCCCCGATTGACCGCGGCTGCCAGGCGGCGACATACTCCCCAAGGTGCCATTGCATTTCCTATCCTTTGATCAGCAACGCGCTACGCTTGCGAGGCGCCACTATCCGACAGCCCTGAAGAGTTACTGGTCGACGGCACCACCATGGACATCGTTGCGCACACCTTGTGGGCCGGAGCCGCCGTGGCGATGCTGGGTCGTCGCCGTCCGGTTTCGCGAAGAACGGTCGTCGAAACGCTATCTTTGGCGGCACTTCCCGACATCCTGCATCTGGTGCCTATCGTGGCCTGGTGGGTCTTCGGGGGCGGGTCCTTCGCCGCTGTCCAGGGATATGTCACCGCCATGCAGGGGCAGGAGCCGGCCTTGCCGCACCTGGTGCAGCTCTGGTCTCACAACCTTCACTGCGTGATGCACAGCGCGCCAATCGCGGGCATGGTCACGCTGGCAGTCTGGGCCGCATGCCGCGCGTTCTGGATCCCTCTGCTGGGCTGGTGGTCGCACATCGTGATCGATGTCTTCACGCACTCGGCCGACTACTACGCCGTACCCGTGCTGTACCCCTTCACTGAGCGCGGCTTCGATGGCATCGCATGGAACACGCCCTGGTTCCTGGCGCTGAACTACGCGGCATTGGCGATGGTCGGCCTGTGGCTCGCCTTCACCCGGCGCCGGCCCTATGGGCAGTGACCTCTATCCCCTGCATCACCGCACAACCGTGCAACTTGCGGTGGAGCCGCAGCGCATCGTCGCTCGCCTTGACAACCATTGACGCCTGGCCGGCCACATGGAGAAGCCCTCGGTGATGACGGCTGGCGCGACGATGCGCATCGACCTGGACGGTGGCAACGGCCAGGCGGTTGGGTCGTCGATTCGCATGAGCCAAAGGCCTTACCTACCCGGCAGCCGCGTCCAGAAGAATGTCGAAATGCGTCGCGCCCGAGTCGGATCGCACCGAGATCGTCCCTCCGTGGGTGACGACGATCGACTTGGCAATCGCCAGACCGAGTCCCACGCCTTCGGTCTCGCGCTTGCGCGATCGGTCGACGCGATAGAAGCGGTCGAAGATGCGCGGCAAATGCCTGGGCTCTATCGCCACGCCCTCGTTCGTGACGGAAATGCGCACCCGGTTCAAGGGCTCACTGTCGACTTCGATCCGCACGGCGCCACCCTTCGGGGTATGCCTGATCGCATTTGACAGCAGGTTGCCGACCGCACGCCGGATCAACAGTTGATCGCCAGTGACAACTCCCACGGCTCACCGAGATACACTTGGCCATTCCGGTATGTCGCCCCTCAAATGACGAAAATGTAATGTCTCTGTCAGCGACCCGTCTGGATCGGCTTTGTATATTCAAGCTTGGTATGGGACTCTGGGATATCGGAAATGACGATTCGTTCACTACGAGCCAAGGACATGACGAAGGCGGTAGTCGTTGCCATTGCGCTTGTGATGGCAGCCTGTACGACTACCCCCTACGTTCAATCGCAGGATCTGGCAGCAAAGGTTCTGAATGCCAGGACAAGCGCAGACCACGAAGAACTGGCGGTGATTTATGAAAGGGAGGCAAAGGAGGCACTAGACCTTTCCAAGCTGCACCGCCAGAACGGGCGTCTCTACGCGTCTTACCCGGGCAAGGGGTATGGCTCCGCGATGGCGAATCATTGCGAGGCGCTGGCGACGAAGTATTCGGAGATCGCCGCCGAGAAGTCCGCCATGGTCAAGGCCCACAGGGAACTTGCGACGAAGACTCAGTAGCGGCGGCGTGATGCCTGACCTGCAATGAGCGTCCGGCATTTGATGGCATTCAGCTTGAGCGAGGTGGCCGATGGACTCGCCATTTGGTCGGGTTCCTCAGCAGGTAGACGACCGTCGCCTTACCGGATGTCAGGCTAACCGTGCGCTGATCCGACGTTCAGGATCACTTGGCGGGCTCAAGTTGCATGATCGTGATGGCGCCATTCACTCTGTCGGCGAAAAAATTGATCTTGTCGCCCTCCTTCAGTTGACCGAGCATCGCGGGATCCTTGACACGGAAAACCATCGTCATCGCAGGCATGCCGAGGTTTTCGATTGGAGCGTGCCTGATGGTGACCTTGCCTGCCCCTGGGTCGATCTTCTTCACCTCACCGGCGGTGAGCGGGCCCCCGCCCTCGCTCGGCATTGCCTGGGCCACGTCACTAGTTGCGCGGTCGCCGGCAGCGGAGCTCGAAGCCGGTAGCGCCAGGCCAAGCGCCACGGCGACAACAAGGGTTTGCATGCGTTTCATAGCAGAACTCCTCCGGCCGTCTGCCGGTTGTTTGGGTTGATTGTGGTTCATCGTTTGACGGCAACTTTGCCCTTCATCCCGGCTTCGAAATGGCCGGGAACGAGGCAGGCGAAGTCGAAGGTGCCGGCCCTGGTGAATTGCCAGATCAGTTCGCCGGTCTCGCCGGGCCCGACTGAAATCTGGTTCGGGTCGGCATGCTCCATCTCGGGGAACTTGCGCATCAGCGCCGCATGCTCTTTCAACTCCTTGATCGTGCCCAGCACCATCTCGTGCTTGATCTTGCCGGTGTTGTTGACCTTGAAGCGGATGGTCTCGCCCCGCTTGACGCTGAGCTTGTCGGGTTGAAATCGCATGGCATCGCTCATCGTCACGTTGATGGTGCGGGAGACCTTCGCCGGATCGCCGGGTTCGCCCAGCGTGGCAGCGTGCTCGTCCTGCTGGGCACCGTCGTCGTGGCCGTTGGCATCGCCATGGGCAAGCGCATTGAGGGCGAGTGACAGGCCGAGGATGGCGACGACGCTTGCGCCGAGGTGTCTGCTTTTCATGGGGATGTTTCCTCCAGTCGATGTTCGATGCCTCAGTGGTGGCCGCCGTGGCCGTTGGGCTTGCGAACGGTCATTTCGACCGTCGCGTTCGATGGCGCAGGTTCGGAGCGTGCCTGGGGTGGTATTTCGCCGCTCCAGGCATAGGCGACCGTGCCTTTCGGATGCCGGTACCAGCCTGGATCCTTGTAGTCGTTCTTCGCCAAACCTTCGCGGACCTTCACGACGGTGAACATGCCACCCATTTCGACGGGGCCGAACTGACCGAAGCCCGTCATCATGGGCAGCGTGTTGTCGGGCAGCGGCATTTCCATCTCGCCCATGTCGGCCATCCCCTTGTCTCCCATGACCATGTAATCGGGCACCAGCTTGTTGATCTTCTCCACGACGCTGCGGTGGTCTACACCGATCATGGTCGGTACGTCATGGCCCATCGCGTTCATCGTGTGGTGCGACTTGTGGCAGTGAAATGCCCAGTCGCCCGCTTCATCGGCGAGAAACTCGATGGCGCGCATCTGACCGATCGCGACGTCCGTGGTGACCTCGGGCCAGCGCGCCGATTTGGGCACCCAGCCACCATCGGTACCGGCGACTTCGAACTCGTGACCGTGAAGGTGAATCGGATGGTTGGTCATGGTCAGATTGCCGATCCGGATCCGCACGCGATCGCCCTTGCGTACCACCAGCGGATCGATGCCGGGGAAGACGCGGCTATTGAAGGTCCACAGGTTGAAATCGAGCATGGTGTTGATCTTCGGCGTGTAGCTGCCGGGGTCGATGTCGTAGGCATTGAGCAGGAAGACGAAGTCGCGATCGACCCGGTACAGCTTGTGATCCCTCGGATGGGTCACCCAGGAACCCATCATGCCCATTGCCATCTGCGTCATCTCGTCAGCATGCGGGTGGTACATGAAGGTGCCGGGCCGCCTCGCAACGAATTCGTAGACAAAGGTCTTGCCCGGCTTGATCTGCGGTTGGGTCAAGCCGCCCACGCCGTCCATCCCGTTAGGCAGTCGCTGCCCGTGCCAGTGAATCGTCGTGTGCTCGGGGAGCTTGTTGGTGACAAACAACCTCACCTTGTCACCCTCGACAACCTCGATCGTCGGCCCGGGACTTTGACCGTTGTAACCCCACAGGTGTGCCTTCATTCCCGGTGCGATCTCTCGTACCACCGGTTCCGCGACCAAATGAAACTCCTTCCAGCCGTTGTTCATCCGCCACGGCAAGGTCCAGCCGTTGAGCGTGACTACGGGGTTATACGGTCTGCCGTTCGGCGGCTCGAGCGGTGCCTGGGTTGCTGGTCCATTCTGCGTTACAGCCTCCGGCAACGAAGCCGCCTGCACGCGCGATACCACTGCGGTTCCGATTGCGGCGATGCCTGCGCCCTGTAGAAAACTGCGTCGTGTCGTCATGGCTGAATCCCTCAGTGATCAATGTCCGCCGCCGGCGGGAGTGGCCATCATCGGGGCGACTCTTGCGGCACCACCACCCGGGCCAGGTACGGCGCCCGTCATGGCAGCCTGCAAGTCAGCTTCCGCCAGCCAGTAGTCGCGCAATGCCTCGATCGAGGCATTCACGCTGATCACCTGCTCGCGCGCGTCTGCAAGCAGTTCGAACACGCTGATCAACATGCCGTTGTAGCGCAGCAGGTTTTCTTCGGAAATCTGCTTGCGCAGCGGCACGATCTGTTCGCGGTAGTGGCGCGCAGTCTCGTAAGCCGTGCGGGCCGCGGAGTAAGCCTCTCGCACCTCGGAGCGGGCGTTGATGGCAGCTTCGGCCAGGCGATTTGCAGATTGCATATAGAGCGCCTCGGCCTTGGCAACCCTCGCGCTACCCCAGTCGAAGAGCGGGATTTCCAGCGAGATTTCGTACCCGTAGGCAAATGGGTCCCCTCCCTCCTTGGTCCGCGCCGGGCCCAGTTCGAGCGCGTTGATGAACCGCGTGGCCTTGGTGAGTCCGAGAGACTCGGCGACGCTTTCGGTTTCACGCCTTGCGGCCTGAACGTCGTACCGTTGCGCGATCGCGGTTGCCTCGACATCCCCGGCATCAGGAATGGTTGGCGGCGGATCGGACAGTCGCTGCGGCAGCTTGAACGCGACATCCTCACCGTACAGGCCCATCAGACGGGTTAGCCGCTCGCGCTCAGCCAGCGCAGAATGCTTCGCCCTTGCGAGTTGCGCGGCCGACTCGGCATAGAACGCCTGCTCGCGCAACTGCGTCAGCTTCGAGAAGTTGCCCGCACGCGCCATGGCGCGTGCCAGCTCGGCGCTGGCTTCGGCGGCGACAAGAACCTGTTCCATATAGCGAGTGCGCTCCTCGGCGGCCACGGCGTGGTACCAGGCGCGGCGCGTTTCCGTCGCCACGCCGAGCATCTCCCGGGCAACCAGCGCCTGAACTTGCTGGAAGCGACGAGACTCGAGTTTCGTGCGCAGCGGCAGCGTCAGGATGCTGATGACTTCGAGCGAGATACCTTCTTCAGCCTTGACCAGGTCGTTGCCGCGCTTGGTCCGCAGCAGGCTGTAGTGCGGATTCGAAATGCGCCCGGCCTGAACAAGATCCGCCTCGGCGATTCCCAGTTCACCATACGTCGCCTGCAACCCGCGGTTATTGAGCAACGCCACCTGCACGGCATCGTCGACGGTAAGCGGTTTCGACAAAAGCCCCTTGACGGCGGACTGAACCTCTGCCACGTCTGTGTCGGTCTTGATCCACTTCAACTCCTTGCCGCCGAGACGCTCCTTGGCGGCCGACTCTACGGCGTTGAATCCGCCGTCCTTCGAAAACGTCGTGCAGCCAGACCCCAGGATCGCGAAGACTCCGACGATCACAAACCGCCTTGCCAGACGCAGCCGAAGCAAGTTGTGTCGATTCATTGTTGGTTCTCCTTATTGCTTCGGCGCTGCGCCGTGATTCATGCCGGGAGCCATGTGCTGGTCATGTCCTGGTGGCGTACCAGGCGACTTCGGCGCTGTGCTTTGCTCCTTGGCGTTGGCGGGCGCTGCTGCGCCGGCGTGACCGCTGTGTCCCGCAACTGACTGGCCTGCCACTTCCTCATTCACGCGCCGCCAGTCGGCAACCTTGATTTCCTCGAAGCGCTTGAAGCTGGAGAACACCGACTCGGAAGTCAGCGGTGGCACGCGTGTCGCAGGATCGGCGGGATCTGCAATGGCGCGCTGTGCGCAAGCAAGGACCGGTGTGAGCATCCCCGCGGCAATGACGAGGCTTCGCGCTAGGCGATTCATGGATGGGACTCTCTCTGGTCAGACGGTTGGAAACGAGCGCGCTGCCTAAGTCAGGCGCCGGATCGTTCCTCTGCGCACGGCCCCTATGCTGGAACCTGTGCAGGGCGGCGGCCTTGGTCAGGCCGAGAAGCGAGGAGGCGGATCGAGACCATCGAGCGTAACGACAGAAAAGCGTACAGGCTCCATGCGGAACCCGGTGGATGAAGCAGGAACGGGGTCCAACTTGCGGATGGAATCCGTGGGCAAAAACGCGCCCACGCAGCACGCAACATGAGTCATCGCATCCACATTGGCATCACCACCGCCAGCATTGTGAGTTCCCTGATGCGCCCCAGAATCGATCTGCGCATCGCCGGCTTTCTGATCGGGCGAATGCCCGGTATGGCCATGGTGATGAACCGGGTGGAAGTCTGCCGGGCCGTCCGCGGCAGCCGTCCCGACGTTGCCTTCCTCGCACAAGAACGCTCTTGCAGCCGCAAAGCCGTGCGCAGGCAGCGCAATAGCAATCAGGCAGGCGACCAATGTTCGAACGAATCTACTCATGCGACTGACCTATTCCAGTTTGAAGACCGTCGATGAAGAGTAGGTCAACTCGACTGACTTCTTCATGGCGAGACGATTACATTTCCGTAATCTGGGGACCCGGCAGTCATCGTTGAACAGCCCACCGAACGATGAGTCTTACAAAGACGTCATGGGCCGGTCATCCTCGGGTCAGGAGGCAGTTCGTATTCTGAACATGCAAGTAGTTTGCAAGCTTGCAGAAATCGAGATGCCGACGGCGGGCGAAAAATAGCGGCAGCTTGCATGAAGGTGAGCGGAACTGTCCGCCACGATCGTCCGCGCAACGCTTACCTTCTTGACTCGAGGGAGAAGCAAATGGAAATCAATGGAAAGTGGCTCAGATCCACCCTGCTTGCGGTCGGGATCGGCTTGACGCTGGCCGGCTGTGCCACCAGCCCGCAAGCACCTTCGTCCGAGCTGCTGCAGAAGATCGAGAACGCGCGTACGCGAGGCGATCATGAGGATCTGGCGGCCTATTACGACAAGGCGACCCAGGAGGCCCGTTCGACGGCCGAGGGGCACCGCAAGATGGCGAAGTTGTATCAGAGCTGGCAGAGCGCAGGCAGAGGCGGTTCCGGCATTTATTCGCACTGCAATGCGCTGGCGGCACAGTATGACAAGGCGGCCGAGGAATATGCGGCGATGGCTGCGGCTCACCGCCAGTTGGGGCAACAAGCGAACCCGTAGTCGTACCGTACCCGGATACCGGCTGGCACGGTTCCACGAGAGCGGGGCCGTGTCGGCGCTCCGATCCGCGAACGGTTTCGATCCCATAAGTCAGGCGCCGAGCCGCTGCACACACTGGTGAGCATCGACGACGTCGGCGCGCTGACGGCCTTCTCGTAAGCGACTCGGCGCGCACGCTCACCGGCGGCACGATCTACATCGATGGCGGGTTCCGCTTTACCGCCAAGCCTGGACAGGCCACATATCTCGGTCATATCCCGGAAGGAATCAGCCCGAGAATCCGGGCTGATTTCATTCAATTGTCGCGTTCTTCACGCCTTGCGCACCGATTCCCGAACGCAATGCCCCACCGCTTTCTGGCGCGGTATCTTGGCTTCAGCACGCTGGGGCATCTGCTTTGGGAGACGCTGCAGCTTCCGCTCTACACGATCTGGAAGGAAGCGCCTGCCGCGGCTGTCGCCTACGCCGTTGCCCACTGCACTGTCGGCGATGTCCTGATCGCGCTGCTGGTTGCGCTCGTTTTGCTGCGGAGCGACATGCGACCCATCGCGGGCCACCGGAACACGGCGGTAGTCGCGATCCTGACTGGCATCGCCTACACGGTGGGCAGCGAATGGTTCAACACCCAGGTTTCTTTCGCCTGGCGCTACTCGGACGCCATGCCGACCGTGGGAGGCATCGGAATCAGTCCATTGCTGCAGTGGGTCGTCGTTCCCTCACTTGCGTATTGGTGGGTTCGTGTCGAAAGTGATGACGGCATCGCTGAACTGCGATAGCAAGGCTGGCTCCTGCAGACTGCACCATGGATATCGACCGTGTCTGTCTTGGGTGGGTCGTCTCGGAAAACGAAAAGCAACGATCGACCGGCTTGCCGGTCGATCGTTACCGATACTTGACTTTGGAGCTGGGACCAGGGGCTATCGTGATGGTGCGCGGGGCTCGTGGCCTCTGAGGCTGACATCTCGCACACCGTAACCCCATCTTGGAGAAACGCCATGACCACCAAACGCAAAGTCGAAGTATTCAGCGCCGGATGTCCCGCCTGCCAGACCACGATCGAATTCGTCAATCGCCTCGCATGCAGTTCGTGCGAGGTTTCAATCCTCGACATGAATGACATCGAAGTGGCGAAACGTGCTCGGAACCTGGGTGTTCGCTCGGTACCAGCCGTCGCGATCAATGGCCAGTTGGCTTCATGCTGCTCGGGTGCAGGCGTCGAGGAAAGGGCGCTTCGCACCGCGGGCCTCGGCCAAGCCTAGCTAGACCGCGCGCCCGGCGAGGGCTGCGGCCGCTCGCCGGATGTCGCTCCATCAAATTCCTTGAATGAACGCTTGACCATGGTGTTAGCTCCAAGGTTTATGTTGTCGATTACGACTTGGAGAACACCATGTATACCATCGGCAAAGTCGCCACGCTGGCGGGGGTGAGTTCCGACACGCTGCGCTACTACGAAAAGGAAAATCTACTAAGACCCGCATCGAAAACCGCTGCGGGCTATCGGCTGTACAACGATGAAGCCGTGCGTCGTATCCGCTTCATCAAACACGCTCAGCAGTGCGGGTTCACGCTGTCCGACATTCACGAACTTCTGACGCTTAAGCAGACCGACAGCGCTTGCTGCGAAGAAGTGCGCAGCCTGGCCATTGAGAAAAGGCTGCGCATCGCGCACAAGCTTCGGGCCCTGCAAACCATGTCGCGCGCCCTCGACGACCTGATCAAAAGCTGCGCAGGCGGCGAGGCAGCGGCCGACGACTGCCCCATCCTGACAGCGCTGGACAACAGTCTGTGCGAGGTGCTCCGGTGATCATCAAAATCGACATCATTGCCGCGCCGGGGTGCAAGCAGTGCGCAAGCGCACAAGGCAACCTCCGCGCCGTCGCAGCGTCCTTGCTCGGCGAGAGCAACGTCGTCTGGCGCGAGGTCAATGTGCTCGAAGAACTCGACTATGCCGTCTCGCTCGGCGTACTGAGCATGCCGGCCATCGCCGTCAACGGCGAGTTGAAGTTTTCCTCACTACCGACTCCCGAGAAATTCAAGGCGGAGCTAACGCGTTTGGTACTTCGCTGATGGATGCCGAAGCACTACGCCAGGCGGTGGCACAGGCCGGGCTTGGAGCCCTGTGGGTTGGCTTCCTGACAGGTCTTGTTTTCAGCTTCAACCCGGTTGCGCTGGCGGCGATCCCCGTTTCGCTCGCCTATGTGACGACATCGCGCTCTCCGCGCCAAGCAACGCTCTACGGCTGCCTTTTTGTCCTGGGCATGATCGCGACCCATGTAGCCTTGGGACTGGCGGCCAGTCTCAGCGGTGGTTGGGTCCAACACCTGCTTGGGCGGGCATGGGGTTTGGTGCTTGGCCCGCTGCTGATCGCGCTGGGCCTTATGTGGCCGGGATGGCTGCGCTTGCCTCTCCCTGCATTGAAATTTCGCGCGAGACCAGTGACCGGGGCATGGGGCGCATTCGCGCTGGGCGTGCCGTTCTCGGTGGCGATCTGCCCGTTTTGTACGCCGGCTCTGGTGGTCCTGTTCGGCGTTGCCGCCGGCATTGGCTCTCCCGGCTTTGGCATGGTGCTGTTGCTTGCATTTGCCCTGGGGCGGGCAGTTCCCATCCTGTTGGGTACGGCGGCAGTGGGATGGCTGGAAAGTCTCTCGGGGGTCAGCCAATTCCGCAAAGTCTTTGAAGTCATCGGCGGGATTCTGCTGATCCTGTCTGGCCTTTACATGCTCAACGCCTATTTCTTCTTGGTGCCCGGTCTGGCGGCATGAGTTGGGCTGGTTCCGGTAATTGGCGACTGCCTTCAATTGTCAAGTTGAAGCACACCCTAGCGTGCTTCATTCCGTTTTCTGAGACGACCCTTGGTTGACCAACTTGACCTTGACGTGCTTGCACACGCCTGAGTGGGTGCAAGGTGAAGCTTGTCCTTTCGATTCCAGATTCGCGGTTTCGCAGACCTGACAAGACCGTAACGTTCGGGTCAGCGTCCGGTCAGTAACCGGCTGCTAAGGTGACATTACCGTGCGAGGAAAAATGATCGTTCGGTATGAAAATCCTGCTAACGAAAGGAGCTCGTCATGAAAACCAATGTAACCAATCTGGCCCTGATTGCGCTGTTTGCCGCTGCGGGCCCCACCGCTGCACTCGCCCATGTAGACCCTCCGTCCGGGGACAGCGGCAGCCTCCACTGGGTTGGACACCTCGACGAGGCTTCGACAGCCGGTACGCCGCGCGGCGCTGAGGGACCGACCAGGGCGTCGCGCGCCTTGGAGAATGTCAATATTGGCGACGGGAGCGGGCCGCTGCCGCAAGCCGGGGCCCGCGACACGCCGAAACCACGCTTTACGCGTGAGGAATTGGACGCATTTGACGCGAAGTACCCGCGCTGGTGAGAGTTCCCCGAGGCAACCTGCGGTGCTGGCCGTCCGGCATCGGTCGAGTGCCGGCCAGGATCACAGCCATGGATTGCCTTTATTGGATGAGCCTGAGGCGCAGCGGGCGCCAGGCTCATTGGAGGGGGTAACGGTCTCGAAATGACCAGGGCGCGCTATCGATTCACCGGGCCGGCCTGCCCAGCCGACTCGGCAGCGGGGGAAGCGGCGTGTGCCGCGGTGGTGTCGGACGAGGCCCCTGCCACGTCGATCCCGCTCAGACCGAGCAGCAGCAGGATGTTGGCGACGAAGGCTTTGTGCTGGGGCGGCGCATTTTCATACCAGTTATGCAGGTAGTTCTGCAGGCTGTTCCGGGCGTCGGCCGGATCGAGATTCAGATAGCACAGCGCGTCCAGGTTCTCGGGGTTCGTCTCGAACAAGGGCAGCAGCAGGTTGGCGACCACCTCGTTCTTGGCGCGCAGATACGGATTGCGTCGCAACTGCTCCTCGTTTCCCCTCAACCAGGCGGCGAGCGGAGTATGCGCCGGCAATCGGCGGTGTCCCTCGTTGATGACCCGATCGGCGAACGCACGCAGTGCCGGTGCCGACAGGGCTAAGCGTGGGTCGGGCGTGGCAGTCTCCCAAGTGCTTGCCAGCGCATTGAGCGTGTGGAGCGAAGCCGTTTCGCACAGGGTTTCCTCGAACCACTGGTTGTACTTGTGGGTGTCGGTGCCCACGTGTTCCTCGTAGTTGGAAACGATGTGGCACAGCTCATGGGCGAATTCATAGACGTACTCGGGCCAGTGTCGATCCCCCGCGTGCAGGTGCACCTGATATTCGCCGCCAGGTCCTTTGTCGTAGAGCGCCACCGGATTCCTCTCGGTGTGCGTGACCACGATGGGGGTGGTGAGCTTGCTGGGAATTCGCGTGAGGAGTTCGTCGGCGACCGAATACAGCACGGATTCGATCTCTTCGTTGCTGGCGCTTCCCCAGCCGCCGCCTTCCACCCGTATCGAGAGCCCCATTTTCTTGCTCGAACCCGGTTTCTTCGCCTGGCCGGCGGTCGCGAGGGACCATGGCGACAGCACCAGCGAGCATACGATGGATGCGACAATGAGCGGCGCGCGCGGGACCATGCTCTTCCCCGAAAGTGTCTGTCTTCAATTGATGCGCAATCATAGCGCACGGCCGACAGGGACGTGGTCATATGGCCGCATCTCGCCCTGTCGGTAGATGATGTCCTCTGCTCTGACGGTGGGCAGCTTCTTCGCAAGAAGGGCGAGATCCCTGTTCGCCTTGTCTTCGACGCTAATGCTGTACGTATCCTGCTCAGTCATGCGCAGATTCATGTTGCCGAGGTAGTCATTTCCTCGGTCGTCGATGAGGTGGCTGTCGCGAAGTCGGGACGCTCGGCCCGGATAGGTACAGTGCGCCGGCCTTCGTAAGCGCCGTAGCCCCATTCCGTCAGACCCGGGATCGGCCGGTGTGCCGTCCGCTGATCGTGGGCCTCACCGTGGCGGACCAGATAGGCTTTCGCACGAGTTTGACGACGTTTGCAAACATCGCCGTGCTTTCATTCGTTCTCCATCTCGACTGTATATTTGCCTTGCGCAGCCGCGCTATTTAAGCGCGCTCGCTTGTACAGCCCTTGCTGCGCAATCGACTTGTTCGCGGCCTCGCCGCGCCAAGCCTGGAGCACGGATGCCTGTAACGCGCGCCCGTATGAGAAGCTCATGACCCACGGTTGCTTCTCAACAGTGGTGTTCAAGGCATGGAGGTTGGCGGTGGCCGTTGCCTCGCTCTGGCCACCGGAGAGGAAGTTGATCCCGGGCACCGCTGCTGGCACCGTGCGCCGTAGGCAGATAAGCGTTGCTTGCGCCACCTGTTGCGGCGTGGCGGGCTCCGGACATGCGCGGCCGGGCTCGACCATATTGGGTTTCAAAATCACGTACTCCAGCGCAACGCGTTGCAGGTGCAGCGCGTGAAATACCGCATGTAAAACTTCCTCCGTGACGCGTGCGGAAGTCGCAAGCGTGTGATCGCCGTCCATCAATACCTCAGGCTCCACGATAGGCACCAACTCTTGTTCCTGGCAAATGGCCGCGTAGCGCGCCAAAGCATGCGCATTGGCTGCAATCGCCGGCGGCGTCGGGATGTCCGCGCCGATGTTAATCACCGCGCGCCATTTGGCGAAACGCGCGCCCAGTTGCTTATACTCGCTTAGCCGCTGCGCCAGACCGTCCAAGCCCTGCGTCACTGTCTCTCCGGGAAAGTTTGGCAGCAGCACCGTGCCTTTATCCACCTTGATGCCGGGCACTATGCCCTGCGCTTTCAGTAACTCTGGCAACGGCACGCCTGCTGCACTTTTCTGTTTGAGGGTCTCCTCGAACAGAATGACGCCGCTGATAAAACCGCCGAGGCCGGGCGTGGAAAATAACAGCTCGCGGTAATCGCGCCGAGCTTCCTCCGTGCTCGCTACGTTGACCGCCTTGAGTCGCTTTTCAATGGTTCCCACGCTCTCATCGGCCGCAAGAATTCCCTTACCCGGCTCCGTTAGATCGGCTACCGTCTTTGCCAACCCTTGTGTGGATATCGACATAGAACCTCCATCTGTGATCAATCGCTCGTTTTGAAGCGCCTCAACAACATCGCCGCCAAGACGATGCCGACCTCGAACAGATCCCAGCCAGAACGCTCGGCCAGAATGTTTGACCTGCGCCAGCCTTCGTACGCGCCGTAGTCCCATTCCATCAGATCGTGATCGGCGTGCACGCATTCGGCGAAACCTGCCAGCTCATCCCTCCGCCGCGCACGTTGCAGCGGGCTGGTGAGCAACTTGGTGAAGCTCATGCCTTTCAGCCGCGCGCTCAACGCTTGCGCCTCGCGTTCGCCCCGCTCGGTAAGCGGAATGTCCGTGCGACCGGTGTGCTGTCTGCTGATCGTCCAAGCGGTCTCGCCGTGGCGAACCAGATACACCTGCGGAAGGGCGCCGCTCATTTGCGCGCGGGGCCTGTCTTCCCCGTTTCCCAGGCGCCCCATTTCCAATCCCGGATTTCCGGCATGTCCTCACCGTGTTGCCGGATGTAGCTCTGGTGGTCGATCAGCTTGTCTCGAACGATCTGGGTGAGATAAGCAGCGCGCGGGCCCAAACCCGGCACCCGATCGACGACGTCCTTGACCAAATGAAAGCGGTCGATGTCGTTAAGCACCGCCATGTCGAAGGGCGTGGTGGTGGTGCCTTCTTCCTTGTAGCCACGAACGTGCAGGTTGTGATGGTTGGTTCGCCGGTACGTCAGCTGATGGACCAGCGAAGGATATCCGTGGTAGGCGAAGACGATGGGTTTGTCCTTGGTGAACAGGACATCGAAGTCCTTGTCGCTCAAGCCCTGGGGATGCTCACTCTGTGGCTGCAGCGCCATCAAATCCACCACATTGATGACGCGGATCTTCAGCTCCGGGAAATGCTGCCGCAGCATCTCCACCGCGGCCAGCGTCTCCAGGGTAGGCACATCGCCGGCGCAGGCCATCACCACATCGGGCTCGCTGCCCGCGTCGCTGCTGGCCCATTTCCAGATGCCGATGCCGGCGCTGCAATGTTTAATGGCGGCGTCCATGTCAAGCCATTGCGGCGACGGCTGTTTGCCGGCAACGATGACGTTGACGTAGTGGCGGCTGCGCAGGCAGTGATCGGTCACCGTGAGCAGGGTATTGGCATCGGGCGGCAGATACACGCGGATGATGTCCGCCTTCTTGTTCGCCACCAGATCGATGAAGCCGGGGTCCTGGTGAGTGAAGCCGTTGTGATCCTGACGCCACACGTGCGAAGACAGCAGGTAGTTCAGGGAGGCAATGGGCCTCCGCCACGGAATCTGGCAGGTCACATCCAGCCACTTGGCGTGCTGATTGAACATCGAATCGATGATGTGGATAAACGCTTCGTAGCAGGAGAAGAAACCGTGCCGTCCAGTCAACAAGTATCCTTCGAGCCAACCTTCGCACTGGTGCTCGCTCAACATCTCCATCACCCGGCCATCGGGCGCAATGTGGTCGTCGGTGGAAATGATTTCTGCAGTCGAGCAACGGTTCGTCACTTCGAATACGGCGCTCCATCGGTTCGACGCGGTTTCGTCCGGGCTGAAAACGCGGAAGTTGCGTGCGTCGGCGTTGAGCTTGAACACGTCGCGGATGAACTGACCCTGCACGCTCGTCGCTTCGGCTTCGACGCCGCCGGGCTTCGCTACCTTGACCGCGTAGTCGCGGAAGTCCGGTATTTTCAGATCCCGAAGCAGTATCCCGCCATTGGCATGGGGATTCGCTCCCATTCGCCGCTCGCCCTTCGGTGCCAGTTCAGCCAGTTCCGCAACGAGCCTGCCGTTCTTGTCGAACAACTCCTGCGGCCGGTAACTCTTCATCCACTGTTCGAGAATTTTCAGGTGCGCGGGCTTGGTCGCCAACTGCGCAACCGGCACCTGGTGCGCGCGAAATGTTCCCTCGACTGGTTTGCCATCGACCACGCCAGGGCCAGTCCAGCCCTTTGGCGAGCGCAGGATGATCATCGGCCAGCGCGGTCGTTGCTTGAAGCCGTTCTTTCGAGCGTCGCGCTGGATGTGTTGAATGTCGGCCACGATAGCATCGAGTGTGGCCGCCATGAGTTGGTGCATCTCTTTCGGATCATCACCCTCGACGAAATAGGGGGTGTAACCGTAGCCACGGAAGAGCGCTTCAAGCTCCTCGCGGGAAATGCGGGCGAGCACCGTGGGGCCGGCAATCTTGTAGCCGTTCAAGTGCAGGATGGGAAGTACGGCGCCGTCGTGCACCGGATTGAGGAATTTGTTCGAGTGCCAACTGGTCGCCAGCGGGCCGGTCTCCGCCTCGCCATCGCCCACGACACAGGCAACCAGCAAGTCGGGATTGTCGAACGCTGCGCCATACGCGTGCGCCAGCGAATAGCCGAGTTCGCCGCCTTCGTTGATCGAGCCCGGGGTTTCCGGGGCCACGTGACTCGGTATGCCACCGGGAAAAGAAAACTGCGTGAACAGCTTCTTCATGCCTTGTTCGTCCTGGGAGATATTCGGGTACAACTCGCTGTAGGTGCCCTCCAGATACGTGTTGGCCACCAGGGCCGGTCCGCCGTGTCCGGGGCCGGTGACATAAATCGCGTTGAGGTCATATTGATTGATGACCCGGTTGAGATGAACATAGATGAAGTTCAAGCCCGGCGTGGTGCCCCAATGGCCCAGTAGCCGCGGCTTTATGTGCTCTAGCGTCAACGGCTTTTTGAGCAGCGGATTGTCATACAGGTAAATCTGGCCCACCGACAGGTAGTTGGCGGCCCGCCAGTACGCATTCATCTTGCGCAGAAGATCAGGTGACAACGGTTTGTCCGTAAGCTTAGGCTTTTTCGTTTTCGTGACCATGCTCATTTTCCTTTTCAATTGGGAGACCCAAAACGTGACAGACCGATTTCGCAACCATCACCTCTTCGTCGGTACGGATGACGCGCACATCGACGCGGCCGGCAGCGGCTGAGATGACCGGCTCGCTGCTTGCGTTTCTGCTCTGGTCCAGCTGGATGCCGAGAAAACCGAGGTCCGCGCAGATGCGTTGGCGGATCACCGGCGCGTTCTCGCCAATGCCGCCGGAGAAAACGAGCGTGTCGAGGCCGCCAAGGGCCGCGGCAAAAGCGCCTACCGATTTCGTGATCTGATAGCAGTAGAGCGCCACGGCCTCCGCCGCGCGCACATCGGCGGCTTCGCGAGCGAGCAGATCGCGCATGTCCGAGCCGGTCTCCGCTATGCCCAAGAGTCCAGATTCGTGATTCACCATGCGATGGAACTGCTCGGCGCTCATGTTTTCGCTGCGCGCGAAGTACCATGCGAGGCCGGGATCGAGGTCTCCGGAGCGCGTGCTCATCGGGACTCCGGCGGCCGGCGTGAACGCCATCGTCGTGTCTATGCTCTTGCCTTGCCGTACTGCGGCGAGGCTCGAACCATTTCCAAGATGAGCAAGGATGACGCGTCCACGCGATGCGCCGGTGCCTGCAACACGTTCGAGCTCTTCCATGAGAAACGCATAGGAAAGGCCATGAAAGCCGAAGCGCCGGACGCCTTTCTCATCGAAGCGCCGCGGGATGGGCAGGAGCTGCGCGACGCGCGGCATGTCGCGATGGAAAGCCGTGTCGAAGCACGCCACCTGCGGAACACTCCGAAAGCGCCGGGAAAAGCGTTCAATAAGGTCGATCTCCCCCGGAAGGTGCTCGGAGCTGTACGCGCTGATCCGGCGAAGCTCCTGCATGAGCTCATCGCCGACCCGCGCCGGTGCGCTGTATCGCGAGCCGCCGTGCACCACCCGGTGCCCCACGGCCTTGACTGCAGCGAGGACACCCGCCTCTTCGAGCCAGTCAATCAGCGCGCTCGCGGCGCCGCTGTGGTCGCGGGCATCGATTGGGCGACCCTGCGCGCGAGCACCGGTCGAGCCATCGACCGTGAGCGCTGTGCCGGGGAGGCCGATGCGTTCAATCTTTCCGCGCAGGTGTGGCAGCAGCGGTTCGGCCACGTCATACAACGCAAACCTGATGCTCGATGAGCCCGCGTTGACCACAAGCACACACGCTGGATCCATCAACCCCTCCGATCTTTTTCTGCGGCCTCGCGCAAGGCATCGTCGACGATCGTCTGCGCCGCTTCGAGCACGAGACGCAGGTGATCCGCGCCCCGGAAGCTTTCGGCATAGATCTTGTAGACGTCCTCGGTGCCTGAAGGGCGTGCCGCGAACCAGGCGCTTGCGGCTTCGACTTTTATGCCGTCAATCGGCGCGCCGTTGCCGGATGCATGCGTGAGCACGCGTTGCACGGGCTCGCCCACAAGTTCGGTGAGCCGCACCTGCTCGGCTGAGAGGCGCTTCAATACCTGCTTTTGAGCGAAAGTGGCGGGCGCGTCCTTGCGCGCGTAAGCAGGC
>APMI01001493.1_pt1 | contig 18917 bp, 19 predicted proteins | sample 667938 | NCBI WGS metagenome assembly APMI01 (sample SAMN01084076, study PRJNA167559) | wastewater metagenome | biome: Wastewater | place: Denmark: Ejby Moelle, Odense | collected 2011-11-28 | reverse complement strand
ATTTCAAAAACCGACCGTTTTATAGGACAAAGATAAGGAACTTTTTCGCTTTGTTGGATAACTTGTACAAATATAATAATAAAATATCTAATTAAACAAATTAAATGAATATAAAAAAGAAAAAATTATAAAATAGATATAAATATATATTTATCAAATTATAAGTACCAAAAAGGACAGGCATGGACGAGTGGAATTTTTTCCGATAGTGCTCGATTTTTAGTGTGACGATCCGTGCACGCCTCTAAGCGAATGCGGTTAAACGGAATGGCAGTAGAGAAAACGGTTCGTCACTCGTAAAGAAAATCGCGCGGTGAGAGAAAAACCGAGAAGGACATATAGAAATTTTGGAATGAATCGGCACTAATCCGAGAAGGGAGAGAATTTCTACTTGTCCGGTGAATCCCGGGAATTGGATGTTGGTGGTTATATGAGGGTAATTTCTTATAACGATTAATGCTAAAGAAAAAATTTTAAATTTCTTACATTATCCTATTATGTACACCTGGTATGATTTGTCAATTTGCAAAGTAAACGAGAAAATTCGCAGAGTAAACGAGAAAACCAAATTTTCTCACCTTTTTTTGTATAATTTCTCTCCCTAAAGGTAAGGAATTAAAAATATTTTCGTCAACTCTGCCAGCTTTTTGCAAAGCTGGCGAGAAAATTGGTTGTTTTTTCACGATTATTTGTATTTACTTTGCAAATTAACAGAAACTCCTTATTACTGTCAGTTCACATTGAAACAGGTTGGAAATTGACGTTGCTGAAGACCTTTCGGAATTGGCTGAACCTTGTCTATTTGCTTGAAAAAATATGGAACCCCCTGTGTGAAGCACGTTTTCTGCATCGTGAAAGCCCAGTCGATGTCGTATCCTCGACGTCGTGGGCCGCTTTCGCCGCCCTGAATCATCCAGCTGATTCCGGAAAGGTCTACTCCGTTGACCATGCCTGTTTGAGGCTCGCAGGAAATGAATTTGTGTCCGAATGGAACAGCCTTTAGATTTTCAGCAAACGACCAGGTTTCCTGATCGGATACGGAAGTGCCGAACCATACGTTTGGTGGGCATTTAGTTTGCCATATTTCCGGAGTAAACCGCGTGATGTTTTCGGGACGTTTTGTAAGGAATAGAAAAATAAGGTTGTCAAATTTTCCCCTTGAAATGAGGTCGAAAAGCAAATTTCTGATATGTGATGTGTTCATCTGTACTTTCCCATTTGTGGTAAGCGACATAATCGCATTACCGTCTTTGTCGACAAGGGGTTTCGGGTCTTCAAAGATATCCATCATTGAACCCACGAATACTATTTGTGGTCTCCCTTTGTTGACAGCAGTACGCTGATATTTATCCAGGTCTTTGAAAGCGGACAATATTATTCGTCGGGAAGTTTTTTCTCCCCACAAGCTGTCACCGAACCTGTTTGCGGTTTTTTCCGCATAACAGTTCTTGCAACCGGTATGCACTTTTGCACAGCCCCACCAAAGGTTGATGGTATGATCACACCATTCTATTTTACTGTTTTCTGCCATTTTTTTTATTTTCAAATTCTTTAATTAAATCGGGCAAACGTTGTCCCTCAATGTTAAAATTTTCACTGTTAAAGTCAAACCGTGGAAATAAGGTTTCAAGCTCGAACCTGCGTTGTTGATTTTCAAATTTTTCGGGACATATCTCGAAGCTCCAAAAATCGTTACCGTTGCGATAATTGGCGATACGGTTGCTTCCGCTACCCAAATGGGTATCCAGTACTCTGCCCCTTATTTCATATTCGTTGATCAGCCAGTCATATAGCATGATCGGTTTCTGTGTTTCGTGAATCCGTTTTTCATTTAAAGTTTTATCGCCTTTTTGCCGAAGCGCCTTCCGCACGTCCTTTCCGCAGTACTCGCCCTGCATCATGCCGCTCCACATGTAATAGACGATATCCATCCTTTTTGTGAACGAGAGCCATGCGAGTTCGCACCCGAATTGGTCGTTGGTTCCGTTGAGTTTGTCCCAGACAAGATACCCGCCCTCAAGCCCGTAATAGTTTCCTCCAAAGATGACCTGATTGCGAGAAACCCGGAACAGTTCCTTAAAGTATTCGGGAGGTGATTTTTGAAAATCCCAATCCGAATGTTCATAGTCAGGATTTTTGATATGAAGCCGTCCGCCGTTTTTCTGCAGTACGGTCTTTGGCTTGCGTTTGGGTTTCGAGGCACCGATGCCGTATTCCAAATCCACCACTGCCCAATCGAAAAAATTATCGGGAAATTTCTTCATTCCTTCTAGACAGTCGCTGTTCTGTACGATAGAGATTGGAGCCTTCATTTATTTGTAGTTATAATTGTTGTTCGTTACTGAAGTGTTTTTCGTCACTTTTTGATTTTCTCGTTGTTGTTGATTGTGTGCCCGTTGTCCCATTTCGGACCTTTTGTAAAGAGATTCGGAAACGTCCACCCTATGATAATGAAAAATATCAGCCACTGACCCGCCTTTAAGAATTCGTATGCCAAAGGATGGCTGCTTGCAAAAATTTTTTTTGAAACAAGAAAGGTTGAACCAAATATAACGAGCGTGAGCAGAAATCTTTTATAGTTTCTTCGCATAGTAGGGAATTCCCTAAAAATTTGTCTTATATGTTTGAAATAATTTTTCATGTTGTTTCTAGCCTTTATTAAAATTTATAGAGAGAAAAAAGTATGATTCCTGAAAACAGAAGAAAAAGCCCTACGACAAGCATAAAAACGCTTTCATTAATTTGCTGTTCGTCATCATAAAATTCAACTTTTAGTACTTTCCGAAGCGTAAAGCCCGTAATAATGAGACCTACAAACGCCATAAAGGCGAAGCCATATACCCAGTAAGAAGGGAGTTGTTTGAGAGTGTGGACGAATGTGTTCATTTGTATTATGTATTTTGAAGTTAGTTGTCATTAACACCGTCGGGCATTTGCTGCAATATGTAATCCGTCGTATAGGGGATTGTGTCACGCAATTGGTATATTTGTTTTTGAACCCATTTTTTATCTTCAGCATCGGTGAAGCCTGCATTATTTTCAAGGAAAGTGAAAAAGAACTGGAGCGCAATAATGTCAGCCTTTGCCCTAATTGCTTTCCGGAAGCCCAGCTTCGAGAATAACGAGGACCCATGTTTCTGACATTCCTGATGGATGTTGTTCAGGGACACTCGCAGGTTCTTCCCGGTTATATCCTTTCGATTGATGTGAAGCTGCTGTATTCCCTCCGAAAATTTTTCGACATGAACATTATCGGCCAAAACTTCGAGAAATAAGTTCATTTGGGCAGGATTTATATAGAAAAAAATATTTGAGAATCCTTTGTCGGGTGCTGTAAGTAAAACTATATTTCGGTTCTGTAATTTTTCAATCTTGGTGATTTCATTATCCTGATAGTAAAAGTAGGCCGTTCCAACCACCAAAAAGGAGATGATAATTTTAAACCCGTAGGAGTGCATCCAGCCCGATGGTTCCAGGAAGGCCATAGCGTAGACGAGCCAGTAAATAAGACACGGGAAAAGCAGCGTCCAAATTATCAATAGTAATATTGCCACTGTACGGAAATACTGTGGAGCAAGTTTTTTACGGATAAATCCCCTAAAGATCACCAAGATTAAGGCAATGAAAAAGAGGCTGATGCTAAAGTCGTAGGTTGCGGATAAGTATGTCTTTATAGCTTCCATTTTATGTTGAATGTTTATGATTTGTACCAATTTTGATTATATATTTTAAAGTTGCGATTGCTCTTTCTTTAGAAAACTTCAAATCCTTTTTAAAACTAATTGCTAATTTGTTTGAACTAAAACCATAAGAAGAAAATGGCTGAACACGAGAAAGCATACTCATTATTCCTTTATGTTTTTCTATGTTTCTGTAAAAAGTTCTCACATCGCAAATATTATATTTAGTCCATTCCAAGATGAAACTTTGGTAAAGTCTGCAATCGGAATAAATAACTTGTTTATGCTGCGCTTTATCAAACAACTCAAAATTGTCTGTAAAGTCATTTTCAATGGTGTACTTATCTTCTCTCATAATTACAGGTTTATAATGCCTCCCAAACCTGGTTTTCGGTGACTGTTCCGGGAGGGACTATCAGTCTGTATTTGTACTTAATATTTGGGGGAACCGGTCTGCCAAAGAAATTATTATATTCAATTGTCTCCGTTTTTGGAGGTAAAAAGGATTTAAGTATGGGAATCGTTGTTCCCTTGGTTACTTCAAGGTAATTTTTAACAAGCGCGGGCACGGTATCCTTCTCTATTAGAATAGTCTCATCTATACGGACCTTTTCTTTGACATAGCCTTCCTGGGCATCGTCTTTTACAAAGAAATAGTAATAGTCAGTAGTCCGAATCCTGCCGCTGCCCAGGAAGAAAGACCCTGACAGGTTCTGTCTAGATTTGAGGGAATAAATATTGAAACGGGCCGTTTTATTGATTTCGGATTCTCTGATCGTAGAGACGTAAACCGCCATCCCGATGAGGAAAATCAAACTCATGGAATATGCGATAAATAGTACATAATATTCGAAGCCTCTATTTTCCTTGCTTTGCGAGTTATATGTTCTTTTCATTGTGCTGTTTTTTATAGTGTAAAAAATATTTTTAAGACGTGTGTTTATGAAAAATCTAAAATTCCCTGGTAAGGAACGTCAAGACCGTAACTTTTTCTCAACCCTTCCTCTAGTTTGTTCCTGATGGCGGCACGTTCGTTTTCGGAAACGTTATTTCTGTCGGCCATCGAATTATCGTGGAGCATCGCCTCCCAGTTACCGTTGTAGGGCTTTTCATCCAGGAACATCTCCCACTTGGTGAATATGCGGTTCGGATATGCCGCGTCCTTCTTCTCGGCAAGGGTCTGCTCCCTCACATAACAGATGTCCATATAACGTTTGACCCGCAGTTCGTAGTAATCCAAAGTGTTATACCTGGAGTTTTGGAATATGATGCAGATTCCACGTTTTTTTCTGATTTTATTCTGCCTGGATATCCCGTACCATACCAATAGTTGCTGCTTGACTTTCACTTTCTGCCTTTTCTCCACTTCCTCGGGGGAATACCATTCGTCTAAAAATGATTTAAGTTGTGTCATGTTGGTAATCTGTGTTACTGTTTCTGTTTCTTCATAAGTTCCAACTTAGGCGATTTTCCTGCGTTCGTGTAAGGTATTTGAGATTGCTTCGCAAATCTTACGGGCAATGGTTACTTCCACGGCGTTTCCGATGTATTTTTTTTGCTCCGCCTGGGTTCCAATCAAAATATAATCTTTCGGGAAACCCATAATTTGCTTCAATTCCGGAATTTTCAGCATACGCATCTTGATATCTACAATTCCGTAAACCGCCATAAACTCTTTAATTTTCACAGTATTTGGGCTGTCTTCGTCATAAATTTCAATCGCAATATTGCCGTTTTCAGCAGCCACTAAATAAGGCGGCATTTTATCCATTCTCGCAATCAGCGTGAAAGATGGTTTCTCAACCGAACCTCCCGCTGAATTAAATTGCGGATTCATCAGGTAGTGCCATTTACGATTCGCAGTAATTACTTTACTTGGCTCGTCAATAGTTGAACCTACATTAGAAAAAGAGGCATCCATTATCCAAGGTTTACAAGTAATTAAATTATGCTTCGGATTTGCGGTAACAGTTCCGGCAGGTTCATTTACATCGGATGGAAAACCATTCCCATACTGCATATCGATAAAATTACATTGAACTTTTGCAATTCTGTCTTTGGTGGTCACGGTCGGTGCAGGATTTTCAACAGAAGAAACATTATCACCGTTCCCGTAATAAGCTGAAAGGAATTTGGTTTGCACTAAAGCGTGGGAGTCAATAGTTTTAATTGTATGCGCCGGTCCTTCTACCGAAATATTTTTGTGCTCCGGTTTTCCAGAATAATATTTTGATAAAAACTTTGTTTGAACAATTCCCAATCTTCCCTGTGTGGAAACAACTGGGCAGGGTTCGTCAACGCTTGGTGGAATATGAACCCCTTTTGCGTTCATAGAGTTATATTTCAAAATCCATTTATCCTTTCCGCCCGCAACAAATTTTATCAGCCCCGCATAAATTCTTTCAAGTGTTTTTTCGGCAAGCGGTTTCTTTCTTCCAAATATTGAAACACCTTCGTCATTAAAATCCAAAACCTCTTTTACCGGACGCCATTTTTCTAAATCATTGAAAAGACCATTTGAAATTTCTTTTGCGTGTGTTTGTTCAGGCCATACTACAGGAAAATCAGGTTTTGCGAATTGTGCAAAATATCTTTTCCTGGAAGTAAGCGCACCAAAGTCGGCAGCGTTTAAAATCCTGTAATCGTAAGAGTAACCGTAGGATTTAACTTTTTTGATCCATTGCATAAAATCACGACCTTTGTCGCGGCTTATCGGCTTTCCAAATTCACAGACTTTGCCCCACGACATAAATTCCTCCACATTCTCAATTTGTATACTGTCGGGTTTCAATGCTTCGATATATCTAAACAGATGTTCTGCAAGTGTTCTGCTGTCGGCATCACGGGGCATCCCGCCTTTTGCCTTGGAAAAGTTAGTACATTCCAGTGAAGCCCATAAAACGACTTTCGCAAACGGATAACTCTTCTTCATCTTTTCAGTATGCTCGACCAGTTCCGTTAAATCCAGCGTTCGAATATCCTCAGTGAAGTGTTTTGCGTCGGGATGGTTGGAAGCGTGAGAGGCGATCGCGTTTTGGTCGTGATTGACACACCCGATTACCAAGGCGCATTTTTCCTGCTGAACCCGTGCGCTCTCTACACCCGTCGAAGTTCCGCCAGCCCCACAGAAAAGGTCGATGTATAGAAGCGAGATACCTGCCAAGGTTCCGATTGCTACATATTTTATGTTCATGGTGTACAATTTTTACATTCTGATTGGACGCAGCGTTCCAAAACTCGACATGTAATGTTTATTTAAGAGTTGTATTTGCCAGGTCGTCAAGTTCTGAAGGCAGATTCATTTCATCAGAAAGTGTTCTGAATTTTTTTGTCGCCCCCTCAAAATCAGCAAAGGAATGTACAATAACGCCGTTTAAGGATATTATGAACTTTTCTTCAGTAAAAGAGAGCTCCAGCTTGTCGTTCAAACTTTTTGAGACGATTGGAAATCCTTTGCGCACTTCATTCTCGATTATAAGTATTATGCCATTCATGACCGTTGATTTTAAGTTATTTTTTATTTTGTTTGTCCGTGCGTTAACTGATCGAGCTCGGAAACCAGTTCAGTGAGTTCGTTCTTATATTTTTCGATTTTTTCCTCTGCCTTGATCACCGCCTTGTCATCTTTCTCAACACCAAAAATGCTTGTTTCTGTCATTTTTTTCTTATAGCGAGCAAGTTCATTGGATATCTTGGTAATCATCCTTTTTTTTGTCGAAATATCCTGCTTTAGAAAATCAATCCTTGTCCGGGTGTCGGGTTCAATGCTATCCCACTTAAACTCGACCAGGGAACGAGGATTCTGCACCTGAAAAAGTGCTGCACGGTACGTAAAGTACCAGCTCCACTTGGTTCGTACATGCCAGGGACCTTTCCAATAATAATGATGGATGAGCTGGTGTGAGTAAGGGTATATGTCCTTATACACCTTTATGCTCACCCAAAACAGTCTGTTTGCAACATTAATTGTATTTTTCATGGTCTGTTTTTATAAGTTCACACGTATCACCCACCCAAAAAACCCATTCCTGTCCGTTTGCAGGGTCTGTCCAGTAGACCGTCCCGTTCGATGCCGTATAGGTTCCATGATAGGTTCTTCCTATTTCGAGGGTTGAACCCCAGTTTCGTTTGTCGATAATTTCGGTTACCTTAAAATTTGCAGGTACTCCGACAGGGATTTTTGTTTCCATTATTTAATTCTTTGAACAAAGATAATATATAAAAAATAAATATACAAATAAAACGAAAAAAAATATATAAATATATTGTGTCCTTAAAAAGTAACGGACTTGTTGTTTACAGCAAGTCCGTTTTGTTTAACTATTGAGCATCAAAATATATCCGCCTGTTTGCCCTGTTTTTCCATTCCGGACATTTTGTGGCGGGTTCGCATTCCGGATACTTCAAATCTTTTTTACCGTGTCCCACCGCTTCAAGTTTTTGGGAATCCAAACCATGTTCAACGAGGTAGTTTTTGACGCTGTTCGCCCTTCTCTCGGAAAGTTTTTGATTGTAAGCGTCAGAACCCCTCGTGTCGGTTGCACCGACGATACGGTAGGAAGTACCCGGTGTAGTTTTAATGAAGGATACGGCATTATCCAGTTTTACCCTGCTTCCCGGAAGTATGTCCGCAGAATTGAGGTCGAACTCGATGCCCTCCAGCTCTATAACCTGGTCGTACATAGAAGCGGATGATTTACCGTCGGGACATCCGTTATTTTCAGCCAAACCGGGAACGGTGACACACATGTCGTGAAGGTCTATTACCCCATCCAAATCGGCATCTAAAGCCACTCCCGCTCCATCAACCCTTGCACCGACCGGGGTGTCGAGCTGCCTGTCCCAATCGTCGCAGATACCGTCGTTGTCAGCATCTCCTTTTTTACAGACTTCGACATCCAGGTTTCTGTCCGCCAATACATCAAGCTTGTAGTAGATTTCCTGCAAGGGATCATGCCAAAAAAGATGTGACTCGTGTTTTCCTAAATTTAAGGTTGCCCCTAAAGTAATGTTGATTAAGTTATCAGATGGGTTGTCATTCACAATTCCGTTGTAAGGTCTTCCTCCTGCTCCGTCAAAATCTTCATCACCTGTAAGAATGTACATCATTCTTCCCTCCAAATCAAGAGATTTTGTAGCTCTATACTTCAAGCCAGCACCAGCTTGTGCGAATAGACTTCCCAATTTAAATGGTTTTACTTCTGCAACTAATGCTTGGTTATAAGCTGGACCTGCATCTTGTCTGTACGCTCTGTATGCTAATGAACCTACACCTGCATAGCCGTGAAGTGCCCACCTGAATGGTGAGTGGTTGTCGAGACGCCTCAAAAGGTTTGAGAAATTGAGGTCTCCCAGCATTGAGATGGCGTCATATTGGGTTCTTGCACCATCACCTGTAGGAGAAGCAACATGATCTTTTGTATTTACATATCCTTGTCTTGATTCACCTTTGTCATATTGTAGTTTCAATCCGAAAGCGTGGGTAAGAGCTTTATCCACGCTTATATAGGTTGACCATCCGTACATCTTTTTTCCCGCACCGAATCCTTTGATGGAGGTAAGGTCTGAAGACTGCATCAGCGGAATGCCGATACCGGCAGAAACCGCCCAGTCGTTGAAGCGTTTTGAATCTTGCGTAAAATTCGTTGACTGTTGTTCCTGTCCGAAATAGGAGACTGAAACCAGCAAGCCAAGAAAGAGTGTCGAAGTCTGTATTTTCATAATTTAATTTTTAGTTTTCTTTAGCAATGTGGCACCCGTTATTAGCGACTTTTCCCGGAATTGTTATGCATTCGTCAAAAAGATCGATAACGCCATCTAAGTCCATATCTAAAGCTACACCGGCTCCGTCAACTCTTGCACCTGCAGGTGTATCAAGCTGTCTGTCCCAATCATCACAAACTCCATCATTATCGTTGTCACCTTTTTCACATACTACAAAATCATTCGGCGCATTTTCTAGAAGATTGGTTCTATAATATGCATTTTGCAATGGATCATACCATGCCAAGTGAGTATCGTGTTTTCCTAATTTAAAGGTAAGGCCTAAATTGACTGTAAAATAGTTATCAGAATGTCCTGCTGTAATAGCATTATATGGAGGTACAGCAACTGGTGTCCAACCACCACCGTCGAAAGAGTCATCTCCAGTGATGTAATACATTCCGCGCAACTCCACATCGATTAATTTAGAAGCATTGTATTTAACCCCAGTTCCCACTTGATAGAAGAAGGTATCAAGACCTAACTTTTGTTCAATTTCAATTGGAATTCTTTTAGGAGAATTGTTCCAGCGGGACATATCATTATCCAACAACAAAGTGTTATAACCTACAAAACCTACACCACCATATCCATGAAGCGCCCATCTGTAAGGTGAGTGATTATCTACTCTTCTAAGTAAGTTTGAAAAATTAATATCTCCCAAGATCGAAACTTGGTGGAATTTCGTCCATGCTGTTGCAACACCTGCTGCAACTCCTAACGCTCCAGGCAACATGGCTTTTTGATTGGTTTTACCCATCATGTACTGTAAACTCATTCCGAAAGTATGGGAAATCTGCTTGTCCAAGCTTACATATCCATTCCAACCAAAGTTAACTTTGTTGTCATAGAAAGAATTTACATCTGCAGCTTGCAAGAAAGCTCCACCGCCACCAACGGAAACCGACCAGTCACGGAAAATGCGGGAAGAATTGTTGAATTTTTTAAGGTTGTCTGAACCGCTTGAATAGGCGTTCATTTGTGTTTGTGCCAAAAGCGTACTAGGCAGTAGAAAGGAAAGAAGAAGGTATTTCATTTGAAAGTTCTTAGGTTTGAAAAGTGCCGGCTAATTTTTTGAGAAAGCGAACTAGCGCAATAGCAGAAAAGCGGAAAAAAGCAGGACTGATATGAATAGGATTACGCCTAAATAGTGCGTCAGCAGATTACGTCTATAATCCCTCCTTATTGCGTTGTAGGTTTCTTTGGTCGTAAGGAAGTCTTTGTCTTTCATAATAAAAAAGGGGGGCCTTGGCAATAAATATCTACTTATGAAGATTATGATTTCAAAAACCGCCGCCCCCCAAAAAAATAACTATGGTGTTTTAAATGTTGTTAAAAAACATTGGTTGCAAACCAGTTTGTTCCGTTGCTCGTAATGGTTATACCTCTTTTTCCGTCATCTCCATTAAGCTCGTAATCGCCGGAATATGTCAGGTTCGAGATTGTCCCCTTGATAAAAGATGATATTTTAGCTTGTCCTCCGAGGACGAAGGTATACTGTCGTCCAGGATATGAAGCGGCATTAGGAAGAATAACTGTGTTAGAGGTTAGAATGAACGTGTGACCATAATAATTACCGCTTGCGGTATCCATGTCAAAAATATCGTTTGGTAGCAGGGTTACGGTTTGAAATGCCACTGTGCCCGCCACTTGAAGTGTTGATTTCGGCGTAGGGGTTCCGATCCCCAGGAAGCCTGCATATTTCAGGGTAGAAACATTCGGATCCTGATTCATGTCGGTAGCCATGACGAAATTTCCAATATTAAGGGTATTTGAAAAATCTCCATCACCCGGCGCTTCGATATTGTTACCGATAATGATGTTTCGTTCTCCTGTATCAAGTAACGAGCCCGCATTTTTTCCTATAATAATGTTATTGTTACCTCTTGAAATATTTTTACCTGCTTCCATACCGATACCTATGTTATTTCCTCCAATTAACCAGCCGGCAGGTGCTGCGACCGGATCACCAATCCCCACCGTACCGTCAGGTTTTGAAACTAAAATTTTGGTATAGGTAGCATCTGCTGGATTATAACCAGGATTCAGCTGGAAGTTTCCATTAATCTTAAGCCATCTGTCCTTGAAGTCGCCGATAACGAGACCGTTAGTCCATGAGGCGGTCAAGTCGGAAACATTTTCGGAACCTGGTGCGGGATTCGGAACAAAATTAACGTTGCTGTGGATTACAAGCCTGTTGTTTACTGTCTCTATTGTGTTAACTGTATTGCTTCTACCTGCTCCCGTACCGATAAAGACATTGTTTTCCCCCGTCACATAAGAACCGGTCTGTGCGCCGATCATGACGTTCTTGTTCTCCGTCGTAAGTCTATAGCCCGCAGCCTGACCCAACGCAACATTGTAGCTCCCCGTGGTAAGGTTTTCTAATGCAGACTGACCCATAGCAATGTTTTTAAATGCCGTGGTAGAATTTCGAAGCGAGCGGTTTCCAAGCCCAACATTGACATTACCCGTAGTCAAGGTGCGACCCGTGTTGTCACCGACAAAAACGTTCCAACCTCCGGAAGTAATAGAAAGCCCCGCACTGGTTCCTACCAGTACATTACCCGCACCCGACGTAAGCACGTTCCCCGAATAGGCACCAAGACCGACGTTATTCGTTCCAGTAGTCAGGGCGGACAGGGCAGCATTTCCAAATGCCACGTTATAGGTCCCGGGCGCATTCTGCGGCATCGAGGATGTCCCAAGGCCGGTGTTGGTAGAACCGATGAACCCGCCATGAAGCTTGTTTCTTCTGAAAACAAGGTCGACATTGTCGTTTGTCCCCAAGTAGTTGGTAGTAGCATTTGTTCCTAGGTTCCCCCTGGTTAGCCAGGCTTCGTTGCTGTTGGTGACTTTCTGCCAAACCACGCCGTCGAAATAGTAATATCCCGGTGCGGTAACGTTGATTACCTGACCCGTTAGCGAAGCCGCCGGAGCAGTCGAATAAACGATTGCGCCTGTCTGTGCCAGGGTATAGGTTTTGGAAGCCATCTGGTCACCTGTAAGGGTCGGAGCGATGACACCGTCCAACGAGGAAGAATTTGATGGCTGTCCCTTAACGTGAAGGGTAGCCTGCGGCGTCTCGGTGTTGATTCCCACGTTTCCTGTTTGAGAAAATACTGTGGTAAGGGAAAGCATCGAAGTCGCTACCGCCGCCAAAAATGAAATCTTTTTCATAATTTATAGGTATTGTTTAAAATTTTGTTTCCTGAAATTTTTATGTGCAGCCACAAACACAATTAGCGCGACGGCAAGAAAAAGCAAAAAAAATATGTATTCCGGCTGGTCTATAGGCGATGCTGGCCCACCGGGAGTGACCCCTCCGCCTCCCTCTCCAGGTGCACCTGGCGGCGGCATGGTAGAATTCTCTGCTTGAAGAAATACGTTCTGTTGCGCAAATGACAAAATGCTGAAGAAAAAAAGCATTATGGTGGTAAGTAGTTTCATAGTGATTTATTTGATAAAATTATTTGGGGTGTGGATATTGTCTACAATCTTCCCGCTTACGACCTCGCCCGTATCCTTGTTTGTTGCATGAACAAAGTAAGTTGAGTTCACGTTCCAAAGATTGATGACATAGTCTGAATCGGTTTGTACAGTTTTGGCGTCGATAACGAGCCTGCCCGCCATATCGAAGACTTGTACATCCGCTTTTTTCCATTTCGGGTCAAAACGAACTATATACTTTCCTATTGACGGATTATAGGTTATAAAAGTCCTACTCTTGACAGCTGAACCGGCATCGGTGGTTAGTGTCGCCGGTTTCCCGTAATAAAGCTTGAATTCGAGTTCTGACGGAACGTTGACGTTTACCGTCTGATTTTGCGTAACCTGCTGAAGGTTGCCGTCGATTTTGTAGTAAAACGGAATCCCTGCCGAAAGGACTGAAGTTCCTTCGTCGGAAAGCAATGAATTTTCACGGAGCTCAAATTTTAAGGACTTAACCCTGGAATCGTAAATTACGCCGGGGATCGCTTTTCCGTGAAAGTCATTCTCGTTGGCCTCGTTAATGTACAGCCAATATTTGGATGTATAGTTGTTGTCATAATCTCCGGAATTTGGAAGTTCCTCATAACTTCCCACTACGTTTGTCGATGATGAAGCAACCTGGTAAGAACCCTGTGAGGAATGACCGGTGACAGCGGTGGGAGATACGACATAATACATTCTTCCTATCTCCTTGTTGTTTGTATCGAGAGCAATCACGCCAAGCTGTTTCACGGTGTTTGGTGTAGATTTCTGCGCCTCTTTTACGGTGCGGGTTGAAGTTGGAGAGTACGGTGTTGTGGACAATCGCGGAGTATAAGCAAACCTTCTTAAGGTGTTGAAGTCGAGCGACTGAGATGTGGCATTATCCTTCAACTTGATGACGAAAACACTCATCGGTCGGACGATGAGCCAGTCAACATCACCAACTGGAGAACTTGTCGCATTATCCCAGGTCACATATCTGAAAGAATTTGCGCCTCCTCCTTGCCCAGGAGTGTAGGATACCGTTCCTTCTGCCTGTTCTACCCGGATTCCGTAGATGTTGGAGATATAATTACCGTCGCCGTTCGTTTCATTGACAAATATATTGCGAAGGTCTATGTTCATCAGGAAGGGGTTTGCAAACTGGTAAAGGTTCTTGCCGTAATTACCCTGCCATGCGACGCCCCCGATTGCTGACTGCAACTCGAAGCCGTCCTGAAGGTAGGAATTATACCTTTCGTTATATTGGTTGATTGCCGTTCCGTTCGAGCCGAAATTGACATTGCCCCCTGCATTAAATAGCGTCTGAACCATGTTGGAACCATCAGTATATGGGACACCAGTAACCGTTCTTGTCACTGAGCTCACGTTTAGCGAGTTCGCCTTATTACCAAGTATATAGTATCCCGTCGGGCTCGTAACCGGCAGAGAAAAATCGAGATTGTCGAAAACCACCCTGTCGTTCGCCCAACGTAGAATCTCGTTCTGCGACCAACGGACCGGTGTAAAGGTTTTTCCAAATTCAGAACTCAGGGAATTGAGCGCTTTTCCGTGGAATGGTATAGCCACCTGTTCGTAGGCTCCGTGGTTTACGTTTCGGAATTCCTGCTGGACGTAACCCGTGATGTTGGACTGGTCAAAGCCGGAAATATAGAGCTGACCGTAGGTATAGTTGTTTCCCTGCGCCTGGGTGTTTGGAAGCGGATAATTAGAGGGCTCGTTGAGAACATTTAAAAAACGCCCGCCCACATTCTGCTGGGTATCGGTTTGGGAGACGGGGGAATTGTCTGCCTTGATGGTTTTGAGCACGCTTGAAGCATCGCCCGCCATCATCACCCTGCCGGTATTCTTAAAGAGACCGTCCTTGATTTGCACACCCCCCGAATTGTAGTAGAGCGCATCTTTTGCCACGAAGACCAGACTCTGCGGGTCAAGATGGGAGGTTACCTGTGCAAACCCGTGAAAATAAGCCACGGAAAGAGCAATAATTGAAATAGATTTTTTTACCATGAGATAATTTTTTAAAATATTGTATTTTTTATTCCTTGACAATCCTCTTTAAATAGGTACTGCCATTGGGAAGCACTATCTTGATGAGATAGATTCCCTGCATAGAGACAGGAATCTGCAAAAATTTTGTGAAGCGATAGCTACCCAGCCTTACACCAAGAATTGTGTAGACCTCTATTGTGGTTCCCGGAATGGATTCGTTGAGGGTGAGGATCCAGCCGCTTAAATTTCTTCCCAATTTAAAAGGTTCGTCATCCTGTGAAGCAGCCCCCTTTTCTTTAGCATTAATATCATAACCCCCCGTATGGATGGCAGATGCACTGATTGTGATAGAAGCACTGATAAGAGCAAAGAGTAAAATTTTTTTCATTATGTAAATGTTACAAAGAGATTTATTATTTAATATTACAAATGTAGTAATAAAAAAAGTTACAAAGCAAAAAAAAATAAAAAAAGTTACAAAGTAAATTAGATAATATAAACCTCCCCGGCCTTACCTTTCACACAAATCATTTCACAAAAATTATAATCAAGAAAATTAAGGTAAGGGAGGGAGGAATTTATTAAGTCAGGCGTTTGGGTCAGTTGACCGTAAGCGACTGGGATATATAGTCACTCCAAACATCGTCGTTGTCTTTGACCCGCAGTTTTATCGAGTGTGTGCCAATGGTGAAGACATGGTTGATTTTTGGTTCTGAAGTATTAATGATGACGTTGTCGACCACGTATTCATATTGCACGACATTACCGCCGATAGCCTGGTCAATGTCGTAACTCGAAGAAGCGTCCAGCTGGTAGTTTTTGTTCTGTCCATCCACCAGCACCACTTTAAGTACCGATTTAGGAGGACGGTTGGACTTGAAAATGATTCGGCAGGTAAGCTTCTCACTCTTGTCGAATATCTCGGTAGTTTTTACCACAAAATCCTGTGTTGACGCGATAGGGCTTCGAAAGGCCAAATTTAAGTCAACGTTGCTGCTGATGCTGTATGAGTTCGTGTAAAGGTTATCGTTTACAAACATGCTTGACTGGGGTTCGCTTCCCGTAATGGACAGCTCCGCCAGGTTGTTTTGAGGGGCTACCAATTTTATTAATAGAGGAAAAGAAGCGTTATTGGTGGCCGTCCATACCTTCGCGCTGTCTGTCAACACAAGTCCGGGTTCTGAAACGGTCCAGTTGGTGGACTGTTTTTTAAAATAGAGAAAGGAAGGAGGTTGAGACAAATCCTCAAGGGAGCGAATCTTATCATCACAGGACGTAAGTCCTGCGATGAGTAAGACCGCAAACAAAACCGATGCGCGGCTGTTTATATTGGTGGTTCTTGGCTTCATTTTTTTACTGTTTAATTACTTTGATTTTTTGAATGGTCTTTTGGGTCTCGTTGTGGACGTGTACGACATATACCGCACTCGGCGCCGAGATGATAGGGTTGTAGAACGTCCTTACGTTTGTCGCCCCGTCGGCAATCCAGCTTTCGTTGAACAAGCTGACTCCCCGTAGGTCGTAAATTCTCAATGTCAGCCTTTCCCCGGAATTAGCCGTATATCTAAGTTTGAAAAACTCCTTGAAAGGGTTAGGATAAATTAGATATTCCGTGTTTGGCGCATTAATTCCGCCGTCTACCGTAACGACATTGTCTTCCGGCAACACCAAGATTGGCAGGGAGTAAGGGAAGCTGAATTTCTCGCCGGTCACCTTATTGGTTAACGACAAAGAGGCGTTGAACTGTCCCGCATTGTTATAGTAATGCTGCCCCGTAACGGTGGTGTTATTAAAGCCGTCCCCATAGGTCCACAACTCATTGTAGGCATTGGAGTCCACATTTGATGAGAATGTGATTTTGTCGTGCTGATGGAGGATGACTTTGGTCTGACCGTTATCAAAGCCAATCTTGTCGGTTCTGTCGTGGGTGATGACCACGGTCGGAAGGACATAGAGGTTGAAATCCTTCGTTGCTGTACAGGTTCCGTTCGTGATTTCCAACGTATAGGTTCCCTGCTGGTTAGGCTGTACGCTTTGTGTAAGGATATAGTTGGAGACGGCACCCGTGTTATAGCCGCTTCCGGAAGGAGAAACCTGCGTTCCGTTAAATAACAGCCTCCATTGCGTATATCCAGTTCCTGCGATGGCGAATGTGACAGGATTACCCTGTACGATGGTCTGCTGTGCCGCAGCGAACTGGGTGATTACAGGAGACGCGTTCACCACGAAATGTATGTTCACCAACGGCGACTGGCATCCTGCCGAGTTTACCGCCTTGACATAAAGGTCGTAGGTTCCCGGCATAAGGGCGGAAGTTTTCAGTCTTTCGCTCATGCTTCCCGTTAGGTAGGCAGGGTCTAAAAGTATAGAGCCTTGAGCGTCGGTGTACCACTTGTAGCTGGTAGCACCTCCCGTAGAACCTACCGCGATATCCACCAGCTGACCCCCGCAATATGCGTTTTGGTTTCCGGTCACGTTGAGATTCGACGGACTTTGGTTAACGGTGAATGTCACCGACTGAATAGGGGCATTACATCCCGAACTTGTCGCATAGTAGTAGAGCGTATGGTTTCCGGCAGTAAATGTAATTGCAGGAATTTTAACCGTCGCACCATTATTAGATACATAGTTGTTATTCAGCGGGTTGAGACCGTTTTGGTCGGTGAACCATTTGAACGCGGTGGTAGAAGCGTTAACCAGCGTAAACTGGACGGTTTCATTCTGACAGTAAACCGTATTTCCTGTAATTGAGGAGTTACCAGGAAGGAGCTTGACGGTGAAGGACACCGCAAACGGCTGGGTTTTACATCCCGAATCGTTGATACCCACGACATGATAGGTATAGTTGCCCGGCGTTAATGCCCCTACGGGAATGGTCAGCTTGTTGTTTCCGGTACCTCCCAACCAGGTAGGGTCTACCACAAGTCCGGTCGCATAGTTCTGATACCATTCGAAATGTGAGGCATTTTGTGCAGCAGCCTCAAAAACAGAAGCAGTTCCCTGACAAACTACGTTGGAACCCGTCACTGTAAGTGCACTTGGAGCCGGAAGGATATTGAAGTTAACGGCGGTAAGTACCGATACACAACCACCGGCATTTCTTGTGCGGTAATAGATGGAGTTAGCACCCACGTTAAAGTCGATTCCTCTTACATTGACGGTGTTTCCGTTATTGGTAACCAGCACTGCGTTAAGCGGCGTAGTACCAGCAGAATTTGTAAACCACTCGATCGTGTAGTTATTCGGATTATCGAGGTTTACCAGCTTTTCCTCCCCTTTGCATATAGAGAAATTATTAGGGGTAGCCGGTACAGTTTTCACGCCCGCAATAACGGTAAAGTTGAGGGAGGCGGTTGTAGTTGACTGGCAACCGTTGCTATTATATCCAACGACATAAACCGTATGGTTTCCAACCTGCCATTTCGCAGGGTCCACATTAAGGATATTGTTGTTTGATCCGCCAATATATTCGGCCAAAACCTCTATGGTGAATCCTGGGTCAAGGAACCACTTATAGTTGGTGATGTTGACACCGTTCGCAACGTACTGCTCTACACCTGAATTCTGACAGTAAGTGGTATTGTTCGGATTAGTCAGTTTAGACACCGTAACATTTGCCGGACGTGCGTTGACCACGATTGTAACATTTTGTACCGATGAATAGCATCCATTACTGTTCACGGCCCTCACATAATAGGTCTTGTTAAGGGTGGTAGTGGTAAGGAAGTGTAGGTTTCCTTCGGCATCCACATAATTGCTTCCGAGAATTGTTGATGGTGCAAAGTTGAAGGCCGTTGCCCACTGGTAAGAAAGGTTTTGTCCATTAGCAATAGGTTTCACCAATACGGTATCTCCCACACAGTATGTAGTGTTTCCTTCCAGGGTCAAGTTTTGTGGAGCGGAATTGACGGTAAAGGTTATTGGTATAATTGCAGACGAACATCCTCCCGTTCCGTTGGAAGCGACAAGATAGACGGTAGTCAGCTGGTCTAACACGTAGTCCGTTGC
>APMI01021751.1_pt1 | contig 18918 bp, 23 predicted proteins | sample 667938 | NCBI WGS metagenome assembly APMI01 (sample SAMN01084076, study PRJNA167559) | wastewater metagenome | biome: Wastewater | place: Denmark: Ejby Moelle, Odense | collected 2011-11-28 | reverse complement strand
CTCACCGTTACCGAAGAGCTGCGCAAGAGCAATGAGCTGGAAATAGTGGGCGGCGCCTACTACATTACCCGCCTCACCATGAGCGTGGTATCGAGCGCGCACGTTGAAGCCCATGCGCGCATAGTGATGGAGAAATTCATCCAGCGCGAGCTGATACGCATATCGGGCGAGGTGATAGGGAATGCCTACGAAGACAGTACAGACGTCTTCGACCTGCTGGACAAGGCAGAGAGCAACCTGTACGAGATAACGGATAAGCACCTGCGTAAGAACTTTAAAAGCCTTAAAGAAGTACTGGTAACCACAGTGCACGAAATAGAGGAAGCCAAGAACAAGAAGGACGACCTTACCGGTGTACCATCAGGTTTCACGGCCCTCGATAAGCTTACCTCCGGCTGGCAAAAGACCGACCTTATCATCCTCGCGGCAAGGCCTGCGGTGGGTAAAACGGCCTTCTGTCTTAACCTGGCCATGAATGCCTCCATGCACTCCCCCGATCCCTTCCCCGTTGCCTTCTTCAGCCTTGAAATGGGTGCCGGCCAGCTGGTAAAAAGGATGCTGGCAGCCGTGACCGAGGTGAGCATGGATGCCATAACCAAAGGCCGCATGCAGGAGCATGAGTTTGTGCAGATGACCCAGCGTATGAACAAGCTGGCATCCGCCCCCATCTTCCTCGATGACCAGGCCGCCCTCAATATATTTGAGCTCAGGGCCAAGGCAAGGAGGCTGAAACAGCGCCACGACATTAAAATGATCATCATAGATTACCTGCAGCTGATGCAAGCCAGTATAGACAAGGGCGGCAACCGCGAGCAGGAGATCTCCAAAATATCGCGCGACCTGAAGGCACTGGCCAAGGAACTGGAAGTGCCAATTATAGCACTTTCGCAGTTGAACCGTTCGGTAGAGACGAGGAAGGAATCGAAAGTACCCCAGTTGAGTGACCTTCGTGAATCGGGAGCCATAGAGCAGGATGCCGATATGGTTATGTTCCTGTACCGCCCTGAATACTACGGTATAAATAACGACGAAATGGGCCAGGCCATAGAAGGTGAGACCCATATACATGTGGCCAAACACCGTAATGGTAGTACCGATACCGTAAAAGTGCGCTTCATCAAAGAGTACCAGAAATTTGTGGACCTGCCCGATAATAACTTCGGCGGTTTCGATGGTGGCAACTTTGGCGGCGGTGGCGGCAACTTTGGTGGCGGCGGTGGTTTCAAACCACAAAGCGACAATCCACAGGCGGGCATACGCAAAGACCCCAGCGAGTTTGGCGGCTCAAAGATGTTCATACAAGGCGGTTTCCAGACCCTGCAATCGAAGGCGAACAGCATGAGTTGGGACGATGAAGATGGCGATATGCCCCCCTTCAAAAAGCCCGGAACAAGCATGCCCGATGAAGAGGCACCTTTCTAAAAAGATACTTACTAATGCTCAATACGGTCCCGCTACGGCGGGACTTTTTTGGCAAATTTTTACCATATATACTCAGCGGCAATTTTTGTAACTTTGCACAAATTAAAATTACAGCTCACGCATGTCCCGTATCTATTTTGATAATGCAGCTACTACTGCGCTCGATCCTGAAGTATTGGAAGCCATGATGCCTTTCCTCACGGAAAAGTTCGGCAACCCCTCTTCTGTGTACTCTTACGGTCGCGAGACCAAGATGGCTATCGAGAACGCACGCAAAACAGTAGCACGCATACTCAATGCCAGTCCCGGCGAGATCTTCTTCACATCGGGCGGTACGGAAAGCAGCAATACTGCCATACATGCAGCTATTAACGACCTTGGCTGTAAGCACATCATCACCTCGCCCATAGAGCACCATGCCACCCTGCATACGGTTGAGCATATGGCCAAAACAGGCCAGGCAAAGCTGAGCTTTGTAAAGCTCACCAAAGACGGTCACATAGACCTTCAGGACCTCGAAGAGCTGCTGAAGAATAACGAGAAGAGCCTGGTGACACTGATGCATGCCAATAACGAAGTTGGCAACCTGCTGAAGATAAAAGCAGTTGGTGAGCTATGTGAAAAATACGGCGCCATCTTCCATAGTGATACGGTACAAACGGTAGGCCACTACCCCATCGACCTGAAGAATATCCACGTTCATTTCATCAGTGCAGCAGGGCATAAGTTCCATGGCCCTAAAGGCATTGGTATACTGTATGTAAACGAGAACATACAGATAAAGCCATTCATTAACGGCGGCTCGCAGGAGCGCAATATGCGTGCTGGCACCGAGAATATGTACGGCATTGTAGGCTTCGCAAAAGCGCTCGAAATTGCTACACAGCGCTACGAGCAAGACAGTGCATACATCAAAGAACTGAAGCAGTATATGGCCGACAGGCTGGTGAAGGAATTCCCCGGCGTATTCTTTAACGGTGATGTAAATGGCAGCAGCCTATACACAGTGCTCAATGTGTCTTTCCCTAAAACAGAAAAAGCCGAGATGCTGCTCTTCAACCTCGATATGGCGGGCGTGTGTGTAAGTGGCGGCAGTGCCTGTACCAGCGGTGCCAACAGCACCAGCCACGTTATCAAAGCCATCTGCAACGGCAAGTCCGATAGTATAGTACCCATTCGCTTCTCATTTAGCAGGCATAATACTAAAGAAGAGGTAGATGCCGTGATAGAGAAGTTGAAGGACTTAGTATAAGCGCAATTTTACATTCTTATTACACGGCTTTTTATAAGGGCTTGGTAATGCTGTGTAAATTAGCATAGGCTATTAAACCAAAACCTATGATCATGAAGAAGCTAAACCTTATACTCATCGCACTCATCAGTGCATTTACCACCATTGCACAAACCGCTCCTCAATTAGTTAAAGACATAACCATAGGCCAGAACGGCGACTTTATGCGTGATGGCATTGACCTAAATGGCAAACTGCTCTTTACCTATGGCACGCAACTTTGGATAAGTGATGGCACTGAACCAGGCACAATATTCCTAAAAGCCTTTTCGTCTGTAAGCAATACGCTCACTATATTAAATGGCAAAGCATATTTCGTAGCAGATGATTCGGTGCATGGCAACGAGTTGTGGAGTAGCGATGGCACAGCAGCTGGGACTATTCTGGTGAAAGACATTAATCCCTCCGGCATGGGCATCAGGGCCCGTTGGGGTAAGCGATCTCCACTCTGCCTCATGAACGGGAAGCTGTATTTTGCTGCCGATGATGGCCTGCATGGCCTCGAACCGTGGAGCAGCGATGGCACTACCGCCGGCACTCAACTGCTAATGGATATCTCACCCTCTGCGGGCAGTATCGACAGTTCGAACATGACCATAAGCACCGTAAATAATGCGATCTATTTTACTGCAAACAATGGTTTTAATGGTGCAGAGCTGTGGACATCCGATGGCAGTACTCCCGGCACGCACATGGTGCGCGACCTCGACACAGACCCTAACGGTGTTGGCCCCTATAAGTTCATGCCATATGCCGGCAGAATGGTGTTCTTTAAATACTACTACAATACCTTAGTCGACACTGCATATATTACAGACGGCACAGCAGCTGGCACACAAACACTAGGCCTGGTACCTACCGATGTTCCCTCCTTTAATGACTATGCTTTTCGCGGAGACAGGCTCTACTTTCTGTGCGCACCGGCCTACGTTGGCCCGACAGTATTGTATATGACCGATGGGTTAAACATAACCCCGGTAGACACAACATGGATTAAAATACCAACCTTCATAGATAAACGGGGCTTTGCAAGCTCATTGACAAACTATGCCGAGATCTTATTTTATTCGGGCAAGTCTGCTGGCCCCTCACCTATGCTGGGTATACGGGAAAATTATGGATTTGGTGCAGGCTTTCAGGTACCCTTTGCCGGTGCAGATACTGGGTCTTCTTATTTGCCTTCCCAGTTAGTCCAATTTGGCGGGAAAATATATTTTCGATATGCCAAACACCAGGCCGATATATGGTATACTAACGGACTGCTTACCCAAAAAATTCCCTCGCCGGAGGATGACCTGAGCCACAACTATCAAATACAAACCCTATTGACTTGCCCCTTGGTGCAGGTTGGCAACACCTTGTATTTCACAGGGTATTACAAAACGGACGTAGGCCCTGAGCTATACAAAATAGACCTCTTCCCCGCAGCCGTTTCAAATGCACAGGCAGCGAATACTGCAATGAATATCTACCCTAATCCAGCTAACGACTTCATCTATATCGAATCTGCAGGCGCAAGTTCCTTCAGTATATATAATACCATAGGCAGCGTCGTTTATACGGGCAGCATATCCTCGGGCGAGAACAAAACAACGATCAATACTGCTACACTACCCGCAGGCATGTACACAATAATAGCTATCAATAAAGACGGTAGTAAAACTTACGGGAAACTTGTAAAGCACTAAAACCCCTGCTTACCTCACCTTACAGGTAAAGCTCTGCCCGCTATGGTTCAGAATGTCCTCCATATGCATATTGCATTTGGCAAGGGCATTGTTGGTAGTGGCATCAGTAATGCCAAACTGGGTGCTTTGGTTAGTGCCCGAACCCGGTGTAAGGTGCTGGTTGAGGGTGCAGGTGCAGGTAAAGCTTGTTACATGGTCCTGCTTTTCGCAACTCGCGAATACAGTCATTACAGCCACAGCAATTATAGAAAGAGAAAATATTTTCTTCATAATGTTCATTTAAAGCTTCTGACAATTTACTTATTCAAACCTGCAGGAAACCGACTGGTACAAAGTAGTTCCGGGGTCGGGGTTATGCGTATTTGCTTTCTGGTTGCAGGTATTCTGTGCCGCCACATAAGTGCTCGTAATGGTAAAAGTCGCAGGCATGGTCTCTACACTCTGGTTGCCCCTCATATAAGTGTAGTTGCAGTAACAAGTATATGACCTTACCGTATGATCGGTGCTCTTAACACAGGAAAATATAGTAATGCAGGCAACAGCTGCAAGTATGCTTAATATCAGTTTCTTGTTCATGACCGTATAAAAATAAACAGAAAATCGTAAAATCCGCTACTATCGCCTTCAATTTATTGATATAATCCCCATTCTATCAACATTGCAGGGGCCGGGCTTCATTTGCACATTATCGTTCAGCGGCCTTATGGTCTTCCTGCACTGCCGGCACCGACTTATGCACCACGAACCATATCCAGCCCGCAGCCAGGAACAGGACTATGACGATCATAAGCCAGGAAGGCATCTTTTTCTTTACCCCGGGATCAGGCATAACGTAATTTTGGTATAAAGCTATAAAATGCCTTGGTGTTTTCAAGTACCATACAGGCTATTTTACAGGTTGTGGAACATACGTTGTGCTGCATCACCCACCAGCGGTATCGGCTTTTCTTCGGCATTTACGGCACCTATAAGGCCCATCAGCCATAATATGAACAAAGCCTAGCGACAGGAGGCCACCGCCCCAGAACATAAAACTCCAGAAGAACATGCGGGTAAATACATCGATGGCAAAGCCAATGATATATAGCAAAAGGGTCTGCCTGAGGTGAAAGCCGGCAAGGCTGCTCTTGCTGTCTTTATACATGGCAAAATAGGCGATCAGCCTGCCCACCGGGGTTATGTAGCTTATGATCGCTGTTGTCTTCGGGTCATGCTGCTGTGTGGACATATTTTCGCGTTTTAAATAAAGATATTATAAAACACACCATGTTTCAAACAAAAATCCCCGCCTTAGGGGAGCGGGGATCCAATTTGTAAGTAAGAGGCACTACTTACCTGTTATTTCCTGTTACCAAATAAACGGAGCAGGAAAAGGAACATGTTAAGAAAATCGAGGTAAAGGGTTAATGCACCCATTATAGCCATCTTTTTAGTATTCTCCAATGCAGTACCATCGGGGTTGATCCCTTCACCGATTCTTTTCAGTTTCTGCACATCATAAGCAGTAAGACCCGTAAATACAGCCACACCGATAATGCTGATGATATAATCCATCTGTGCGCTGTGCAGGAAGAAGTTGATCACCATCGCTATTATGATGCCGATTAGCCCCATGGTCATAATACGGCCAAAGGAGGTAAGGTCTTTATCGGTAGTGTAGCCCATTACGGCCATAATACCGAACATGGCTGATGCCGAGGCAAAACAGCCAATAACCGAAGAGCTTGTATACACCAGTAAAATGAAACTAAGGCTAATGCCGGTTAAAGCTGCATACAGCACAAATAATAATGTAAGTATGGGAGCTGAAAGCCGCGTGTAGCCAAAAGACATAAGCAAAACGAAACCCAGGGGTGCAAAGAGCACTATCTTACCCAGGCCTGTCAACCCCCTTTCACCTACTAACGATTCGATAAGTGATGGTGTTGTCGCAAAATAATATGCGCAAAGTGCTGAGATAGCAAGTGCTGCAAACATCCACAAAAACACATTGGCCATAAACTTTTTAGGTATGGCACGGGCACCCGATTCCACTACAGTATAGTCACTGAACTGCTGCTGCGAATTATAATTATCCATTCTATTTATAAGATTTTAGTAAAAATACGCAGTTCAGACAATATTTATAAGAAAATCGGCCAAAAATCACAATTCGCTATGTTAAATCCTTTCTTTTCGATTTATATAGCTATTCTTTTCAGGATAATATACCTTTGCAGCCTTAAATCCATGGCATGGATTTGCATGCCAGTCATCGAGTCGAGTCTACTTTTTTTGACTTAGACTTTTGACTTACGACTTACGACTATATTAATAATGAAGGAATTTATTAAAAAACTGGTAAAGAAAATACCCGTTGCTTTTACCCAAAACCAAAAGTATGATAAGCAAACCCTGCAGATCATACAGAAGGTTTGTAAACCCGGCAGCAACTGTATTGATATAGGTGCGCATAAAGGCGAGGTGCTGGACCAGATGTTGAAATATGCACCCAGTGGCAGGCATTATGCTTTTGAACCTATCCCTGTACTTTACAATAATCTCAAAGAAAAATACGCCAATACCAACTGTATCATTTCAGATATAGCCCTGAGCAACAAAACCGGTACTTCATCTTTCAACTACGTAGTAAGCAACCCGTCTTATAGTGGCCTGGTAAAAAGAAAGTACGACCGCCCCGATGAACAAGATACGCTTATAGAGGTGAAAACAGACCTGCTGGATAATGTACTGCCCGCAGATCATAAGGTGGACCTTGTTAAGATAGATGTGGAAGGCGGCGAACTCCTGGTAATGGAAGGCGCAAAGGCCACATTGGCTAAGTATAAGCCCGTTATTATATTCGAGCATGGCCTGGGCGCATCCGATTTTTATGGTTCTACCCCGGTAAAGGTATTTGAACTGTTATCAGGCTGCGGGCTCAAAATATCGCGCATGATAGATTGGCTGGAAGGAAGGCCATCATTGACCAAAGAGCAGTTTAGCAATATCTACCAAAAGAACTCCGACTATTACTTTATAGCGCACCAATAGAGCGGCAGGGATAAACTCCACAAAAAACCATGCTTTTACCCAAAGCAGGGTATGCTATTTTCTATTTATACTATATTACTACTATGAACCGCTATCTGCTCATCATAGCAATTATCGTAGCAAGTCTGCCCGCAGCCGCACAATCCCGCTGCGATACTTTTCATGTTTATTTCCTTTTGAATAATTCAGCACTTAATTCAACAGCCAAAGAAGATTTATCATCCTTGCATGCAGGCGGCGCATTAACGGCGAAAGACACCCTTATCATTATGGGCTATGCCGACATGACGGGCGCAGACGGGCACAACGATAGCCTCTCGGAAATGCGGGCGCAACATGTGAAAGAGTATCTTCTGAGAAATGGCCTTTCCGGTGCTACCTATAAATTATGCACAGGAAGGGGAGCAGTTAAAAGAAGCGTCCCTACTCCACCGGGTGGCTTCCCGGAAGACCGCAGGGTTGATATCATTGCGCATAGCGGGATCTTGACTAAAGATGATATGCCGGCCCCGGGGGTACATGAGCCGTTCAGTACCGGGAAATTCGCCCGGGCAAAAAAGGGAGCGGTCTTTACGCTTGACAAGATCTATTTCTTCACAGGCAGGCATACGGTGAAAGAAACCTCTTACGCCCAAATGGACGAATTGTACAATGCCATGCTTAAAGCGCCCAATTTAAAAGTGAGGCTCGAGGGACATGTGTGCTGTGTACCGCCCGCTCACGATGCTATAGATGAGGACATACCTGCCATGGCATATTATGCGTCTGATAATCTGGACAAGTCCACGTTTGCTGCAAACAAAGATTCAAAAGTTTACAGGTACCAGCTCAAACACAAAGACGGCACTGTTACAGAGGGTGCAATGAACGAAGATGCAAATCCCTACCACTTACCAAGATATGCGCTTTCAAAAAACAGGGCATGGCAGGTATACAAATACCTGCTGGACAAAGGCATTGATGCCGACAGGCTCACATACAAGGGTTTTGGGGGTAGTGTACGTGCTGTACCCGACTCGAGCTACGACAGCAGCATAAAGAACATGCGCGTGGAGATAAGGATAGTGGAGGAATAAAACAGTAATTTAAAGCCATGAAGGGCTATTTAGCAATAGTAGCATTATTGATTTCCTTTGCTGCGTCCGCACAGTCAGTGCAGGATACCTTTCATGTCTACTTCGACCTTAACGACACATCGCTGGATGTAAATGCAATGGAAGACATAGCTGCCCTTTCCTTGCGGAAGGATGCATCTGCAACAGACACCCTCACCATCATGGGCTATGCGGATATGCTGGGCAAAGATGATCACAACAACTGGCTGTCAAATGCCCGGGCGCAACGGGTAAAAGATGTGCTGATACGCAACGGGGTGCAGAAAGCAACCATAACGATGTGCATAGGCAGGGGTGCCATCAAAAGGGATACTGTAGCTCCCAAAGAGGGTTTTCAATCGGATAGGCGGGTGGATATTATAGCGCAGAAAGGTATTATCATTAAAAAGAGGGTGCCCGTTTACGTAACTCAAGGCAAGCCCTTTGTACCTGATACTTTTGAACATGCAAAAAAGGGCGACCTCTTCCTGCTGTCGAAAGTGTTTTTTAAAGTGAACAGGCATACTTATGAAAAGAGCTCGGAAGATGAACTGAATGTGCTATACAATGTGCTGGCAAAAAATGTGCATACCCGCATCAGGATAGAAGGGCATGTATGCTGCGTTCCGCTGGGCAAGGATGCCGAAGATTGGGACATACCAAAAGACCTGGCACGTGAAGACCTGCGCATAGAAGAGAACACCCTGCCCCGCTATACCCTTTCTGAGAACAGGGCATGGAAAGTGCGTAACTATTTAATTAAGAAAGGCATCAACCCGGATAGGATAAGCTTCACCGGCTATGGCAGCAACCGGCCCGCCTTTAAAGACAATACTCCTGAAGCCCGCGCAAAGAACATGCGCGTGGAAGTAAGGATAACCCAACTATAATGTACTTCTTCTTTGCTTTTTGAGCAGCTACTTTTTACTTTTGAATTAACATGGCGAAACAAAGGACCGGGTTCAGAAAATTTCTCTTTATCACATGGCGGATAATTTTAATTGCCTTCCTCTCCTCATTACTATACGTATTGATATGCAGGTTCGTAATGCCCCCCATTACCATGACGCAGACAGTAGCATTAATACAAGGCTACGGGCTGAAGCGCGACTATGTAAGCTGGAACGAGATCTCTCCTAATGTAAAACTGGCAGCTATGGCCAGTGAAGACCAGCTCTTCCCCAACCATGGTGGTTTCGACTGGAAATCGATAGAGAAGAGCATCAATGCAAAACCCTCCCGCAGGAAAAGGCACAGGCACGAGGCCGGCGGCGGGGCCAGCACCATAAGCCAGCAAACAGCTAAAAATGTATTTCTCTGGCAAGGTAGCGGCATAGGGCGGTATATAAGAAAAGTACCGGAAGCCGGGTTTACCAAACTAATAGAATGGACCTGGGGAAAGAAACGGATAATGGAGGTATACCTGAACGTGATAGAAATGGGGCCGGGTATTTTTGGTATCGAGGCGGCCTCGAGGGCATACTTTAATAAATCGGCACGCAACCTGTCCAGGGCAGAGGCAGCTATGATCATAGCCTCGCTCCCGAATCCTAAAAAGTATACGGTAAAGCCCGCGAGCCGCTGGGTGCTGTGGCGCTATCCTCACATAATGGAGCAAATGGCCAACCTGGATGGCGACCCGGATATAGAGGCGCTAATGCACTAAACTGCTCTCTGCTAGCACATTAGGAGGCCTTGGTACAATATTTATACATATCACAAAAACACACGATCATGAAAATCACAAAAAGTCTTATTGTATTAGCCTTCACCGGTCTTTTAGCAGCCTGCGGCTCAAACCCCGAAAACGCAGGTCATAGTACACCCATAGATTCAACTAATGTAAAAGGTTCCGCTCCTGCCACTTATGGCCCCGAAGACCCTGCCTACAAAGCGGACTCAAACCATACAAACGTAAATGATACAGGAACTAACGCAGGCAACGTCCACAACAATGGTAACCCCAACTCGAAGAAATAATAAATTATATCCCGCGTAAAATGAGAAAGGTGGCTATAAATAGCCACCTTTTCTTATGATATCTTTTTCAAACTTAATGATGGTGCCTTCTTCTGCCCCTCAACTGCTTTTCCATATAATATCCCTTCAGCAGGCCGAAGGTGATAAAGGCTATCATTAGCAAAAGCGCGAACACTGCAAGACCCCTGAACAGCAACTCATAAATATTGGTCTTTTCCATGGCTATATTTTTTACCACATGTTACAAAAACCATGCTAGGTGAATTTACTGCCCTGTGTTGCATGCGGTTTGGCATAATCTTTATGTGTCTACCCTGTTAAATATTTTCTATGTACAAACTCATCAATATTTGCCTGGCCATCGGCCTGCTGGCTACTGTCACATCTTGTGGAAATAATAATAGTGCCAGTACCACTACTAACGACTCAACAGTAGCAACCGACACCATGGGCTCCATGCCTGCACCATCTAACAATGCAGTAGATATGAGCAAAACACAGGTGGATAGCCTGAGGAATACAACTGATATTAAGGCAGATACACCTGCAATTAAAAAATAAATTTTTCAAACAGCACAAAAATGAGAGAGGAAGTAATGAGCCGCGAACGCCGTGCCATCCTGCGCAGCCCGGCTACAAAAGACACAGATAAGAGCGTCTTATCAGGAACGCTGAAGTACCCCGGCTACGATAATAACCGCGCCCCGGACACTACCCAAATTGTGCAGGACCGTACACAGTCGGGGCCGGCACTTATTCAAGCTTGTTCGCTTTCTTATGGCTATTTAGCCATAAAAAAAGCGAAAAAATTATTGTCCCTGTAAAAACAAGCACCAGTACACAGCGCAATAGCATATCGAAATAAACAGTGTTATCCATTTGGCTTTTGTTTTATCAATGAATCGATACAGATCTATTTACGTAATAAATAACAGAAGGGATCGCTCATTGTTCATAAAACAAATGCCTTGATATCCTGGCAAAAGCTTTTTGTATAAGAAGAGTCCCGCATTGCAGCGGGACTCTTAAACATTTTGAAATTCTGGTCTAATTCCGGTCTAATTCAAACCAAATAATATACCGGCGTTGAACCTCAGGTTTTCGTTAACATTGTAATTACTGTTAACAGCGTCCTTTACGGCATCTATAAATCCCATATTGTAACCCATATCCATATTCAGCCACACACCTTTCGCCATGCGTACATTCAAGCCCGCACCGGTATTAAAGCCTACATCAAATGTCCTGAATTGATTGGTACTGGTCGGGTACAAGGGTGCTACATCCGAATTGTTCATCTTCGTACCGTTCATGTACTGTACTTCATCCAGCTTTACACCAAATGTTGGGCCCAGGTATACTTTAGGGCGTACTGCACTTTTATAGTCGCCGAAGAAATAATAAGCGCGTAATGGCATTCTCAGGTACACCGGGTTTACGGTCATGGTATTTAGTCCGAGATCGGTGCTGTATCCTTCGTGTGAGATAGCCAGCTCACCACCCCAGCCCCAATGTGCATCCCGTGCATATACGAGCCCTACGCCTATATAGGGCACTATCTTCATGTTTTCCGACCCCGGCATATTGCTGATCCTCGATCCGCCTATGCCTATTACGGGGCCTAATGATGTGTACTGAACACCCGACTGGCGGGTCTTTGCTTCGTGGGCATTAGCATTTAAAAACGTTCCTAACACTAATGCCGATCCTAATAACAATACTTTTTTCATAACTAATGGTTTTGGTCAATGGCACAAGAGTAAAAAACATGCCAAGCACGGGGAATGCCCCGTATATTTTAAAGTTCCATTAACACATGGAAGAGCGGCCTGTGTTATTATTACCGCTTAGAAGTATATGCCTTTGAGAAAAATGAAGGCCACGGAGAAATAAATAATAAGCCCGGTCACATCCACCAGGGTAGCTATAAAGGGGGCGGAAGATACCGCAGGATCGGCACCAAGTCTTTTCAATATCAATGGCAGCATAGAGCCTGATAAAGTGCCCCATAACACCACGCCCAGAAGAGATACCCCAACCGTCGCACCAATCATTATCCAGTGTGCGCCGTAACTATGGGCTACTACCTGCCATATGGAGATACGCAACAGGCCCACTGCGCCAAGCACTGCCCCAAGCGCAATGCCCGAGAGCACCTCTCTGCGCATAATGCGCCACCAGTCGCGCAGGGTCACATCGCCCACTGCAAGTGCTTGTATGATAAGGGTGGCAGCCTGGGAACCACTGTTACCTCCGCTGGAAATAATAAGGGGTATAAAGAGCGCCAGTACGGCAGCCTTCTCTATCTCGCCCTGGAAGAAACCCATCGCTGTTGCCGTAAGCATCTCACCCAGGAACAGGATTACCAGCCAACCGATGCGCTTTTTATAGAGTCCAAAGAACGGCATCTCCAGGTAAGGCAGTTCCAGCGCTTCGGTACCACCCATACGCTGCATGTCTTCGCTAAATTCCTCATTAGCTACCCACAGTACGTCATCTATGGTCACGATACCCAGCAGCACATCATTGTCATCAACCACCGGCAGGGCCACCCGGTTGTTCATTTTGAACACTTCATTGGCCATGCTCTGGTCGTCATTCACGTTCAGTGTTATGAAGCGACCGTCGATCATGTCGCTCACATGCGTGTCCGGGTCGGCCAGCAGGAACTCGCGTATCCTTATATCGTCTATGAATTTCCCACTCTCATCTATCACGTACACCACGTCAATGGTCTCGGAATCCTTACCAAAAGTGCGGATATGCTCCAGCACTTCCTGCACGGTCCAGTCTTTGAACACAGCGATGTATTCCGGTGTCATCAGCCTGCCCACGCTGTCCTCTTTATAACCTAATAGTTTAAGCGTGATCTTGCGCTCTTCAGGGTCCAGCAGGCGTATCAGTTCCTTAACCACCTCGCTGGGCAACTCCTCCAGCAGCGATGTACGATCATCCGCAGGCAGCTCATTCAGCAGTTCTGCCGTTTTATAAGGCGGCAACTCATGAATAATGCGCTTTTGTACGGAAAGGTCTAGTATCTTAAATGTGCTGGCAGCGCGGTGCACGGAAAGTGCCGATAGTATCTGTGCCTCGTGGTCGGGGTATTCATCTATCCACTCGGCAACAATGCTTATGTTCTGCTCGTCAAGGAATGCGTTCAGGGCAAGAGAATCCCCCTGCTCAAGCAATTGTTCCAATTGCTCCAGTAACTCCATATGTTCCGTCTGACCGAGCATGTATCCATAAAGCAGCGAGTGAAGTTAATTGTTGGTGTCCGGGCACCCGGGTACAACCAAGACTAATTTTTTTACCTTTGAGGCTGCAAAGATAGTCTTTACAGGCAATATCCGCCTTCGTGAAGCAGCTTTTGTAATATTTTTTAAAATACTAATTGTCATGGAAATAGAAACAGTATCGCAAGCTATAGAATCACTGAGGCAGGAGGGATATACCGAAGATTTTAACCTGCAGCAAAACTGCCTGGAATGCCGCGCGCACAACTTCAGCGTATTTCACGATGAATTTATCATAGACAAGTTTTACCGCTTCGAGGGCAACTCCGACCCCGGCGATGAGGCTACAGTATACGCTATATCTGCACCCAAATATGATATTAAAGGTGTGCTGGTAAACGGCTACGGCATCTATACCGAGGGCCTTACCGACGAGATGCTCCGCAGCCTTGCCGTAAAGCACGACTAGGCACGGTATGATACTTTTATACATCCTGTAAAACATGGTCTTATGAGCAGAAAGTTCAGTGAGGTGATACAATCCGAAGTCCCCGTACTGGTCGATTTTTCCGCCGAATGGTGCGGGCCTTGCAAGATGCTGGCCCCTATCCTGAAGCAGGTGAAGGACGAGATGCAGGCTGAGGTGACCATCATAAAAATAGACGTGGACCGCAATCCCGAAATATCGCAGCACTTCAACATACAGGGCGTACCTACACTAATGATATTCCGCAAGGGCGACCTTATGTGGCGACAGTCGGGCGTGATGGGCGCTAAGGAGATACAGCAAATGGTACGCAAGTTCAGCGCCTGATTTTGTATTTTACTCCCGTGATCGAATTCATACTCTACGTAGCCGACCAGCAAAGCAGCACAAATTTCTATGCTGAAGTCCTTGATAAAACGCCTGTACTTAATGTGCCAGGCATGACGGAATTTATGCTGGCCGATAATGTAAAGCTTGGCCTGATGCCTGAGGTCGGTATCGCTAAGATACTGGGCAATAAAACACCGAACCCCTCCTCTGGCAATGGTATACCCCGCTGCGAGCTCTATTTATACACCGATCATATCGAAGCCTTTTACCGGCGCTTACTGTCCGCAGGGGCAAAAGAGATAAGCCCCATACAAGACCGCGACTGGGGCGATAAGGTCTGCTATTTCAGCGACCCGGATGGGCACATGATCGCTATTGCGCAGAAACTAACGAACTAGGCATTTCTATCGTCTTATATCAAAAAGGAATACTATTTGCGATTATCTGCGTAAATTGGTATTCAATATGCACCTATGAAGAAGTTGCTTCTATCTATCGTCTTATCATCCGGCTTTGTTTTGTGCTTCGCACAGAATTACGAATGTCTGAAACCAAACACCAAACAATATTTCATAAATAGTTTCAGCTACCTGCGCGGCATGCGCATCGACTCTGTATCCGTGCAGGGGAACACGACTTACTATTTTCCATTTCATACACCAAGAGGAAGGTATGAACCACCATTCAACCAGCCAAATTATGTTGTTCAACCGCTTGATACCAATGGCGGCAGTTGGCTGGGAAAAAAGGTTACAGCGCTACAGGATGGCACATGGCTGTTTGACAACTATTGGGGAGACACAGTCATGCTAAAAACAAAAGCGAATGTGGGCGACAACTGGGTGCTGTTCAATGACACAACCAATATTTATTATACAGCCACTGTGACCGGGAAAGACACTATGACTGTGATGTCAACATTAGATTCGGTAAAGATCATTACGATTAATGCCTATCACAATGCGATTTTAGACCCTGCCGATATGCTGAATGGCGCTAAAATTATATTGAGTAAGAATCATGGTTTTGCACAAGCCATGGATTTGTACATGTTACCCTTACACGAGCCGGACATGACCTATGCGCATGGATTTGATCACTTCCTGGACCACTTATCCTACACTGGTCCTAATGCTGCAAATATCACTTTCAAACAAGTTGAATTTCATAATCCTGATGCTCTGGAACTTTACAATTATAGTCCGGGCGATGTTTTCGAATGGGAAGGAGATAATAGTTGCGCAGACTTTAGAAGAATAGATAGTATAGTAAGTAAAAACGCCGTCAGCCCAACCGAAATACAATATGCGATCAGCAGGTGGAACTATCAATTTGTACCACCACCCAACCAATCTCTGACCACATTCTATACCAACACGCTTAACGTTGATGCCGGCACGGTAATGATCATTGACACCGTAAAAATGCCTGAAGAATCGGTAATTACAAAATTCTACTATTATGATCCGCTTGATAGTACGCAATGCAAAGTCAGTGCTATGTTTGGTAATGCCGATAACTTTATCGTGACCGGCAATGGCTACTCAGTAAATACATTTGAGCCATGTGGTGCCGGCTATAAGTACAAAAACGGCTTCGGGAAAATCTATGATGCTGAATGTTTTGATCCGACCTTATGCAACGACCATTTCGATCAAATGACCTATTCATTCAAAGCAGGCAACCCCAATGGTCCCTGCGGTTCTTTTTCTCCTATTCCACTGGGTTTAAAGCAACTCACTATAAATGCCAATACCATCGCTCCCAATCCCGCAAACAACTATATCACAATTACCACCAAACAGATACCTTATTCGCTCACCATATTCAATATGCTCGGTCAGCCGGTTTTATCGGCACAGGGCAATAAAGCAACAGAAAGTTTTGATGTAAGCAGGTTGCCCGCAGGCATGTACAGCACGCGCTTACAGCAGGCTGATGGATATTCTCAAAGCAGTAAGCTGCTCATTGAGCATTAACGTTTAAAGAACACTTCAGTAGCGCCCCCATGGTACATATTTTCGTAGCGGGTTACTTCTCTTGTTTCGCGCAGCATTTTGTGTACGGCATCGCGCAGCACGCCTGCCCCGTGGCCATGCACCACTATCATGCGCTCCTGGCGGTGCACTATGGCTAGAGTTAAATACTTCTGCAGCTCGTCCAGCTGTATCTTGATGATGTCGCTATTGCTGAGGCCGCGCTTGTTCTTCACCAGCTTTTCTATATGCAGGTCCAGCTCATACTTGGGCGCCTCCATATGCTGGGCAAAGTTCTGCAGGTTCAGTGTGCGTGGCTTGGGTGTGGGGGCTTTGTAAGTTTCCTTCTTCTCTTCTTTCTTCTTTATCTCAAAATCATCTATCAGCAGGTAGCTGAAGGTCGGCTCATTCTTCTGCAGCAGCTCTGTTATGTGCTCAAATAGCTTTTGGGGACGTATACGTAGTATGTCCTCTTTTATTTCCATCTCCTCGTTCACCGCATCGCGCAGCATCCAGTGGAAGCGGGGTTGGGCACTCATATCGGTAAAGGGTATATTGTGCAGGTACAGGTCGCCGAAGGCGTGGAGTGTGCCTTCATGCTTAAATTCGCTCTCGTGCTGCAGGCGCACATCGTAGATGAACTGTATACTCACGGGTAGCTCATTCAGCAGATGCACTTTTACATAGTCCACCACATCCTCAAACTCATCCATCTTGAACACGGGCAGGAAGGACAGGTACACGCCTTTAGGTAATCGTGCCTTTCTTGTCTTCACTTTCTCCACAGGCAGTTGCTCTGCGGTCGTCTTCTTTATCACCTTCTTCTTGGTGAACCATTCCAAATAGGGATGGTCTACCTCATCGGCATAGGTAGGGAAGGATATGCCATTCACTTCCACCTCCAGCATCTGCTTGTCTATGATAGCCTTTACGCTACCTTCTTCGCCTGTGCGCTTCAATATTATTTTGTCCCCTACTGTGAATTTCATGGTCTTACTGTGCTTTAAGAAAAGCGATCATCTTGCTCACTGCCTTGCCCCGGTGGCTTAACTGGTTCTTTATCTCTGGCGGCAGCTCGCCGAAGGTTTTATCATAGCCCTCCGGTACAAAGATAGGGTCATATCCGAAACCGCCTGTGCCGCGTGGTTCCGTGATGATAGTCCCCTTGCAGATACCCTCAAAATAATGCACCTCGCCGTTCCATACCAGGCATATCAGGGCTTTGTAATAGGCGCTGCGGTCTGTCTTGCCCTCCAGCTCATCCAGTATCTTTTGCAGGTTCTTGCCATCATCGCGGGGCAGGCCGGCAAAGTAGGCGCTGTTCACGCCCGGTTCGCCACCCAGTGCATTTACACATATACCGCTGTCATCGGCCATAACATTCTTGCAGCTGAATGTATGTATGGTCATAGCCTTGGTAAGCGCATTCTCCTCGAAGGTATGGTAAGGCTCAGCAATCTCATCGCTAAAGCCTATATCCTTAAGCGACAGCAGCTCTATATCCTGCACTATCTCCTTTATCTCTTTTATTTTCCCGGGATTGTTGGATGCTATGACGAGTTGTTTCATTGGGGCAAAGATAGACGATGTTACGGGCTGTTAACGTAGAGACGCAAGATTTTGCTTCTCTATTCGCGGCAGGAATTCTACAACTTTACGATTCTTTTACTTCCTTTAATATTTTCCCGGCCATCTCCCGTATCCCTTTCCACTCAGCGGCATTCTTTAATTGCTCATTACTCCACATTCTTTCATTCTCTGCCAGCGCTTCAAATTGTCTATCCAATTCATCCAGCAACAATGCAGTCTCTTCAGTAACACGATTATGCACCACCAACTGCGGAACCGATATATAGGCATCACTAAAAATGAGCACTAGCTCCTCTGCAGCCTTCGGGTAGCCGGGCAACAATTTTATTTGCTCATCAGCCGGTGCAGCTACAAGCTGTAGCGCATCAACGAGGTTTTTGTATAGCCTGTCTATGATCATTTGTCTCGGGGTGTTAATGCTATCTCCTTTACAGCCATCAAAACCTTCGTACGGTGCTCGCCGGAGATACCATGGTAAAAAGTACCTGTCACGCTCACTTTATGGTCCACGTATTTTTCTGCATCATTGTTGGCAATGCCCGATAATTGGAAATGTTGGATGCCGAATTCTTTTTCCACTATATCATTAGCAGCATATTTTGTAGCGGTATCGGGCAGCACATTAATACCTTGCTCCGTTTTTATTACATAGATCGAGTCCTTGCGGTCCTGTTCCGGGCTTTTGCCATAGCCAGGCGGGCCATAAACCTGCTGCCTTTCAATAGTACCGCTTATGGTGGAGACGGCCGGCTGGTAATAACAGGTCTTATCCGGCTGTTGCGATGAGCCCGAAG
>APMI01050623.1_pt1 | contig 18925 bp, 17 predicted proteins | sample 667938 | NCBI WGS metagenome assembly APMI01 (sample SAMN01084076, study PRJNA167559) | wastewater metagenome | biome: Wastewater | place: Denmark: Ejby Moelle, Odense | collected 2011-11-28 | reverse complement strand
TCAAATTCGAATCTCTGACTCTAATTTTTGTAAATTTCAGTATAATATACATAGTTGCAAAAATATCTTATCCACAGGTTGTGGAAAATGTATTTTTCGGCATAATTTCGCAAACAGGAGTATATTTTATGCTGGTCAAATTTTCAGTAGGTAATTATTTATCATTTAAAGATGCTGCCACATTGGATATGTCAGCAGAGGCTTTAAAGGAAAAAAAAACGTTCGTACACATACCGTATCTTCATAATGAAAAAATCAGCATATTAAAATCTGCAGCCATTTACGGCTATAATGCATATGGAAAGTCAAATTTGATGAAAGCCTATGCCACTTATAGAAATGCGATATTAAACTCTTTTGCTTTCGGGTCAAGTGTGAACCAGATAGAAATTGAACCATTTCGACTCAATTCAGCTATGCAAAATAAGCCGACTTTTTTTGAGTCGACTTTTATTCTTCGGCAGACCAAATATCGTTACGGATTTGAAATACATAATCAGCAAGTTATCAGTGAGTGGCTTTATTATGCGGATGGACCAATAAGAGAAAATGCGCTATTTGTTAGAAGTGGTCAAAATTTTAGAGAGCTAAGTAAATTATGGAATAAGAATGCAGAAAAAAAAGTAGAACAAGCAAAAGTCTTTACTAAGTCAAACAATCTGTTTTTAACAGTCATGTTATCTCAAGAGGGAATACCTCGCATTGATGAAATTTCAACTTGGTTTAAGGGAAATGTTATTCTCAATTCAAATTATCACATGTCTGTTGAAGCTGGTGCTGCGCAGATATATACAAGAGAAGAGTATCGCAGCGCAATATTAAAATTTCTTGACAACGCTGATCTTGGATTTACAAGCATATTTGACAAAGTTTCAAATCTTGTTAGCAATAAAGGCATTCACATAGATATCGTTGATGCATTGTATGAAATTGAAAAAACGAACTTCGAATTATTCACACATCATAAGGTATTCGACGAACATCATTTATTTCAGAAAATGATTGAATTTCAATTGCAAAAAAATGAATCATCTGGTTCAATTAAATACTTCATAGTGTCTTGCTTTTTGGCATATGCTTTGAAAAAAGGCCAGTTAGTTTTTATCGATGAGTTAGATGCAAGCTTACATACCCAATTGCTAGTATTTTTACTGGACATTTTTAACGGCGAGAAAAATAATACTAGCGGGGCTCAGCTCATATTCACCACCCATAATACAGTAATGCTAGACAATAAACTAAGAAGGGATCAGATATGGTTCGTTCATAAGAATAATTTTAGTGAATCTTTCTTATATAAAGCACATTCACCTGAAAATCCTATTAGGATTGGTAAATCAATAGAACAAGATTATCGGAAAGGTGTACTGAAAAAAGGTAATTCTCAAAAGGCAACAAAAAATAATTTGCCTTCTTTATTTGACGACCCAGATTTACAAAATAAACATGAAAATCCATCAACTTAATATGTCACAGCCGCAACATTAACAACTATCGTTATTGCGTCTAACGATGAAAGGTTTCGCAATCCTAAAAATAAATTTTGAGGCATTCCAGCAACATTCTCTAATGCAACTTTACAGTTTGAACAAGCCGTTCTACTTGCATTGTCATATATTCTCCAATAGCCTTCCCTTTTATTTACAAAATTCTCCTTATCGTTCCAACCAGGTAACAAATAAACATCAACAGTTTGAGTGCTTGCGGGTATTTCAATATTACTCACCGCATTGGCAAGAGTAACATTTCCAGTATTTATTAATGTCAGTAGCGACATTCCTAAATTAAGACTATGTTCAACTGATTCCCCTTGCCTATAGGCTTGTATCGTATAAACTAAGCCCCTGGTGTTGTATGGTAGTGAAATTGGTATTGCGATTCTGCTTCTACCGCCAAACTGCGACCTTAGTCCGCCATTTAATTGATAAACCTCATTTGAGATAAGATTTATTACTTTGCTATCTTGACAATACGCACCAACAGAAAACAATGACAACAGTAATGCTAAAAAGGTTTTACGCATATAGGTATAAATTTATACGTCGACAATGTAAGTACAATAAAGCGTATAAAAAACCGTGTTTTTCACATTGACATTTTGAAATTTAATTAGTATTGATTGGATGGAAAATGGCGACAGTGCCCAACCACATCACACGCTACACCGGCCATTAATTGAGAAAAAGAATCCTAGAGTGAATACCCTACCCCACCTTCGCATACAGCGCAGTAGTTAAGCGCTTAGGCAGTATGCGCAAAATGCCGGACATGGTTTTGGCTAGCGTGCCCGGCACTATGATCATGCGGTGCTTTAATGTTTTGCGGATGGCAAGCCCAGCCACTAGCGGGAGCGGGCAGAGACGGAGGTATGCCATATGCCCTGCCCGCTCCACAAAGAGGGTTTGTGTAGGGTAGGCGAATTCGATGCCTTCGTCTTCAAATGCCTGTACAATAGCCAGGTACAGCAGCTCCTGCTTATCCATAAAGACATTGTAATCGGGGTCCAGCACAAAATAGACAAATTCAAAATCGAGGCTGAAATCCCCGAAGCCGGAAAAATTACCGCGCTCATATCTCAGCTTTGGTATAAAACTGATGATGTCCTTAACCGTTTTGGGTATTTGCTTCAGGCTTTCAGTCGCGGTGCGATAGGTAACGCCTATCTTAAACACCACGCGCCGCTCTTCCATGCGCTTGTAGTTGTGTACCTGCGAGTTGGTAAGGTAAGTGTTGGAACAGATGAGCTGCTCGCCGCCAAGGGTGCGTATGCGCGTGGTCTTGACGCCGATGTATTCTATGGTACCCATGTTGCTCTCCACGATAATGAAGTCGCCTATCTCAAAGGGGCGATCGAAGAAGATAACGAAATAGCTGAAGAGGTCGCCCAGGATGGCCTGGGCCGCAAGGGCTATGGCTATACCTCCTATACCCAGGCCTGTGATGAGCGTAGTAATGTTGTAGCCAAGGTTATTGACCAGGAACAGCAGGCCCATGATCCATATCACAGCCTTGATGATGATGAGCAGGCCCTTTGCCTGCTTCTCCTTAGCGTCGCTGTTCTCCTGCCTTTTGATAAAGGCGTACACCAACTGCTGCACCAGGGTAGTAATAATGCGCAGCACAAAATAGGTAGCCACAAACAATATGGCCAGCCCTATCACGCGGTGGACGCCGGGCGTAATGTTGAGCGTATGTATAGCTATGCCTACACTGCATATATATAGCAGTGGCACTACAGTCCGCTCCAGCATACCTACCAGGAGATCATCCAGTTTCGACTCCGTCTTCGCCGACCATTTTTTAAGGTAGCTTTTAAGAAACCGTTTAAACATCATTACTGCCAGCCAGCAGAGAATCAAAGTGCCGGCCGCCCATAACCAATCTTTACCGGTGTTGCCCAGCAACACCCATTTTCCAAGTTCATCCATAATTCATCTTTTTATCCTTCGGTCGCTTCCAGTCGAGCATTGCAGAGCCGCCTGCTGTTTCATCACCATCCCAAGCGTCCTTTTCTATGCGCTTCTCAATATATTTTGAGTGCATCAGGCGCAGGGTGCCCATATAGTCGGCCCTGAACTCTACCATGCTTCCCACCGTCAGCTCATTTACGTTCCTGTCAATGTCCAACACCAGCATGTCGGAGCTTGCGCCGGCTATTTTTACGTTTTCATCCAGCGGCGTAAGGTGCTTTTCTTCCACGTCCAGCAGGCCTATATCCACAATAGCCCTGTAGGATCTTTCAGGCATGCTGCCCTGATCAAATTTTATTGCCTCGCCTGCCAGGTTATATCCCATTTCGCCGGATGGCGCATTTGGCTTTTCATACAGTTCAATGATCTCGCCATACACTTTAAATACGTCCTGGCACATGCCTTCAAGCGGGCCGGTGCTGTAAACGTTAGTACCCAGGAAGAGGCTCTCGCCTACCCTGAAATGATTTACCCCTTCAGGCAGTTCTCCGCTCATTATTAGCGGCACGGTAACCGAGGCCCCACCGGATACATAGGGTATTCTCGTTCCGAAGACCTGCTCTATCTGTTTTTTATAGTCGCAAAGCTGGGCCAGTTTATCCTTATCCGGCAGCACGCCATACATACAGGTAAGGTTAGTGCCAATACCTACAACCTCTATATTGGGCAATTGGTATACTTTTGCGTAAAGCGACAAGAGCCTGCTCTTTAATATCCCTTCCCGGCGCTCGCCCATCTCCACCATGATGATCACCTTATGTATCTTTCCCTGCGCCACTGCAGCGTCCGACAGGCGCTTAATGGTAGCGTAAGACGTATTGAAACTTATGTCCGCATAAGCCACCACTTTTTTGATCACATGCGTTGCCGGTGGCTTTATAAAGATGGTCTCCACAGCCGGCGCCACCGTCTTTATCATACGCAGGTTCACTATGCGCGAGTCGCACACGCGCTTCACACCGAGGTCCATAAGCACCTGCAGGTATTTGGCATTGCCGCACAACACTTTAGACACCACCGACCATTCAATATTATTACTGTTGAACAGGTTATCAAGGTACAGGTAGTTGTGTTTCAACTTCTCTGTGTTTAATGTAATAAATGCCATAAGCTATGCCTTTGTTTTTGTCAATCTCATTTCATGATACTTATTCGTGAAGCCAAGTTTTTCGTAGAGTCCTTTTGCCGGGTTGTCAGGCTCTACATGCAATGCAATATCACCCTGTGTAAGCTCCACTATACAGTTCATCATAAAGTTCGCTATGCCTTTACCGCGTTGGTCTTTTCGTGTGGCTATATATACAAGTATGTTTTCGGGTATGTATCCGCTCATACCGGTTTTATTCACTATGGCGGCCGCAGTGATAGTATTATCATCACCACGGTGAGAAGTAATGACCAGGCCACCGGGCGCAGCACCCTCCCGCATTGCGTAGTCAAACGCTTTTGATATGTCCTCGGGCTTGTCACCATACTGGTCCATATGCTCCGACAGAAATGATACAATAGCTTCTTTCTCGTCCTTCAGCGGGCGCTTCTCGTAATTGTAAATAGTTACGTTTATCATAAAAAAAATTTATTCCCCTGTGGGGAGGTTTTAAAATAAGCATAGCCATACCAGGGAGTATAGAATGGATGCTTCATTAAAAAGGCTTTAAAGCCTGCGGCAGGACCGACAAAAAAACGTCCTCAACAAAACTGGAACACGACCAATTGCCGAATAGAAAACCTGGCAACAAACGACACGCGTTCCGACTACTAACCCTGCAAAAATATAAAACAGGATATGAAAAAAAGAATGACAACAATGCTAACACGTAAGTGCCTAAGCAGCAGCCCCCCGGCAGGCATTATTGGTTACGCCTCGCGCCCACGCGTAGCAGCGTCCGCAGTCAGCGTTAATCAAGGCCCATGGCCGGCTTAACGAACAGCACGGGCATAAATGAATTATCAATTAGCTTTTGTGTGTAGCCTGTGAAGAAAATCTGCCGCATGCTGCTCGTCAGTGTAGCTGTGACAACAACAAGGTCCATATTTTTTTCTCTTCCTGTTTCAAGCACTTCATCACCGGGGTTGTTGCCGCATTTGATCTTGTTATGCACTCTCCGCGCCGCCGGTAATATTTCGCCCGATGCAATGTCCACCATGTGTCTCACCCTGCCCAGTTTATTGCCTTGCTGCACATTCACAATGCCCAGCACCATAACATCGGCGTTGTTGCATTTAATGATGCCCGCAATATTTTTCAGCTTGTCTAAGGCACTCCGTATCGGCCGCACGGGGAATAGAATATTTTTGAAATCAAGCACGCGCCTGCCGCGTGGCACTGTAAGTACCGGCACCTTGCTATTCTTAAGTACCCTCATGTTTATACTACCGCTGAAAGCATTTCTTAATCTTGACGAACGGCTGCTGCCTGTCACTATTATATCACAGCCCAGTTCTTCAGCTTTGCTGCATATTATATTCGGTATGAACCCGGTATCACAATGCCATTCACACTTTATGTCATTGTGGCGCGCTGTAGACTGCGCCAGTGTTTGCAGGTTAGATAACCGGGATCGATACAATTCCGTTATCATCCCGGTCGCAGGCACCTGCATACCCGCCATTGGCAGCAGCAGATCTGTCTCAAAAACATTAACAAGATGTAATTTTGCACCATGTCTTTTACACATGGCAATCGCCGTTTGCAGCGCGTTATTTGAAGACTCTGAAAAATTGACAGGGACTAAAATATTTTTTATCTCTTTTTGCATAATAGCTAACAGTTTAGAGGATTACAAAAAAAAATAGGCCGGGATCAAAAGCTTTGGTGGCCACTGAACAAAGAATATACAAAAAAACAAGCACCCAGGCAAATAAAATGTTAATTCAACATAATGAACTTTAACACTGTGGGTAAATTATACTGCTTGTCATATTCCGTGCCAGCAACTTGCTTTATGAATGATACACAGCACCCTAATACCACAAACAGGTTCTTTGACAAATTGGCCATCACCTACCCCACCTTCGCATACAGCGCAGTGGTCAAGCGCTTAGGCAGTATGCGCAATATGCCGGACATGGTTTTGGCAAGCGTGCCCGGCACTATGATCATGCGGTGCTTCAGCGTTTTGCGAATGGCAACCTCTCCCACCCTATGCGGGCCCAAGGCCATCTGCATACCGAACCAGCCCAGCTTTTCTTTGGTGTCTTTTATGATCTCGGGCTTGGTAAATACAGGGCCGGGGCAAAGGCAGCTAACGCTGATGTGCTTCTTCTTGAGCTGGTAGCGCAGCCCATAGCTGAAGGACAATATAGCGGCCTTGGTAGCGCTGTACATATTCTTAACGGGTATGGGCGCCATGCCCGCCATGCTGGATACATTGAGGATATAAGAGGGTGCATTCTTTTCGAGCAGGGGCAGCAAGGTAAGGCTCAGCGCCATGCAGGATGATACGTTCAGGTCCACCATATAGCGCAGCGAGTCGAGGGGGAGTGTAAGGTAGTCGTGCGAACCACCCAGGCCTGCTACATTGCAGAGCATCTTGAGGTGTATGTTCCGCTCGGTGCACCATTTGGCTATGTCGGTGGCGGCATTGTCGTGTGCAAGGTCGTACACCAGCACATCCACATGCACATGCCAGGCGGCTTCCAGTTCGTGCTTTGCCTTGTCCAGCGTATCGCGGTGGCGGGCTATGAGTATGAGGTTGTAGTGGCGTTTAGCCAGGGCCTCGGCTATGCCATAGCCTATGCCTTTGCTGCCGCCGGCTACAAGCGCGTAGGGTTGGTCGGCACCGGCCACAGGTATATTTTCCAGCTCTTGCGTAGCAAGAAGGGGTGCAGCATACGCGCTAATGGAAAGGAAGAAAGCAGTAAGGAATGTGAGCAGCAGTTTCATGGTTGATGAAGATAGGGGAAAAATGTACGAAGGCGAAATACGGTGTCGATGAAGCAGCATTATACGGAGACAAGCATGAGGTAGAGACCGTCATTACGTAAACCCGCAATACGTAGAGACGCAAAATCTTGCGTCTCTACACGCGGAGGGCAAATGTTACCTGCGTCCTCATGATGACAAATCCGCATTACGTAGAGACGCAAAATCTTGCGTCTCTACACGCGGAGGTCAAATGTCACCTGCGCCCGCATGATGACAAACCCGCATTACGTAGAGGGATTATCAAATTGCAAAATGTGGATATCTCTTTGGGCTTCCTTTACTATTCACTAAAAGCTGTTTTATCTTTACAGCCCGATCAACATTTCTCAAAAATTTAAAACCATAACATTATGCCATCAGCAAACGTTTATCTCAACTTCAACGGCAACTGCGAAGAAGCTTTCAATTTTTACAAGTCGGTATTTGGCGGCGAGTTCCCATATGTGGGCCGCTATAAAGACATGCCACCTTCACCCGACGGAAAGACCTTTCCTGAAGACCAGGGCAACAGGATCATGCACATGTCGCTGCCTATAGGTGACGGCACATACATACTGGGCAGCGATACCGGGGGCGAATGGGCGAGCAGCTATAAGGAAGGCAACAACTTCTCGATATCGCTCAATGCAAGCAGCAATGAAGAAGCCGACAAACTGTTCAATGGCCTTTCGGCAGGCGGACAGGTTACTATGCCAATGGCTAATACATTCTGGGGCAGCTATTTCGGTATGTTCACAGATAAGTTCGGTATCAACTGGATGGTGAGCTGCGAACCGGCAAGGGATAAATAAGGAATAACCGCTGGGTCCGCAAGTGGACTCAGCGGTCTTAAACTAATTTTTCAGGGGTTGTGATACCATGTGGTCCATACAATGGGCTGCATACCGGTCGGTAAGCCCGTCTGTTTCCGGATGTAGAAAAAGCTTACACTGTCGGCCGTGGGATAATAGCGGATACCGTCGTTATATTCTCCCTTAAATACCAGTAGGGCAGCCGATGAAGAATCGGGTGCATACACAAAAGAGCGTCCGTATAGCTCCATACTTATTTTGTCCCGGTATTGAATTGCGAAACTTGTATCAGGCATATCTAAGGTGCTTTGCTGCGGGTTTGCAGCCGGGTTGTCCGTTTGCAGCCTACCACCGGTCCATAAGCGTGGGCTACATATCTGTGAGACATATCCCGGGTCGGCAATTACCTTTATAGTGAAGTAGGCCGACTGAGATTGATTGTCGCAATTGAGACGGACCCTATATGTACCCGGACTCGAATACACATGAGTAGCATTATTTTCGCTGGCCCCGGTATCAATGGCAAATATTTCGGTATTACCATCTCCAAAATCCCAGGAATACCTAAATACCTTAGCGGTCATTGTGGAATTGTCTGCAACATGAAAGCCCATGAACCGGGCTGTATCGCCTACCGCAACTATATTTGCAAAGTTGTTCCGGAACAAGATAGTAGTGAAATTGAAGGATGGCTGAGTATCCTGGTGTTTTGAACAAGCGCTCAACAGCACTAAGACTGCAAAAGAAAATAAGGTTTGTTTCATAAGAAGGTATTAATAAATTAGCAGCAAAAAATAAGCCAATTTTGTCAAATGCTGCAGTTCAAAAGATCTTACCGATATATTATACTACTGTTTAGCCTACAGTTCAGCATATGCTGTGCATCTGCCCAAAAGGTCATACCTGTGCCCTATATCAACCCCGTATGGGAAAAGCCCTGCGAACCTTTCCGGATAGCGGGCAACCTGTATTATGTGGGCACTTATGATCTTGCATCGTATCTCATCACTACTCCGCAGGGGCATATACTCATCAATACAGGGCTTGCCAGCTCGGTGCCTGTGATACGGAAGAACGTTGAAGAGTTGGGCTTTAAGTTCACCGATATCAAGATACTGCTCTGCACGCATACGCACTACGACCATGTGGGTGGTATGGCTGCGATCAAGAAAATAACAGGTGCCGAAATGATGGTGAACGAAGGCGATGTAGCATCGCTGGAAGACGGTGGCAATTCCGACTACCTGATGGGCGGCAAGGGTAGTATGTTCGTTCCCGTTGAGGTAGACCGTGTGCTGCACGAGCATGATACCATAAGGCTAGGCGGCATGAAGGTGATAGCCTTGCACCATCCCGGGCATACGAAAGGGGCCACAAGTTTCCTGTTCGATGTGCGGGATGAGCAACGAAGTTACAGGGTACTGATCGCTAACATGCCAACTGTGCTGGAAGATGTAAAACCCGGCATGGCTAGCTACCCTGAGGTGGCCAAAGATTTCGGCAATACGTTCAAGGCTATGAAAGAACTTAAGTTCGATCTGTTTCTGGCCTCGCATGCGAGCCAGTTCGACCTGGATAAGAAGCACCAGCCGGGCGATGGGTATAATCCCATGGCCTTCGCCGATAAGAAGGGCTATGATGAGGCGCTAGCCGGGCTGGAGAAGGACTATAAAAAGAAATTGGGTAAAAAGTAATAAGCCTTACCGGGAGGATTTATCAATTATGTAAATAATATAAAAATCCCTATTTTACCGAAAATACTCCTTCGATGAATAAAAAATTACTCCTCCTGCTCTTACTGATCGCGGGCCCAAATATCCTGAAGGCTGTACCTGTGTGGAGTACAGATATAGCCCCCATCATCTACAACAAGTGCGCTAGCTGCCACCATACCGGCAATGTGGCGCCATTTAATCTGATGACCTATGCCGACTGCGTAAGCCATTCGGCAACAATAAGGACCAAATGTGCCAACAAGACCATGCCCCCATGGCCGCCGGACCCTGCATACAGCAGGCTGGCCCATGAGCGCAGGCTTACCGATGCGGAGATAAACAAAATAAAAGACTGGGTAGATGGTGGTACCCCATCGGGCGATCTTGCACAGGCGCCTCCTCCACCTGTATTCAACAACAATGGCGACCTGCCGGGTACTGCCGACCTTACTGTGCAGGCGCCGGTGTTTACATCTACTGCAGATACAGCTGATGTGTACCAATGCTTTGTGATACCCAGCGGCTTGCTGACCGAAAAATTCATTACTGCATTTGAAGCTATACCCGGCAACAGGAATATAGTACACCATGTGCTGGTGTACGCCGATACGACGGGTGCTTGTGCCGCGCTTGATGCCGCATCGCCCGGGCCGGGCTATGTAAACTTTGGCGGTGTAGGAACCGATGCGGCCATAATGCTTGGCGGCTGGGTACCCGGCGGCGCACCGATGCAATACCCAAACAACTTCGGGGTGCGGATACCACCCAATGCGGATATAGTATTACAGATACACTACCCCGCAGGTACTATGGGTGACAAGGACAGTACAAAGATCCGTTTCTTCTTTGCACAGAATGCGGTGCGTAATGCATACATAGTGCCGGTACTCAACCACGTGGACCCTACTGTGATATCGCCCTACCCATTGTCGATAGCGGCTAATACTACCGCAACTTATACCGAGCATTATACATCGCTGGCATTGCCCACCTCGTTACTGGGCGTGGCACCACATATGCACCTGATAGGGAAGAGCATTAAGGCATTTGCCGTTAGCCCCGCCACGCAGGATACGCAAAAGATCATCAGCATACCTAATTGGGATTTTCACTGGCAGGGCTTCTATATGCTGCCCCGCATCGTTAAGATAGACGGTTCATCGGATATCTATGGCTCGGCTTTTTATGATAACACGAGCAACAATGCGCTGAATCCCAACAACCCGCCGCAAACTGTAACAGCCGGTGAGCAAACCACTGATGAAATGATGATCGTGTATTTTGTATTTGCACTATACCAGCCCGGCGATGAGAATATCATTATAGACAGTAATGTTGCACTTAATACCAGCAATTATTATCGCGGGCAGCAGTTGTTCACGCCCTACCCCAACCCGGCATCGGGGCAGATATTCGTGAAGTATTATTTTGATAAGGACAATGCATGTTCTATTTCATTACTGGGCATAGACGGCAGAACGGTTAAACAATTTGCACTGAACACAGCGGTAAAAAGCGGTTATCATGCAGACAATTATTCGGTGGCCGATGTGCCTGCCGGCATATACACCCTGCAGCTAAAGACCGCGCAGCAGGTGCTTACAGAGAAGGTCATTATACAACATTAAAAACATTAAACAACGTTTAAAACTTCATACAATGCGCATTTTATCTATTCTTTTAGTAGCTTCTGTTTGTCTTTTTTCCTGCAACAGGCATTCATCTTCAGGTTATGCTAATAACGGCCTTATAGGCAGGTGGGCTTTATCTACCTTGTCGGACACGACGTTTGTTATACCTGCGGGCATCATGTATATGCAACTGGATAGTAAGAACGCTGTAACAGGCGAAAGTGGCTGTAATAGTTTCTCCGGCAGCTATACTGTGGACGGCAACAGGCTGTTCATCAAAAACCTGGTATCGACGCTGGTATCGTGTAACTATGACAGGCTGGAAGCAAAATTTATGGATGCGCTTAAGGAGACCAATCATTACAGCATATCCAACGGTACACTGTACCTGTACAATGATGCCGTGCCCCGTGCTACATTGACTGCGATGCCGTAATTAATTAACGCATGCCCAATTTATAATCGGTGGTCTTCACCATGATGTTGGCTTTAGGATCGAGCAGGGTTATTTCCATGCTTGATTCCAGTTCATCCTCTTTGTAGAATTTTGCCATCATCATCATGCCTCCCAGGCCGTCGGCACTGCGGAAGTAAGCCGCATAAGGGCCGCGTGCACCGCTCTGGGATATGTTAATAGGTAATGCATGTGCTATCCATATTTCGCTGCGGGTTTTGCGCTCATCGTCCTTGCATACATACTCCTCGCACTGGTAACCCTGTATGGTCTGTGTCTTTCCTGTCTTTTTGCAGTCGGTATTGCTTTTACCCGGTGTTGCAGTTTCGGGATGGTCTCGTTTTTCCTGCATCTCCTTGCTCATGAAGGCATTGATGTTGATGGCCATACCGGTCATCTTATCATGGTCCAGCATCAGCATGCTGTGGTTCTTCATATCGTATACCATGATCATGTTATCGCGGCCCTTTTTATCCACGGGCTTCATGCCAAAGGTTTCCGAGGAGGGGTTTATGTAATACTTTATGTCGCTCTCGTCCTTCTTTTCACCATGCTTGTAAGAGATGATGTGCATGTTCATAGCCGTAGTAAAAGTGTACTGCGGCTCGGTTTTTGCATTCATCATGTTCTCGGTCCAGGCATTGAGTTTATCCCTGCCGGGTTCGCCATATTTATCATCCATGGCCTTGTGCACTTCGCCTTCCTGGGCAAATGAATGTAAGGCAAGCATGCAAACGGGGATCAATAAAAACTTTTTCATATTACCGGATTTTATTAGAATAAGGGTGATTACCAGCATGAAATTAACGAAATATATTATGGAAATAGAGTAAAAATGATTCTTATTTAACAAAATGATGAGGTAGTAATGCTTATTTTCAATATCGATTTTATAAATGAATATTATTAGGCTAATTTGACAGGCCAGGAGGCATATGAACCGGAAACAAATAAAGTGGCGGATACGCTATTTTTTGCAATATTTTCCCATTACCATCAACACTTTGTTATGCGGTGTGGCGATATGGCTGCTGCATAAGATATTATACACACCCATTGCAAAAGGGGAAGAGCCCCCGCCCATGCGGCCCTTTATATTGCTGATGGGAAAAATGGCTTTCTGGTTTGCTGTAGGTTTTATTGGCCTTTCTATATTGAGTACCATATTTAGCTGGCTCTACTACCTATGGCTGCGCAAGCACAAGCAGGTGAGGCTGCAAGTCGCCTTTACGACCGAAACAAAGAAAGGCAAGAACAGCAAGCTCTTTATGAACGCCGTGTTGGAAGGTGTACGACGCCCTATCCTGGGTTTTGTAAAGGGCAGGCTTTTTTACGATGATCATAACATGACCGATAAGTTCACGCTGCTATCCAACAAAAGAAAAGAACAAAGCCTATGGCGCGCTGCTATAACCGGCCGCAGCCGCATGGAACTGCCCGATATAAAAGAGTACCAGCTGAAAGGCGGCTTCGTATTTTTTGAAGACATGCTGCATCTTTTTTCGCTGGCCGTGGCTCAGCCTATAGGCGGACAGTTCTACCAGCCACCTATGCTGGAGGATGAGGAGGACAAGAGTGTGTTCCCGAAGAAGACGGAAACGATGGATGTGCGCATAGAACAACTGCGCCGTGTAGAAGGCGAGCTGCATAATTACAAAGGCTTTGAATCGGGCGATGATGTACGGCGCATAGTATGGAAGGTATATGCTAAGAACCGCGACCTTGTGGTGCGCATACCCGAGATGTTCGAACCTTATGCTTCGCACTTGTATTTCTATGCTTCGTTCCATGCATCGGTGAAGGCAGCATGGATGAATGAAGGCTACCTGAAGGAAATGCTGAACTACTACAAGAACGGCGTGTGGACAGTATACGACGCTTTATCGCATAAGGAGTGGGATATGCGCTATATACCCGACCAGGACCTTACAGTGCAGGAAAATTTACCTGAAGCCGAAAAGACCGCACGCATCATCAGCAACAGCGCTTGGCACGACGATAAGCCACTCAGCAAATATTTCAATGCCAGGCAGGGTGCTGTGCTCTGCGTGTCATCACTTACCGACATTGAAGAACTGAGCGCGATACTGGACCAATGTAATGCGTCAACCGTTGTTTACTTTATCAAGACATCACAGGTATTCCGCCATTTTATAGCACTGGGTTGGCTAAGGAGGCTCATATTCTTACCTCCCAATGACCGCCTCACAAAACTACGCGGCCGCTGGACCTTCTCCCCCATCAGGATACAGGTACACAAGCGCGAAAAAGAAATAGAGGAATTGTTGAAAAAGAGCGCCGTTACCTGGTCGGTTCTTTAGCAGGGGACTGAGCAGGAGCCAGGGTATCTGCAGCAGCCGGTTTTGCAGCCTCTGCTTTTTTCTTGCTCCACCTGATGGCATAGCTTATATAAAAATTGTAGTCGAACACGCTGCCCTTATCTCCCTTACCATAGCCTGCTACATAGGACGGAGCAAGCTCATTAAAGGCCTTAGCGTTCAACAGGAATTTACCACGAATGGTCCAGCCGGCGCAAATACCTTTGAAGATATCCAGGCGCATACCACCTGCTATTTCAGCCCAGTGACCGGTAAAGTTTTTAGCAGGTATCGTGCCTGTAGTATTGCCAAAGAATTTGTCGATAACAGTATAAGTAGCCACATTCCTGCTGATCGGTGCAAAGCCATAGCGGAAACCGATAAAGCCCATATCCCAGTCGGAAGAACTGAGGCGTACCAGTATGCTCTTATTAATGCCTGCCCTAAAGAATGTATTGTTCGTTTTGTATTTAAGATCAGCGTAATCAACGGTGGCATTGCCATAGCCGCCCTCCAACACTCCATACAGCTCCTTACCCAAAAAATAATCTACCGAAGCCTCATATGATCTCTTATTGTCAGCAAGGGAATTGCTTATGGGTTGGGCTATGTCAACACCAATGCATAGCTGGTGCCTGCCTTTGGTATCTACCTTAGGCTTTCCTTCACCCTCGCTTTCATCATCCAACTGCGCAAAAGCGCTTACCGATGCAAGCAAGAGCAAAAGGCTAGTAATATATTTTAAGGTGTTCCTTGCTTGCATCGCTGTTAACGTTATAAGTGCTGATGACTACGGAATCAATGCTGTGATTGGTGGTGCGCACACTATGTAAGTTGTAAAAATACGAATAACCGCAGGCATTCGATAAAAACTGCAAGCTCTTGTCGTAGTAGAAGGTAAGTGTATCGGCGGTGTTGATCGAAGCACTTGTGTCGGGCAATATCATCCAGCGGCAGCTATCGGCTTGCGGGGAAAGGTAGATGCTGAACTTCGCCTGGTTTTTGGTACCGTAAACCGTGGTCTTAACACTGTCATCAAAATCAATAGCAGCTACTACCGGTGCCAGCAACGAGGTATCCACTGTGGTGGTATCGGCTATGCGGTAAGCCCCCATACGCAAGGACATCACCCTTGGCTGCAGGCAGGGATCGCGCTGCTGCGTGCAGGATATCATTATTGCGGCAAGCAGGCAGGAACACAGTATGAATGCACTGTTTCGTTTAGTCATTTAATGTAGCAAGTATTTTGTCTATCTCGCCAATAACAGTATCCAGTTGTTTCTTTACTGTTTCTTTCTCTTCGTCCTTCAGGATGTCTTTGCCAATGTGGGTGGCGGCCATGTTTTGCTCCAGCGAGGCCAGCTTGCCGTTCAGCGTTTCCATCGACTTTGTTTGCTGCTCAAGAGTCCCCTTCAGGCGCTTATTTTCGGCCTGTAATGCTGTATATTTTTGCAACAGCAGGTCCAGTTTGTTACCTAATAGCTCCAGTTCCTGCATTATTCGCGTATTTGGGCCTGTAGCTTGTTTTTATATGCAGCCATAAGTTGTTGCATCAGTTGGTCGGTTTCTGTATCTGTTAAGGTACGGTCTTGCAATTGAAAAGTATAACTTAATGCATAAGATTTTTTCCCTTCGCCCAGCTTTTCACTTTCAAATACATCGAAGAGATCGTAGGCCTGCAGGCTGTCCAGTTTCAGTTGCTCAGTCACCTGTTGCACCTGGTGGTAGGTAATTCCTTTGTCCAGTATCACTGCAAGGTCGCGGTTCACAGCGGGGAATTTAGGCACTTCGCTGTACTTTATCCTAACCGTAGCCACAGCTTTCATCCACACATTCCAATCAATAACGGCATGTATCAAGTCCTGTTTTACTTCAAATTCCTTCAGCCTTTGCGCAGGTACCTGTGTAGCTTTTGCTATCACTTCATTCTTCCATTTCCATACCACTGTACCCTGCCCTGCCGTTTCTTCATAGCTCGTCTGCAAGCCTTTGATACTTTTTGATACCGCTCAAGGTGAACAGGTTCTGTACTATACCCTTTACATAGAACAGGTCGGCCTGCATGGCTTTCCTGTTCCAGTTGGCAGCCTGCACATTACCTGTTATCCATAATGCCAGTTGCGGCACTTCTACATATTTACCTGCTTCCTGCGTATATACTTTGCCGAACTCATACAGGCAAAGGTCCAGGTTCTTGCGGTTGCAGTTATAAGCCACCACTTCCAGCCCGCTCTCCAGCATTGCCGGACGAAGGATATCCAACTCACTGCTCAGGCTGTTGAGCATACGCACCAAATCGGTACGCTCAGGATAGAATTTGCTATTGACAATCGAGTTCGTAACTATTTCATGAAAGCCCGTATCGCAAAGTTGCTGCGCCACCTTCTCACGCTCTGCACGGTCGTTGGGCAATGCCTTTGTCAGTGTGATATTCAGCTTTGCAGGTATCAGCACATTGTCCAGCCCGTCTATGCGCAGTATCTCTTCAGCAATATCGGCAGGCTGTAATACATCTACTTTATTAGATGGCACGTGCAGTATCATACCTTCCGCATCTTCGCTCTCTATTATGAAACCCAATGCAGTAACTATTGCCTGCATAGTGGGTATCTCATATGGCTTACCACACAGCTTCTGTATGTATGCGTAAGGCACGTCTATTGTTACAGGCTCTATCTTCCTCGGGTACACATCTACTACTGCAGAGGCTATTGTTCCACCTGCAATCTCTGTGATCATCTGTGCAGCGCGCTCCAGTGCATTGAATACATTATTGATGTCCACACCTTTTTCAAAATGCGTTGCAGCATCTGTACGCAGTCCATGATGCAATGATGTACGGCGTATATAAGATGGTGTGAAATAAGCGCTCTCTAGAAATATATTGGTTGATGCATCACTTACACCGCTGTCCAGTCCGCCAAATACACCGCCCATAGCCACAGGCCCATTGGCATCGCATATCACCAGGTCATCGGCACGCAGCTTATATTCTTTCTCATCCAGCGCTTTGAACACAGTGCCTTCCGGTAGGAAACGCACATTTATTTCATTGCCTTTTATCTTGTCCGCATCAAACGCATGTAATGGCTGCCCATATTCGTGCAGTACAAAATTGGTGATGTCCACTACATTATTAATGCTCCTCAGGCCTATGCTCTTAAGCCTTGCCTGCAGCCATTCCGGCGATGTTGCAATTTTTACTCCTGCAATGCCTATACCCATATATCGCGGGCAGGCTTCAACAGCATCTATATTTACTTTGATGTTTATCTCCTTATCTCCTTTGGCGGGCAGGCTTGCCTGGGGCAGTATTACATGATGTTTAGTACCATGATGATGGGTGAGGTATGCACACACATCGCGGGCCACCCCTATATGGCTCATCGCGTCCGATCGGTTGGGCGTGAGGCCTATATATATTACTTCATCTGCTTCGGGTATCTTAAAGTACTCCTTTGCAAGACTGCCTATTGGCGCATCTTCCGGCAATATCATAATGCCATCATGGCTCTTGCCCAGTCCTATTTCATCCTCCGCGCATATCATTCCTTCGCTGTTCTCGCCACGTATTTTTGCCTTCTTTATCAGGAACGCCTCCCCATCTGTAGGGTGTACCGTAGTGCCTACAGGGGCCACCACCACGCGCTGACCGGCCGCTACATTGGGCGCACCGCATACTATCTGCAGTGGCTCAGCGCCACCGATATTTACTGTTGTAATGCTTAATTTATCGGCATTTGGGTGTTTTCCACAGGTCAAAACCTCGCCTATTACCAGGCCTTCGAGGCTTCCCTTAACGCTTTCCGCCTTTTCCACTGCTTCCACTTCCAAACCTATGGAAGTCAGTATCTTACTCAACTCAGCCACTGGCAGGGCTTCCGGCAGGTATTCCAATAGCCATTTATATGATATGGTCATCTAAAGACTCGATTTTTGGCAAAGATAACCTATGATAATAGCAAATCGCATCCTTTTTACGAAATCCGGAGGCACCTGAATTGTTAACAACTTTTTGGGGGAAACTTGTGAATAGGTGTTAATTTCGCAGGGTGGATGTGGATAAACTCCCCTTTTAAAGGTTTATCGGTAGAATAAGTGGTGAATAAGCGGTGTACCCGCGGATTAAAACTATTAAGTCGCCAACCTTTTGCAGTTCAGTTTTTCCCGTTTACATTCGTTTCAAGCTGTGATTTTAATGTTGTCTTAATGTTCCCATAACATTAAGGGAGTTTTGGAAAAACTTTGTAAAAACAATGTTACATAGCCTCGACATACACAATATTAGGACTGAAAATACAACCCCGCAGAAGTAACCAATGGCCGTAAACATTAAGAAAGAATTTGGTAATACCCGTAGCCGCAAACCCGACCTGACCACGCTGGTATACGGAAAAATACCACCCCAGGCACCCGAACTCGAAGAAGCTGTTCTAGGTGCCATTATGCTGGAAAAAGACAAACTCGCCGAGGTACTGGAGATCATACAGAGCGAAGATTGCTTTTATGTAGATGCCAACCAGAAAATATACGGAGCTATCCGCCGCCTTTTTGACAAGGGTATGCCCGTCGATCTGCTCACCGTTACCGAAGAGCTGCGCAAGAGCAATGAGCTGGA
>APMI01019967.1_pt1 | contig 18946 bp, 14 predicted proteins | sample 667938 | NCBI WGS metagenome assembly APMI01 (sample SAMN01084076, study PRJNA167559) | wastewater metagenome | biome: Wastewater | place: Denmark: Ejby Moelle, Odense | collected 2011-11-28 | reverse complement strand
GCGCAGCGGTTCGGGCAGCCAGCCGCTATCGGCGAGCAGACGTTCGGCCTCCTTCGCCATGTCGCCTTTCTTCAGATGGTCGATGAGTTGAGCGGCGCGTTCGCCCGCACCTTCGCGCACCGCGGCGAGGATGCGCGGCTTCGTTACGCGGCCGAGATAGTTCTCAACGGTCGGGCGGAAACCCACCTCCACCATGTCGAGGCCCGTCGCGCGCGCCAGCCGATCCGCCTCGGCCATGCGGCGGTCGAGGCCCGATTGCGAGACGCCGCTGCCGCTATAGGGATTGAGCCGCTCATAGAGCGCGTTGACGCCATAGCTGACGCAATGGGCGAGCAGCGCCAGGCGACTGGCATCGTCGAGAGTGGCGAGCCAATCCCACAACGCATCCTCGTCCACAGGCAGATCCGCCGTCCAATCCTCGTGCCGTTGGGCGATAGACTTGGCATAGGATGTCTCGCCAAGATCCTTGCCCTGTTCGCGGAAGAAGACGTGATTGACCGACGCCTGCAAACTCGCGCCGGACGTGCCGGTGCGCTGGAAGGTGTCGCGCACCAGCTTGTGCAGCAGCGCCGTCAGCGCGACCTGCGGATTGGCGCCGACCGCATCGCGAAGCGCGAGCGTGCGGTGCGCAGTCAGCTCGGTGACAAGCCGTTCGGGCAGCGGCTTGATGACATCTTCCTCGTCATCCTCCTCTGGCTCGGCCGACTGGCCGCCGATCGTGATGATGGCGCGTTGGACGCTGCCGTTGTTTTCGGCGTCGGCGGGATCAGTGACGCCATCGACCTCATGGCCCTCGGCGTCGATCGGCGCCTCGTCCTCCGGCCGGACATAGCCACGACGAACGACAAGCTCGCCTTCGCGATCGACGCTGACGAACACGCCGGCGCGCACGATCTCAGCTGGATCGTAGATAGCCGGGCGTTGCTCGAATGCTTCGAGCGCAGCTTCGATTTCGTCCATGCGCTGGTCGATCTCGTCGGGCAGTTCGTCGGCTTCGGAATATTCCGCCTCGAGCCGGTCGTACTCCTCGCGCAGCGCCTCGCGAGCGGCGCGCTCGTCGTCGGTGAGATCGACGGGGGTACCGGTCAGGGCACGAAGACCATGATCATGGCCGTAAGGCAGGTCGGTATCGACGCTGATCCACTTCCAGCCTTCGGCCGCGATCTCGTCGGCGTTCGCTTTCAGCTTGTCAGAGACTAATCGGTCGAGCAGCGCCGGCTCCTGAAGCCAGCCACCGTCATCGGCCTCGAACAGATCGCGAAGGATTTCGCCACCCGCCGCCTGATAGGCTTCGACACCGACGAACTGCGCCCGCTTGTCGGAGGCGGGAATGGAAGTTTCGGTGAGGAGCTGGCGAATGTGCCAGGGTTGGCGGTTATAGGAATGCTGGATCGACTCCCAGACCTGTTCCTGCCGGACAGGATCGGGGTTGACGGTGAATGCCATCAGCATCTCCAGCGTCATGCCATCCTCGGCATAAATGTCGCACAGCACAGGCGAGACGGCCGCGAGGCGCAGGCGCTGCTTCACGATCTGGACGGTGGTGAAGAAGGCGGCGGCGATCTCCTCCTCGGTCATGCCCTTGGTCCGCATGTCGAGGAACGCGCGGAACTGATCAAGAGGATGGAGCGCGACGCGCTGCGTGTTTTCAGCCAGGCTGTCGTCCGCGGCGAGGATCGACGTCGCTGGATCACGCACGACGCAGGGCACCGGCGAGGTCTTGGTCAGGCGCTTCTGCTTCACCAGCAGCGCGAGCGCCTGGTAGCGCCGGCCGCCGGCGGGCACCTCGAACATGCCGGTCTCGCTGCCATCGGCATCGAGGACGGGGCGGACATTGAGGCTCTGGAGGAGCGTGCCGCGGCGGGCAATGTCCTCGGCCAATTCCTCGACCGAGACGCCGGACTTCACGCGCCGGACGTTGGACTGGCTGAGGACCAGCTTGTTGAAGGGGATATCGCGCGAGGGCGAGAGGGTGAGTTTCTGAACGGCAGGTGCCATCGTGGTTGTCTCCGCGACGGGCGCCGAGAGCCTCTCTCTCGACCCTGAACCCGTCACGAAGCGAAGCGCCGCCCTCTTCCTCTAAAGAGAGCAGCGCCACGGATACGGAACAGTGGAAAGCCGGAAATCCGCATTGCCGCTTTTCCGATTTTCAGGGGATCAGGCCGCCTCCCGCTCATCGTCGGTCATGCCGAGATTGGTGTCCGGTGCGAAGCCAAGCAGCCAATCGGCAGCCTTGCTTGCCTGCGAGGCCGCGCGGACGATGGCGCGATTGTCTTCGCGCAGCACGTCCAGCCAGGAGCCGATATAGTCGGCATGACGGACGGTGGGCACGATGCCGAGCGAGGCGCAGCAGAAGGCAGCGCTGATTTCGGCGATCAGCTCCTCGAATGCGTATTTCTTGGTGCCGAACGAGCCGGTCAGATCACGGTTCAGTCGGTTGTGGTGTCCACTGGCATGACCTAGCTCATGCAGGGCCGTGCGGTGCCAGTTGATTGGCTCAAAATACGCCTGCGGCGGTGGAACCTGCACATAGTCGAGCGCCGGGGCGTAGAATGCGCGATCACCGCCGATGCGGAAGTCGATCCCCGTCGCCCGGATCAGAGCCTCGACCTTCGGCTCGATCAGGCCGGGCGGAGGCGGCGGAATGGTCGTAGCGATATCATCCGGCAGGCTATCGCACTGCGCCGTGTTGAACACTGTGAAGCGCTTGAGGAACGGAATAGCAGCCGCTTCCCCGCCGGCCTCGCGCGCCCGGCGCTTTTCGTCCTCCGGGGTGAAACGATCGGCATAGACGACGGTGGTGCCGCGTTCGCCCTTACGGACGTTGCCGCCAAGCGCAAGCGCCTGGCGGAAGGTGAGCCAGCTCTGGCCGGGGAAACCGTGCTGGATGACGGCGCCCCAAAGGATCAGAACATTGACGCCGGAATAATGCCGCCCGGTCGCGGCATTCGCCGGCATGGCGAGCGGCGCTTTGGTCGAGGCCGATCCCCAGGGCTGCACCCAGGGCACGCGCCCGGCTTCCAGCTCGGCGATGATGTTGCCGGTGATTTCGTCATAGAGGCTCGCCCGGGCCTGGCCGGCGCGCGCATTGTCATCTTTCTTGAACATCGCGGTTCTCCGCGACGGGCGCCGGAGACCTCTTCTCCAGTCCTCAACCCGTCACGGAAATCCCGTCCCACTCGCCCTCTCAGGGGGCGTTGCGGGGTCTCCCCCCGCTGACTTGATGTCCATCCGGGATGGCGAGGCCGCGTCGTTGTAAGACCGTTCCGTCCAGCGCCAGAAAATCTGGCGTCCAACCCGGACGGGAGAAAATCAATGGATCAGCAAGTCATTTTTGTAGGTTTGGACGTTCACAAGGCTACAATCGCTCTTGCCGTCGCTCGGGGAGGAAGATCAAGCGAGGTCAGATTCCAGGGATCATTGCCGCATCGACCCGGAGCCTTGCCGGATTTCGCGCGACGGCTGTTGAGCAAGCACCCCGGGCGTCGGCTGTCGTTCTGCTACGAGGCGGGCGCCTGCGGCTACGGCCTGGCCCGAGAGCTGACCGCTTCACCTATCGTTTGGTCACACAAGTTGCTCATTGCGCCTTCTTGTTTGCACCCGCCGCAGGCCTCGCGCCCTGCCGCTGTCGGTTGCCACCCGACAAGCCAGGTCTGCGGCTCGAGCTTAGCGGTTGCGCAGGCGCGAGCTGGCGCTCATCAAGGTCGCCCACGGCCTTCGCAAGACGGTCTTGGGTCTCGGTGGGCAGCTTCGACAGCACGACCCGGTAGGCGTCGATCGTTGCCGTGTGCAGCCCCACCGGGAGCGCATGGCCCGCGGGCGTCAACTCGACCCGTTTCTGGCGGCGATCGTGTGCGTCCTCTGCACGGCTGACGTACCCCGCCTGGACCAGGCGATCGACCAGGCGGCTGGCCGCGTTGTGGGTCAAGCCGGTTGCCTGCGCGATGTCTGCGATCTTCATCTGCCCCTGGGTGAAGACCTGCACTATGGCGGTGAACTCACTGTAGGACAGGTCGTTGCCGCGCATCAGCCCCCGCAGCACCGGAGAGACCTGCTCCATCACGAGCGTGTGGACCCGTGCAAACGAAGTAGCGACTTGTGTCAGGCAGCGCTGGTCGGAGCCCATTAGCTCTCCCATTGCATATTATGCGCAGACGCATATAATGCAATTCGTACATATTATCAAGCCTCGCCCGCCCAAACGCCTGGAAAAAGCCCCCCCCTGAGATGACAAAGAAACGACCCCTACTTCTTGTTGTTGGCCTTGCTTTGGCTGTTGCGGCCGCAGCCGCACTAATCCCATTGTGGTGGCAGAGTCGGCATGTCGGCCCGCCCGCAGGGTTGGTGTCTGCCAATGGCAGGATCGAGTCCGTCCAGGTGGATGCGGCGGTCAAGTCCCCCGGTCGCCTGGTCCAGGTGCTCGTGCGCGAAGGTGATCTGGTCGAAGCCGATCAGGTCGTCGCACAGATCGACGTCGCCGAACTCAAAGCGCAACGGGCGAAGTACGTAGCGGATATGGCGATGCAGGAGGCGTCGCTGCTCGAGCAGCGACGCGCGGAGCTCAATCTGAAAGAGGCCAACCTCCAGCGCGCTGCGCAATTGGTCCGAACCGAGGCCGTGAGCCAGCGGACGCTCGACGAGGCGCGGAGCGGGCGCGACGCCGCCCGGGCGATTCTGGCGGCCACGGAAAAGAACGTCGACGCGAGACAAAGTTCCATCCAGGCGGCTCAGGCCCTGATCGACCAGACCGACGCGCAGATCGCCGATGCGACGTTGCGCTCGCCGGTACGAGGACGGGTACTCTACCGCTTGGCCAACCCCGGTGAAGTGCTCGGCGCTGGCGGCAAGGTGTTGACCATCGTCGATCTGTCACAGGTTTACATGGAAATCTTCGTGCCCGCCGAGCAGGCCCGCCAGATTCCGCTCGGCTCGCAGGCACGCATCCAATTCGACACTAACGACTTCGCGATACCGGCCAAGGTCAGCTTCGTCTCCCCCGATGCGCAGTTTACCCCGAAGCAGGTGGAAACGCGCAGCGAGCGCGACAAGCTAGTTTTTCGAGTCAGGTTGCGCATCCCGCAAAGCCTGATCGACCGCCACGTCGAACAGGTCAAGACCGGCGTGCGCGGCACCGGCTTCGTGAGACTCGAACCGAACCCGCCAGAGTGGCCGCATGACCTGCAGAAGCGGTTCCCCGGCGACCCGATCGACGCGGGGAACTGAAATGGATGCAGGCTTCACGCGGCCCGTCGCCCGGATCACCGGGGTGAGCCATCGCTATGGCGCCACGACGGCGCTCGGCAACGTGTCGCTCGAATTGCCGAGCGGCCGGATGATCGGTCTGATCGGCCCTGACGGCGCCGGCAAGTCGACCTTGCTCGGGTTAATTGCTGGCGCGCGCAAGCTGCAGGCGGGTAGCGTCGACGTGTTCGACGGCAGCATGGGCTCAGCGGGTCATCGCCGCGCCGTTTGCACACGCATAGCCTATATGCCCCAAGGGCTGGGGAAGAACCTTTATCAAGAGATCAGCGTTGCTGAAAACCTGTCTTTCTTTGGCACGCTGTTCGGCCTTTCAGCATCCGAGCGAGAAGCCCGAATCCGCAAGCTCACCGCCGCCACCCGTCTGTTGCCTTTCCTGGATCGTCCCGCCGGCAAGCTGTCGGGCGGCATGAAGCAGAAACTGGGGCTTTGCTGTGCCCTGATCCATGACCCCGATCTGCTAATTCTCGACGAGCCGACGACGGGCGTTGACCCGCTGTCGCGTCGCCAGTTCTGGGAGTTGATCGCCAATTTGCGCCGCGAACGGCCGTCGATGACTGTGTTGGTCTCGACCGCTTATATCGACGAGGCGGCACACTGCGACTGGCTGGTCGCGATGGATCATGGTCACGTGCTGGCGTCGGCAACGATCGAGGAACTGCGCAGCAAAACAGGAGCGCAGGATCTTGATGCCGTTTTCATCGCGCTTCAACACGGCGGCACGTCTACTCATGAGCAGTTGGTCATCCCGCCGCGCCAGGCGTCGACGCAAGCGCCGGTCATCGTAGCCAAGGACCTGACCGCGCGCTTCGGGACGTTCACCGCCGTGGACCGGGTCAGCTTCGCGATCGAGCGCGGCGAGATCTTCGGCTTCCTTGGTTCGAACGGCTGCGGCAAGACGACGACGATGAAGATGCTGACAGGCCTGCTGGCCCCCAGCGAAGGAATGGCGGAGGTGTACGGCCAACCCGTTGATGCCAACGATCTCTCGGTACGCCGTAGGGTGGGGTTCATGACGCAAGCCTTCTCACTGTATGGTGAGTTGACGGTGCGCGACAACCTGATGCTCCACGCGCGTCTGTTCCATCTCGGCGAGCAGAAGTCGACGCAGCGCACAGAACAGCTCATCACCGAGATCGGCCTGAGCGAATATGCCGATGCGAAGGCCACCTCGCTGCCACTAGGCTTGCGTCAGCGGTTGTCGCTGGCCGTTGCCATTGTTCACGACCCGGAGTTGCTCATCCTTGACGAGCCGACCTCCGGTGTGGATCCGCAAGCGCGCGACGAGTTCTGGCGGATTCTGGTGGACTTGTCGCGCAACAAGGGCGTGACGATCTTCGTCTCCACACATTTCATGAACGAGGCGATGCGCTGCGACCGTATCTCGCTGATGCACGCCGGGCGCGTGCTGGTATGCGATACACCGACACGAGTGATCGAAGCGGAAGGGGCACGCGATCTCGAGGATGCGTTCGTGTCTTGTATCGAGGAAGCAGAGTCGCAAGCGGCAGGCTCTGCTGCCTCCGCGCCCGCTCCCGTCGTGCCGCTGACCGCATCGGCCGCTGCCGGCTCTGACCAGACCAGGCATTTGCCGCCGTTCATGCCGATCCGTCGCCTGCTGGCCTATACGCGTTGCGAGACGCGCACCCTTCTACGCGACCCGGTGCGTCTGGCCTTTGCTTTTCTTGGCTCTTTCCTGATGCTGCTGATCTTCGGGTACGGCGTTTCCAGCGACGTCAGCAATCTGAGCTACGCCGCCTTCGACCAGGACAACACACCCGAGAGCCGGGCCTATCTCGCCAACTTCTCAAGCTCCCGGTACTTCACCGAAAAATCCCCGATCCGCAGCAGCGATGAGATGGAGGCGCGGATGAAATCGAACGACATCACGCTGGCCATCGAGATTCCGTCCGGCTTCGGGCGTTTGGTCAAGCGCGGCTCCGACTGGCAGGTATCGGCCTGGATCGATGGCGCCAATACCTCGCGAGCCAGTACGATCGAGGGCTACGTGCAGGCAGCGCACAACCTTTTTGCCGAACAGCGCAGCCGCGAATCCAGCAGTGCGGTGGCAACAGGCCCGAGTACGACCATCCTCGTGCGCAACCGCTACAACCCGACGGGAGAGAGCATCTACGCCATCGGACCTTCAGTGCCCGCCATGTTACTGATGTTGTTCCTGGCTATCCTGACGGCAGTCAGCGTCGCACGGGACAAGGAAATCGGCACCATCGCCAACTTTTATGCCACGCCGGTCACCCGCCTGGAATATCTGTTGGGCAAGCAGCTTCCATACATTGGCATCGGTATGATCAATTTCCTGATCATGACTGCCACCGTGCTGTTCCTGTTCGGTGTGCCGTTGAAGGGTAGCGCCATCACGCTGGCAATGGGTACTGTCGTGTACGCCGCCGCGGCAACCGGCTACGGCTTGTTTATCTCGTCGTTCACCAGCAGCCAAGTCGCGGCGATCTTTGCCGCAGCTGTGCTGTCGATGCTGCCGACGATGCAGTTCTCCGGGATGATGCAGCCGGTTTCAACGCTGGAGGGCGGCGCGCGGCTCATGGGCTCGATGTGGCCGACGACCTACTACATGCACATGAGCGTGGGCGCTTTCACCAAGGGTCTGAGCTTCACCGACATGCAGACCGACTTGCTTTCGCTGATCGCGTTCCCGCTGGTCTTCGTCACCTTTTCGGTGTTGCTTCTGAAGAAGCAGGAGAAGTAGCCCGTGCCGAGCCTGATCAACATCTGGTGGTTGGGAACCAAAGAGCTCAAGGAGCTCATCAAAGACGTGACGATGATGCTGTTTATCGTCTGGTCGCTCGGCGTCAGCGTCTACACGCAGGCCAGTGGTAGCGGCGAGACTGTCAACAACGCAGCTATCGCAATCATCGACGAAGACCAGTCGCAGCTATCGCGCTCGATCATCGACCTCTTCTACCCGCCGTACTTCCAGAAGGTCCAAACCATCAGCGCGGCCGAGATCGATCGCGCGATGGACAAAGGCCAGTTCACCTTCATCGTCGAGATCCCTCCCCGCTTCGAGGCCGACACTCGGGTCGGAAAGAACGCCGAGATCCATGTCAGCGCCGATGCGACCGCGGTGCAACAGGCCGGCATCGGCACCGGCTACATTCAGAATATCATCTCCCAGGAAGTCACACGCTATCGCCAGGAGATGCAGAGCTACCGCGGGCTCGATTCCACCCTGGCCAAGCGTCGTGCCTTCAACCCCAACGGCACCCTGGCCTGGTTTAGTGCGCTTGTGGCCCTGACGGACCAACTCTCGATGCTGATGATCATCCTGACCGGAGCTGCGCTGCTGCGCGAGCGCGAGCACGGGACCATCGAACACCTGCTCGTGATGCCGCTGAGGGCCTCGGAAATCGCGCTGGCAAAGGTCTGGGCCAACGGCCTGGCGATCATGGTGGCATTCACACTTTCGCTGCTGCTGGTGGTGCAAGGCGCGCTGCACGTGCCGATCGCCGGATCTCGCCCTCTGCTGCTGCTGGGCTCGGCGGTCTACATTTGTGCGGCGGCATCGATCGGCATCCTACTCGGCACGATCGCGCGCACGATGGCCCAATTTGCGCTGTTGATGATGATGTCGGTCATGCCGATGATGATGTTGTCGGGCGGCATTTCGCCTGTGGAAAGCCAGCCGCAGTGGGTCCAGTACCTCACTTGGTTCTTCCCGTCACGCCACTACATCAGCTTCATGCAGGGTATCGCATACCGCGGAGCGGATTTCTCGATGGTATGGAGGGATTTCGTCACCATGTTGGGCATGGGCGTCAGCTTTCTCACGGTCAGCCTGCTCTTGTTCAGACGATCCTTGGCCGGTTGATGCCGCACAATCGCGCTGCCGGACGCTCGTTTGCTCGGCAAGCTGCACGCCAGTTCGACAAGAACCGCGCCATCGTCACTGTCGGTAGAGATAGCAGTCGACCCATTCCGAGTAGCCGAGACGGTCAGCATCAAATTTTCGGCCGCGCAGCCTGGGCTTGCGAAGGGGCTCGGCTTTCCAGGGGGCGCGCTCATCGGTGTTATCGACACTTGGATGCTCGTGCGATTACTGAGCGGGGCCTCCGACTCGCCGCCCGATCATCTGAATGTTCCTTGGCAAATCTTGGGCTTCATGTGCGCCGGCGCGATTGCCTCGATCATCCTTTCCTTGTTTGCGCAAAGTGCCTCGACAAAGGATGGGACGGCCCGGGAATTACGCAGCTGAATATGATCGGAAACCGCAATTGCAAGCGACGAATCGTGAGCAGGCACCGCAATGAATTCTGCTCGTGAAATCGAAGTTCGTCATTTGCGCTATTTCATAGCGGCGACAGTGTATGGCAGCTTTCGCAAAGCGGGCAGCGCACTTTCGATTCAAGAATCCACGATTAGCCGGCGTAGAGCGTCGTGGTGTCCTTGGTGATGTCGACGCGCGGATTGTAGACGCCGGTCGACCAGTCGAGGACGCCTGGCACCTTCCAACGGGTGTCGCCGGTGCCGTTGCCGGCGATGCGCTACACTGCCTCGACCAACTCGTGGTCGTAGATCCTCCCGTTAGTCCGGGTCTGTCACCGCCCGCAGTTCGACGCGGCCATCATTGGTCTCGAGCGTCTTGATCTGCTCAGCGCGGTGGGAGATCAGGTTATATTGCAGGTTGATGCCGGCGAGCGCGGCGGGGTGCTGACGCAGGTACGCGGCCGGGGCGCCGACCTGGCTCGCGAGTTGGCCGAAGCTCCAGTGCGTCGGCGCGATGGGCTTGTCGGCGCCCGGCAGGATCAGGGCGAGCCGTTCGGGGTCGGTGCGGCTGGCTTCGACATGGATGAGCGCGGATTCGACGACACGGGTCCGACTGCGCTCGGTGCGCTCGCGAACGGTCCGGCCGAGTTCGGGGAGGGACAGATAGCGCTCGTCGTCCGGCCGCGAGAACCACTCCGAGGAAACGCGGCCGATGCGCTCGCCGCGATTGACGTCCACCTTCCAGCCGCCACGCACGTCGCGCCGGGCATCGCGAACCTGCATGTTCATGGGATCAAACTCCATGACGGGTGCCGGAAGACCCTCTCCCGACCCTCAACCCGTCACGGAAATCCGGTCCACACTCTCACTCTATTGGGGGTGTTGCGGGGTCTCCCCGCAGAAGGGGTCGGCCGAGACCTTGGGCTCGGCCGCAGGGGAAGGCTTTCCCCTCCCGGACCATATCATTCCCAATCAGCGGGTCATTGACTCCCAAATGGCCGGTTCGGAGCTGGCAGCCAGCTCGGCGACGCGGTCTTTGAGGCCTTTCCCCTGCAGGAACACCCTGATCCAGGACTGCCGCAGCAGCCCGGTTGAAAACTGTCAGAATATTGCATATATTTCTGACAGGAGAATGGCTGTGCAAAGACTGACCGAGCAGATTCTGGCGCATACCAAGGGCCTTCCCGAGGGCGCTCCGATCGCTGCTAAGAGCTTGCTCCACCTCGGCAATCGCGCCGCGGTGGACCAGGCATTGTCGCGACTGGCTGAACGTGGCCGGCTGATGCGTGCCGGGCGCGGCGTCTATCTGTGCCCGGTTTCGAGCCGGTTCGGCGTTCGCGCACCCTCCGTCGAGAAGGCCGTCGAAGCTCTCGCGAGCCAGCGGGGCGAAGTCATCGTGTCAAACGGCGCCGCCGCCGCCAACGCGCTCGGGCTCACGACTCAGGTGCCGGTCCGGTCGGTCTATCTGACATCGGGCCGTAGCCGGACGATGAATCTAGGCCAACAGGTCGTCGAGCTGCGGCATGCGCCACGCTGGCAACTGGCGCTGGCCGATCGGCCCGCCGGACAGGCTGTGCGCGCGCTGGCTTGGTTGGGACCGGAGAAGGCGGAAGCCGCCTTGAAGACGTTGAAGCGCAAGTTGCCGTCTTCCACGTTCGGCGAACTCGTCGCGGCCGCCCCCCAGCTCCCGAGCTGGCTTGCCAGGACGGTGGGCAAGGTCGCGCATGGCTGAAGCCTTCCTCACATTATCGGCAGGCGATCGGCGCGAGGCCTTGGCCGTCGCTGCCGATCAATCCGGGCGGCCGCCCCATCTGCTGGAAAAGGATGTGTGGGTCGTTTGGACTCTTGCGACGCTGTTCGGGTCCGACCTTGGCGAGCATCTCGTGTTCAAGGGCGGCACGTCGCTGTCGAAGGCGTATCACGTCATTCGACGTTTTTCCGAGGACGTGGATCTCACCTACGACATCCGTGCCATCGCCCCTGATCTGGTAGGCGAGGATGGCGAGGCCCTGCCGAAAAATCGGAGCGAGGAGAGACGGTGGTCGAAGGCCGTCCGATACCGCCTGCCCGAGTGGGTCAACGGAACGGTTCAGCCTCTTCTTGCCGGTGCGATCGACGCGCAATCGCTGCCCGCGACCCTCAGGGTCGAAGGCGACAAGCTGTTCGTCGACTATGAAGCGACCTCGGCGGGATCGGGCTATGTGGCTCCGAGCGTGATGCTGGAGTTCGGTGCCCGCTCGACGGGAGAGCCGGCCAGCCCACGCGATGTGGCGTGCGATGCGGCCGGACTGATCGAAGGCGTCGAGTTTCCAACGGCGCGCCCGCGGGTGATGCATGCCGAGCGGACCTTCTGGGAGAAGGCGACCGCAATGCACGTCTTTTGCCTGCAGGAACGGCTGCGTGGCGAGCGCTTCGCCCGCCACTGGCACGACGTTGTTCGACTGGACGATGCGGGCATCGCCACCGTCGCATTCGCCGACCGCAACCTCGCCAATGCCGTTGCCCACCACAAGAGCATGTTCTTCGCGGAGAAAGCGGTCGATGGCGCGGCCATCGACTATGAAGCCGCTGTCAGCGGAAACCTGCAACTCGCGCCGAATGGTGAGGCGCGCACGGCGTTGGCCATGGATTACGCGCGCATGGTCGAAGACGGGCTGCTGCTCGAAGACGCCGAGCCGTTTGAGGCGTTGATCGAACGATGCGCAGACATAGCAGAGCGGGCAAACCACGCGGAGAAGGGATGATCTTGAGGGAAACCGATATCTACCTATTTTACCGATCGTGAGTACGGAACACGACCTCCAACAATCGATGTCATCGATGCGCGCTTGTGGGCCGGCCTCTACAGCTTGATCCAGACGGGAATTGGCAACGGCTCATTTGGCCTGCGCTTTCCGGAACAGTGCCCCGACGGAAACGGTCCGTGTGGGTGTGACGAGTAGGCCTTCCGCCGGGTGCTAGGTGCCGAGGTGCCGTGGATCGAATGGCCGCTCTCCCCGAGCGAAGTGCCCGACACGCCGGTGATCCTCGATCTGCTTGAGTTCTGCGCCGGCGCCGTGGGTGAGCCGATTCAGGGCGCATATCATTCCTATTACCGCCATCATCACCAGAGTTGGGACCGAGATGCCGGCCTTGCGCGATTTGTGGTGGATGTGATCGCAAGCCTCAAGCTGCCAAGCGACCCTCCTCTTCTGCTTCGTTCGCCGGCTCTCCCACCGCTTTGGTCAGGAAGAGGTCAAGCGCGGCTCGACGGGAGTCGCGATCCAGTGCGTAGGCTGTCTGCTTGAATTCCACTCCCTGGAGCAGCCCTTGAATGTAGCCGGAGATCGTATCGGCGGCCATGATGAGCGCCGTGTCGAGTGTGTGAATATATTTGCTCGTCACCGAACCTTTGGAGTGGCCGACCAGCGCGGCGATCGTCACCTCGGTGAAGCCGAGATCGTTGGCGATGCTGGCAAAGCTGTGGCGCAGGACGTGCGGGGTGACACCGACGAGCGGGCTGTCTGTGAAGATCTGCTCCCAATGGTTCGGGAAGCTACCGAACGCATTGTCCTCGCCCTGACCGGGGAAGACGTAGGTGCCCGCAGCGGTCTTGCGACGTTCCTCCAGATACTCGACGACGGGCAGTCCGATAGGACGAATGGACTCGCCTTCCTTGCTGTCCACCAGGCGCATGCAGCTCGCGTCGGTGTCAGCCTCGATCCACATTAGCGAGATCATTTCCGAGCGGCGGCAGCCAGTGAGCGCGATCTGCCGGATGATGTCCACGGTCATGGCGTATTTCTCGTTCGCCGCCGCCTCGCGAAGCATCTGACCGAGAGTGCGGTACTCCGCCTCTGTCAGACGACGATTCCGAACATTGTCCTTGGGCTTCTTGATGCCGTGCGCTGGATTGATCTCGATGATCCCAGCGTCGACAGCGTAGGTGAGGATGCCACCCAACAGCCCGACGGTACGCGTGGCGGTGCCGGCACCACCGCGAACGATGGCCTTTCCACGCAGCTTCTTCGTCTTGACGGCGACGCGCGTCTTGCCCGCCATGATGTCCTTCAAGACCTTGTTGATGTCCGCTTTGGTCAGATCTTTGACTCGGCGTGCGCCGATCAGCGGGATGATGTGCCGCTCGATACGGCCAGTGTCGGTCACGATGGTGGTTGGCTTCTTCGGTCGTCCGCCCTTACCCAAGATGAGACCTGCGTTCAGATCGGCGGTGTAGAGGGCACAAAGCTCCTTGACCGTGATGGCCTTGTGGTCGAGCTGGCGTTCCTCGGAAGGATTATCGCCGCGCGCAACGCGCCCCAGTTGGACCTTCGCTTCTTGCCGGGCTGTCTCTGGTGTCCACACGCCATGCAGGCCGATGGTATATCGTCGCGTGCGTCCAGCAGCGCGATATTGAATGAGGTAGCTGCGCTTGCCGGAGGCGAACACGCGGAGGCCAAAGCCGGGCAGTTCGTCATCCCAGATGAAATAGTCCTTCTCGCGGACATCGGCAGCGTCCACGATCCGCTTGGTCAGCTTTGCCATGAAGCGTTCCCCTCGCTAGTGAGCGTGGTGCTTCCGCGGAAGCACCACGGAAGCAACCGGCTGGATATCGGAGCGAAATTCTGGATAGATAGTTCGGCGCGAAAATCTGTATTGTCCAGTAATTTCAGTCATATATCGCATTGTAGCGTGCCCTATCGTGTATTTAGGATAGGCAGGCTAAATTGCTCCGAAGGCAGAGGTCAGGGGTTCGAATCCCTTCGGGCGCGCCAATAAATCAAACACTTATTGAAAATGAAGGCTGTCGGCTCTGACAAGAGTCACCACAGAGTCACTATCGTCGCTTTCATCAGGGACTGAGGTAGCGGCGAACACCGGAGATCGAGTCGAATTCGCTGTCGTCGAATTTGGTCTGGGCCGGCGGTTCGGGAAGCGGCCCTTCGTGGTGCTCGCCGCCGAGCGCTAGGTAGGCGGCGAGGGATCGATCCTTCACAGACGTTCGAAGTTCGTCGTCCCTGAACGTGATTCGCCGGATCAGGCTGCCATTTCCTTCCAGCCGCGGCGGCGTGACGACAAGAACGTCGTGCTCGGTCCGCGATAGCGCGCAGCCGAGAAGTTCGAATGGGCCAGCAAGGCAGTCGAAATAGGCGATGATCGTCCGACCGCGCCGGTTCGGCTTCGGATAGCTCAGCACGGTCATTCCCTTGATTTTCACATTCATCGACGTTCTCCTCCTCAAATGAACAGGAACCCGCTTGGGCGTTGGGTTTCGTAAGGCGACGGCCCGGTTTCGTTGGCGAGGATGCGGCCGACCGCCATCGCCGCGGCGACCGCGCCATCGATGCGCCCCAGCGCCTTGCTCTTCGTCAGCTTTTCGTTTTCGGCCGCGTCGCGCTCGGCGACGGCGTTGCCGAAGCACATGCGCAACAGCGGGTTGCCGCCGTGCCGGAAATGGCCGGTGAGGATCGCTCGCTTCAGTTCCTTCACCGGCGCCGCCATGCTGGCGAAGCCTTGCCCGAACTGCGCGACGGTGAAGCCTTCCTCCTGAAGCGCCGTGTTGACTGCCGTCGAGTTCCAGCGGTCGATTGCGACTTCTTGAACGCCGAAGCGTTCGCCGAGCGAGACGACGTGATCCACGACGGCGGAATGGTCGACGACGTTGCCCGGCGTCACCGTAAGGAAGCCGGCGTCGCGCCAGCGCAGATAGTCTGCGCGGTCACGGTCGGCCTTCCGGGCAAGCCCCGCCTCGGGCAGGAAGAATTGCGGCACGACGTCGTAGCGGCGGCCCTCGCCTCCGTCGTCGGCCGGAAAGACCGCCACGACAGCGGTCAGGTCCTCAACGCTCGATAGGTCGACGCCGACCCAGCACGGGCGGCCGGCCAGATCGGCGACCGGCGTCATGTCTTCGGCCGCGTCATAGGCGTCGAGCGCGATCCACGGCTGCGCCGCGCCTTCCTGCCACATGTTGAGGTGATAGCGCTTGAAGTCGGCGATCTCGGCGGGGAAGTGTTCGATGCGTCGCGCCTTGATGCGCAGCTCTTCCAGCGAACAGAAGCCCGCATCGATGGCCGGGTTCGCCGTGCGCCACGCCGCCTCGTCTCGCCAATCCGCGTCGGGCTCGGCGGCGAAGATGATCGGCGCGAAGGTCGGGTCGTCGACCTCGCCCGACGCGACCTTGTGTGAGTAGCGCCATAGATCGGACGCCAGTCCACCTTCGCCTTCGCCCGCCGTCGAAATGATGACGGTCAGCGGGCGCGTGCGCTTCACCATCGAGTCGGTCACCGTCTTGAAGAGCTTGCGGCCCTCGCCAGTCGGCCAGGCGTGGATTTCGTCGGCGAGGAAGAAGGACACGTTCAAACCGTGCTTCGAATAAGCCTCGCTCGAAATCGCCTTCAACGTGCTCTTGGTCTTGGGGTGCCCGAGCGACTTACGGCTTTCCACGGCGCGGATTCGGCCAGCGAGGGCCGCATCCTGAAGCGCGAATTGATGCGCCGAGTTGAATGCGATGCCGGCGTTCTCGCGATCCGCCGCCGCCATGACGACCTGTCCGCCGGCTTCGGCTTCCGGTCCCATGAAATGCGCTAGGCCAAGGGCCGCGGCGAGCGTCGTCTTCGCGTTGCCGCGCGGAACCCAGATGCAGGCCATCCGCACAAGCCGGCCGCCATCGTCGCCGGTTGGGCCGTAGATGCGTCGAATGACGGCTTCCTGAAAACTGTGAAGGTGAAACAGCCGTCCAGCGAAGTCGCCCTCCCATAGACGCAGGCGGCGCACGAAGCGGCATATGCGGTCGGCCCGTCCGCTCGGGTCGGGGTAAAGCTCGGGGTCAGGCGAGAAGATCGGCGTCCCAGCCATCGCTCTTGGTTCCTTCGTCTTTCCCTTTGACGCCCCGCCGGTGCGGCGTGAGACCTAATTCGGCGGCCAACAGGCGCGCCTCCCGCATCGCGGCGCCTTGCATTTTGAAAGCTGGATGCGGCTTCATGCCGTCCTCGCCGTCGATCAATCGACCTTCGCGGCCCATGATTTCTTCGCACTCGCGGACCAGGCCGACAGCGACGCAGTAGCTTTCCAGCGTCGCCGCCGTGTCGGGCGCCAGCAAATTGCGACCGTGAAGCTGCGGCGCGGCGCGCTTCCATTCAGCCTTCGCTTGCGCCGAAAGCCAGGCCGGCGCGGCCGGGCAACGGCCCGGCGCAAGCCCACCTTCGATCACCGCCAGCCTGGGCTTACGGCCCTTCATTCGCGGAAGCCCCATTTACCGGGATGGTGCGCGCAAGACCCCCCGGACGGTCGCCGGCCCCCTTGGGTGAAGCTCGACCATCCCCCCTCATGGCCCGGCCGAAGCCGCCATCGCGGGTCGCCGTCTTGCGGTCGTGGCAGGCCCGGCAGAGCGGCTGCCAGTTCGAGCGCGACCAGAGCAGGGTGCGGTCGCCCTTGTGAGGGGTGATGTGGTCGACGACGGCTGACGGTGCGCCGCACGCGACGCAGGTCGGATGCTCGGCGAGGAAGGCGCGGGCCTCGCGTCGCCACTGCGAGTCATAGCCGCGGCCCGTGGCGTTGGGGCGGCGCGCTTCGACGCTGGCCTTGAACGCAGCGGCGCAGGCCGGGCAGCGGGAGCCGATGAAGGGGGGATGCCCACGCGGGCAATGGCGGGGCGCGGCGCTCGGCATGGTCACGCCGGCCCGGTGAAGTCGACGGCGCGATACGGCGCGATCAAGGCTTCCACGTCCGCGCCGATGCCGGCCGCGTCGATGGGGAAGTATTCGGCTTCCATCACGCCTTCGATGCGCTCGCGGCGAAGGTGATGGTTGCGGGACTGGTTTTCGATCCAGCCTTTCGCCAACAGGACGCAGGCGCGTTGCAGATCGGCCGGCAAGGTCGGCGAGGCGTCTTCGGGCAGGACGTAGCCGGCGTCGTAGGTGACGACGCTCGGACCGGATGGCCAGCCGACGCTATAGCCGCGCGCGTCAAGGCGATGCAGGACGCCACCTCTTTCGGCTTCGACCGTGGTCAGATCGATGGCGTCGCCGTTGATGGTGACAGTCTTGATCGTCACGACGGGCCAGCGCGACAGTATGAGGCGAGGCCGTGCGCAGTCGGGACGGAACGTCTCGCGGACAGTCTCAAGCGCGAAGGCGCGCCGACACGACGACGCGATGGCGGCGCTCGCCTGTTCGATCGCGGCGGAAAGGAAGGCCGGGTCGGTCGGCGCGACGCCAGTGCCAGCCAAGACGACGCCAAGCGCGGTCGGCGTTGCAAGGCGCTGGTGAGCGGCAGGGGCGACGACGGTCAGCATCTTCATTTTTCCGATTTCGTTTCAGGCTTCGCTGTTTTTTGCGGGGAACAAGGGGAACGTGGGGAACAGTGTTGTTATTCTTGATGAAATGTCTGTTCCCCAACGCTCCACGGCTTGGGGAACATGAGGAACAGCCTTTGGGGAACAGAGTTGGGCGGCCCGCCTTCAGGCGCGGGGCGGGCCGCCCGGTCGACGCGGCATGAAGCTCGGCGTCGAGTTTCGTCACGTCACGCCGTTCCGATCTTCAGGCGCACGAAGCGGTCGGGATTCGTCACGTCGCCGCCGACGCGCTTGCGGGCGTGCATCACGGTCAACCCGTTCGTGGCGCGGGTGTAGGGATCGACCAGCATCGACATGTCGACGCGATCGACGATGCGATAACCCTGCCAGTCGCCGAACACGATCGGATAGGCGCCGGCCGCGACGTCGGGCATGTCGACCGCTTCGATGATCGGGCGGCCCAACAGCGTCGCCGGCTGTCCAGCCTGCAAGCCCGGCTGCCAGAGATACTGCCCCATCGAATCCTTGACCTTGCGGATGGCTGCGATCGTGTTGCGGTTCATCATCCACGCGCCGTTCTGCGCGTGGTAGGTCGGGATCGCCGAGAACAGATCGATGATTTTGTCGCCGACGTTCGAGCCGATGGTCGAGGTCGTGCCGGACAGGACTTCGGTCACGCCGGCCGCGTTCAGGATTCCCTTCGGCTTTCCGATGCCATCGCCCGAAACGAAGGCGGCGCCCTCAGTGATGGCGAAGGACTCGCCCAGGTCGGACGCCAGCTCGCCTTCGAGATTGTAGGCGTTGTCTTCGAGCAGCGCCTTCGAGACTTCGACGAAGGTCGCCATTTCAAAGGGCGTCAGGATGACTTGCTCGTAAGACGGCTGCGAACCGGCGCGATTGGCGGTTTCGTCGACCCACGTCGCCACGGTCGAACCCGTGCGGCGCGGATAGCGCACGTCGCGCGCCGCGATGGCGACGACACGGGCATACTGACGAACGGGCGAAAACTGGCGCAGCGCCTTGAGGACTTCCGCGCCGAAGGTCGTCGGCGCAAGAAAGCCGGCCGTCGAGTCGGTCGCGACCGTCAGGGCGCGGCGCTCCACTTCGTCGAGGCGGTCGCCCCGCCGCAGATAGGACAGGAACGCGCGGCGCTCGATCTGCGTCTGTTCGTCG
>APMI01003938.1_pt1 | contig 18948 bp, 17 predicted proteins | sample 667938 | NCBI WGS metagenome assembly APMI01 (sample SAMN01084076, study PRJNA167559) | wastewater metagenome | biome: Wastewater | place: Denmark: Ejby Moelle, Odense | collected 2011-11-28 | reverse complement strand
CGCGCGGCCGGCGGCTGGGGCGTCTTCGTCGAGCGCGACTTCGGCCGGCGTGCCTTCGATCACCGGCTGCGGGCCGGAACCGTCGACAACGGGCTGCTCGACGGCAACGGCAACGGGCGCCGGCTCGTCGATGGGCGTCGAATCGATTTCGTCCTGGTCGCGATCGTAACCGTCACGGTCGTTGTAATCGCCGCGGTCGGCATTGTCGGAACGGTCGTCACGCGGGAAGCGCTCCTGCATCTGCGCCTGGGCGGCGGCAATGATGCGGTTGTAGTGCTCGGCGTGCTGCAGATAGTTTTCCGCCATGACCCGGTCGCCGGCGCTCTGGGCGTCGCGGGCAAGCGCAGAGTATTTCTCGGCGATGTGCTGGGCCGTGCCCCTGATCTTCACGTCAGGACCCGAGCTGTCGTAGGTCCGCGTCAGGGGATTGCCACCCTTACGGTGGTTGTTGTGATTGTTATTATTGTTGTTGTTATTATTGTTATTACGCCCGCGGCCGCGCTTGTTTTGCTGTCCTGGCCTCATATGTCACTCACCTAACGTATCGTGTCTTGATGATTCATGTGTCTGCAGGCTTGATCGGGACACGCCAGATCAAGCATCCTTACCTGCGGGCAAACCACGCCGGTCGGTGGTCCTGTCGCCGTAAGACGTCAAATTAACAGGTACCCGCACAGGGCAGTCTTCAACCCTAGCAACTCTTCGAGAGAGCAATCCTCGCGATCGGGTCATGCGGGAGCGAATCCCTTTTGCATGACCTCTTGCCCAGTGCGTGGCCGCAAACTATCCCGCTTCCCTCACAATTCCAAGCCTTTTCTTTGCGGCTGCGTAATTTGCTGCGCTTGTGCAGCAAATCCTACACAGACGTTTCTCTGGAAAAGACGAGAACGCGGTCGTTGCCGCCGAGGTCCTGCACCGCTTCCATGCGCGCAAAACCGTTTTCGCGCATGATCGCGGTCACGGTCTCCTTCTGGTCATAACCGATCTCGTAGGCCACCAGCCCGTTTTCCCGAAGGTGATCGCCGGCCCCGGCTGCGATGGCGCGATAGGCATCCAGCCCGTCTTCCCCGCCATCCAGCGCCAGAATCGGATCGTAGAGCCGAACATCCTCGTCCAGCGTTCCGACCACGGAGCGGACGATATAGGGCGGATTTGACACGATGATGTCGAATGCGCCGGTCACGGCTGCAAACCAGTCGCTCTCGACCGCCTCGAAGCGATCCGCGACCCCGTTGATGTCGGCATTGCGCCGGGCCGTTTCAAGAGCGCCCGCCGAACAGTCGGCGCCGACGCCGGTCGTGCCGGGAACGAGATCGAGCAGGGCAAGGCAGATCGCCCCGGTTCCCGTGCCGAGATCGAGGATGCGGCAGCCGCCGCCCGCAACCATCTTCTGCGCGTAAGGCACGAGCGTATCGACAAGGATTTCCGTATCCGGCCGGGGTTCCAGCGTTTCAGGCGAAAGCACAAGATCGAGCCGCGAAAAGGCCCGATGGCCGAGGATACGGTGCACCGGCTCGCGCGCCACGCGCCGCGCCAGCGCACCGTCGATCAGCGCCTGCTCGGATGAATCGAGCGGACGCGCGCCATCGATGACGAAAGCTGTGGGCGAGAGATTGAGAAGGCCGGCGATCAGCAGCCGCGCATCCTGCGCGGCATCCGCGATGCCCGCCTCGGAAAGCCGGCGGCGCGCCGCGGCCAGTGCCTCGGCGAGCGTCGCGCCGCTCATCGGCCCTGTTCGCCGAGCTGCGCCAGTTGCCCGGCCTGATAATCCGCCACCAGCGCGTCGACCACTTCATCGATTTCGCCGACCATCATCCGGTCGAGCTTGTAGAGCGTCAGGTTGATGCGGTGATCGGTGACACGACCCTGCGGGAAATTGTAGGTGCGAATGCGCTCCGAGCGGTCGCCCGAGCCGACCTGGCTCTTGCGGTCGGCCGAACGCTCGCTGTCGGCGCGCTGGCGCTCCATATCGTAGAGCCGCGAGCGCAGGATCTGCATGGCCTTGGCGCGGTTCTGGTGCTGCGACTTTTCCGAACTCGTCACGACGAGACCCGTCGGCAAGTGCGTGATGCGCACGGCCGAGTCCGTCGTGTTGACGTGCTGGCCGCCTGCACCGGAGGAGCGCATCGTATCGATGCGGATATCCTCGGCCCGGATCTCGATGTCGATTTCCTCGGCCTCCGGCAGCACGGCGACCGTCGCGGCGGAGGTGTGGATGCGCCCGCTCGCTTCCGTTTCCGGCACGCGCTGGACCCGGTGCACGCCCGATTCGAACTTCAGCTTGGCGAAAACGCCGCGCCCGGTGATCGTCGCGATAATTTCCTTGAAGCCGCCCGCTTCCCCCTCACTGGAGGAGATGACCTCCACCTTCCAGCCATGGGCCGCAGCATAACGCTCATACATACGGAACAGATCGCCGGCGAACAGCGCCGCCTCGGAACCGCCCGTGCCGGCGCGGATTTCAAGGATCGCGCTCTTCTCGTCGGCCGCGTCCTTCGGCAGAAGCAGTATCTGCATTTCCTTTTCGAGGCCTTCGAGGCGCTCTTTCAGGTCGGGCAGTTCCATTTCCGCAAGGTCGCGCATCTCGCGGTCCGTCGCCTTGTCGGCAAGCAGCGCTTCGAGGTCGGCGATCTCGCCATTGACCTTCTCGTATTCACGCACCTTCGCCACGACGGGCTGAAGCTCGGAATATTCCGAGGCGAGGCGCACATAGGTCTCCGAATCCGGCCCCGCGGACATGCGCGCCTCGATCTCGCCGAAACGGCGTTCGAGTTCGCGCATCTTTTCAACGGGAAGCTTCGCCACCGTTCAACTCCAGTCAGGTCTTTAAAGCGGGATGCCGTTTTCGGCTGCAAAGTCGGTGAGAATCCGGCGGATGGAAACCGTCGGTTTCAGATCGTCGAGCGCCGGCATCAGCAGCGATTCCAGCTTGCCGGCATCGAGCGAGAGCAGCATGGACTTCACCGGCCCGATCGCCGCCGGCGACATGGAGACCGAGCGGAAGCCGATGCCGAGCAGCGCCATGGCCGAAATCGGCTTGCTCGCCATCTCGCCGCACAGCGTCACGGACGTATCGTTTCGCTCGCCGGCCCGCACGATATCGCGCAGGATGCGCAGGAACGGCCGGCCGAGCGTGTCGAAACGGTCAGAGACGCGGGCATTGCCGCGGTCGACGGCCATGGCGAACTGGAAGAGGTCGTTCGAGCCGACCGAAACGAAATCGACCTCGGCCATCAGCTCGTCGAGCTGCCAGAGCAGCGCCGGCACTTCCAGCATCGCGCCGAACTGCAATTTCTTCGGCAATTGCTCGCCGAGCTTCGACTGGCGCTGGATTTCCTTCTGGAGAAGGTCGCGGACCTCCTTCAGCTCGGAAACCTCGGTCACCATCGGCAGCATCAGCCGCAGATCGTTGCCGGCCGCCGCGCGCAGCATGGCGCGAAGCTGGGTGCGCAGAAGGCCCGGCCGGTCGAGCGACAGGCGGATGGCGCGCCAGCCGAGCGCCGGGTTCTCTTCCTCCGCCGCGCGGAAATAGGGCACGACCTTGTCGCCGCCGATATCGAGCGTGCGGAAGGTCACCGGACGCCCACCGGCATGTTTCAGCACGTTGCGGTAAAAGGCTTCCTGTTCCTCCGCCTTCGGCATGGTCGAGGCGATCATGAACTGGAGTTCAGTGCGGAAGAGGCCGATGCCGGATGCGCCGGATTCGTTGAGATGCGGCAGGTCGACCAGAAGGCCGGCATTCATCTGCAGATTGATCGCGCGCCCGTCCTTCGTCACCGGATCGACGGCCCGAAGCGCCCGGTACTGCTCCTGCCGGCGGGCGCGGAACCGCACCTTCTCCTCATAGGAACGCTGGAGATCGGGCAGCGGCCGCAGATGCACCCGCCCGTCATCCCCGTCGATGATGATGGAATCGCCGTTTTCCGCCAGCGCCACCGCGCCGGCCGCCTGGCCGACGACCGGAATGCCCATGGCGCGCGCAACGATCACCACATGGCTCGTCACCGCGCCCTCTTCCAGCACGAGGCCGCGCACATTCTCGCGCGGATAGTCGAGCAGTTCCGCCGCACCCATGGCGCGCGCGACGACGATGGCGTCGTTCGGGAAACTGCTGGCCGAAAGCTTCGCGCCGTAGCCGGTGAGCTGGCGCAGCAGGCGGTTCGCCAGATCGTCGAAATCGTGCATGCGCTCGCGCAGATACGGGTCCGTCAAACGGATCATGCGCGCCTTGGTCTCGCTCTGCACCCGCTCGACCGCCGCTTCCGCCGTCAGGCCATTGCGGATCGCCTCCTCAAGCTTCCGCACCCAGCCGCGGTCATGCGCGAACATGCGGTAGGTTTCCAGCACCTCGCGGTGCTCACCCTCCATCGACACCTCACGGCGCGACAGCATGTCGTCGATGGAAATACGCAGCGATCCGAGCGCTTCGGCCAGCCGGCCAAGCTCGTGTTCGGAATCCTCGTTGAGCAGGTTCGTGACGACGATACGCGGCTCGTGCAGAACGACATAGCCAAGGCCGATGCCTTCGCCGAAGCTCGAGCCCTCGATAGCGACGGGGCGGGACAGATCGAGTTCGAGGCCGGGCTTGGTGAGCTTCTTCAACTCACCCGTCGCCACCATCTCGGCGATCACCATCGCCGTCGTCTCGAGCGCCTCGACCTCATCCTCGCGGTAGGTGCGGCTCGCCCGGTTCTGCACGACGAGAACGCCGAGCGCCCGGCCCGTGCGCAGGATCGGCACGCCGAGGAAGGAGTGATAAATCTCTTCGCCCGTCTCCGGCAGATAGGTGAAGGCGGGGTGCGACTGGGCGTCGGAAAGGTTCAGCGGCCGCGCGGAGGCGGCGATGGTGCCGACGAGACCCTGGCCCATCTTAAGCTGGGCAAGGTGGACGGCGCCGGGATTGAGGCCTTCGGTCGCGTAGAGCTCAAGAATGCCGTCAGAACGGAGCACATAGACGGAACACACTTCCGCGACCATGTTCTGCGCGATCTGGCGCACGATCTGGTCCAGGCGCTCCTGCGGCTCGAGCGGCTCCGCCATCAGTTCGCGCAGCCGCTTGAGAAGAACGCGCGGACCCGCGGAGAGGTCTCTCATCGCGTGGCGTCTCCCGAAAATGACGTTACCCCACCGGCGCGGAGAAGCGCCGGCGATCACAGGATCGGCGCCGACTCGGCCAGTCCTTACTTCTTATCGAGACCGTAGACGGAATGCAAAGTCCGAACGGCGAGTTCCGCATAGGGGCCGTCGATCAGGATGGAGATCTTGATCTCGGAGGTCGTGATGGCCTTGATGTTGATGCCCTTCTCGGCCAGCGCGCGGAAGGCCGAGGCGGCGACACCCGCATGGCTACGCATGCCGATGCCGATGACCGAGACCTTCACAAGGCCCGTCTCGTGCTGGATCACGTCGAAGCCGACCTGTTCCTTCGCGCCTTCGAGAACCTTGATCGCCTTCTCCATATCGCCCGAGGGGATGGTGAAGGTCATGTCGGTCTTCGAGCCGTCCTCGGAAATGTTCTGGACGATCATGTCGACATTGATATGGGCCTCGGCCAGCGGGCCGAAGATCGCGGCCGAAACACCCGGCCGGTCGGCGACGCGGCGGAGCGAGATCTGCGCTTCATCCTTGGCATAGGCGATGCCGGTTACGACTTCCTGTTCCACGATCTCATCCTCATCACAAATCAGCGTACCGGGCGGGTTCAGAAGATCGCCCATGCCCGGTGCATCGGGGTCCTCGAAAGACGAACGCACAAAGGTGCGCACCTTGTGCACCATGGCAAGCTCGACCGAGCGCACCTGAAGAACCTTGGCGCCGAGGGACGCCATTTCGAGCATTTCCTCGAAGGCGATCTTCTTCAGGCGGCGGGCCTTCGGCTCGATGCGCGGGTCGGTCGTGTAGACGCCGTCGACGTCGGTATAGATATCGCAGCGGTCCGCCTTGACGGCGGCGGCGATGGCGACGGCGGACGTATCCGAGCCGCCGCGGCCGAGCGTGGCGACGCGGTTGTCCGGGCCGAGACCCTGGAAGCCGGCGACGACGGCGACCTGGCCCTCGCCCATGCGGCGGACCATTTCCGCGCCGTCGATGTCGAGAATGCGGGCCGCGCCATGCGCGTTATCGGTGCGGATCGGAATCTGCCAGCCCTGCCAGGAGCGGGCGTTGACGCCCATCGACTGAAGCGCGATGGCCAGCAGGCCGGCGGTGACGAGTTCGCCCGAGGCGACGATGGCGTCATATTCGCGCGCATCGTAGAAGGGCGAGCTGGCGCCCGTCACCTTCGGCATGTTCTGCACCCAGGCGACCAGTTCGTTCGTCTTGCCGGACATGGCCGAAACGACGACGGCGACCTCATGGCCGGCATCGACCTCGCGTTTCACATGACGGGCAACATTGTGGATACGGTCGAGGTCAGCGACGGACGTTCCGCCGAATTTCATCACGATGCGTGCCATGTCTGTGTACCGCTATTTTCGATGTTCGCGCGAGCGCGCGGGGGAAACCGCGGGGTCTCTTAGCGGAAGACCCCGCGCTGTGCAATGCATGGCGTCCCGAAAGTGTACCAATCGGTACGGTTCATGGGACGAAAAGGCCCGCGCGCCTTTCGGCACGCGGGCAAAGGAAACGGATAAGGGCGACCGCGGGCGAAAACCGCCCGCGGCCTTGCCGATTACTTCTGCCAGCTCTTGACGAGTTCGTCGTAGTTGACGGTCTGCGGCTTTTCCTTCTCGTTCTCGATCTTGAGCTGCGGAGCAAGGTTGCCCTTCGCGACCGCATCCTTGTTCCAGTATTCGAGATCGTGCTCTTCGGCGAGCTTCGGCCCCATATCGCCCTGAACGCCTGCGCGTTCGAGGCGGCCAAGCACCTTCTCCTGTTCGGCGCAGAGAGAATCCATGGCTTCCTGCGCGGTCTTGGCGCCCGAGGACGCATCGCCGATCGCCTGCCACCAGAGCTGGGCGAGCTTCGGATAGTCCGGAATGTTCGTGCCGGTCGGCGACCACTGCAGACGGGCCGGCGAACGGTAGAACTCGACGAGGCCGCCGAGCTTCGGCGCACGATCGGTGAAGGACTTGTGATCGAGCGTGGACTGGCGGATGAAGGTGAGACCGACATGGCTCTTCTTCACGTCGACGGTCTTGGAGGTCACGAACTGCGCATAGAGCCAGGCGGCCTTGGCGCGGTCGTCCGGAGTGGACTTCATCAGCGTCCAGGAACCGGCGTCCTGGTAGCCGAGCTTCATGCCGTCCTTCCAGTAGACGCCGTGCGGCGACGGGGCGAAACGCCATTTCGGCGTGCCGTCCGCATTCACGACCGGCAGGCCTTCCTTCACGAAGTCGGCGGTGAAGGCCGTATAGGTGAACATCTGCTGAGCCACTTCCCCCTGCGAGGGAACCGGGCCGGATTCGGAGAAGTTCATGCCGCCTGCCGACGGCGGAGCATAGGCCTTGATCCAGTCGAGATACTTCTGGATGGCATAGACCGAAGCCGGGCCGTTGGTGTCGCCACCGCGGGCAACGCACGAGCCGACCGGCTGCGACTTCTCGTTGACCTTGATGCCCCACTCGTCGACCGGAAGGCCGTTGGGAATGCCCTTGTCGCCGTTGCCGGCCATGGAGAGCCAGGCGTCGGTGAAGCGCCAGCCGAGCGACGGGTCCTTCTTGCCGTAGTCCATGTGACCGAAGACCTTCTTGCCGTCGATCTCGCGGCCGGTGAAGAATTCGGCGATGTCCTCATAGGCCGACCAGTTGACCGGAACGCCGAGGTCGTAGCCGTACTTCGCCTTGAAGTCCGCCTTGTTCTTCTCGTCGTTGAACCAGTCGTAGCGGAACCAGTAGAGGTTCGCGAACTGCTGGTCGGGAAGCTGGTAGAGCTTGCCATCCGGCGCGGTGGTGAAGGACTTGCCGATAAAGTCGTCGACGTCGAGACCCGGGTTGGTGACGTCCTTGCCCTCGTTGGCCATAAAGTCGGTCAGCGCGCGGGCCTGCTTGTAGCGCCAGTGCGTGCCGATGAGGTCCGAGTCGTTGACATAGGCGTCGTAGATGTTCTCGCCCGACTGCATCTGCGTCTGCAGCTTCTCGATGACGTCGCCCTCGCCGATGAGGTCGTGCGTGATCTTGATGCCGGTGATGGCGGTGAAGGCCGGCGCAAGGACCTTCGATTCGTATTCATGCGTGGTCAGCGTCTCGGAAACGACCTTGATGTCCATGCCGGCGAAGGGCTTGGCGGCATCGACGAACCACTGCATTTCCTTTTCCTGGCTGGCGCGGTCCAGCGTGGACAGGTCGCCGATCTCCGAATCCAGGAACTTCTTGGCAGCATCCATGTCCGCGAATGCGGAGCCGGTGAACGCCAGCAGCATGACTGCCGTCGTCGTCAGAAGTTGCTTTCGCATTTTAGTCCTCCCTTGGGGTTTGCGATTGCAAGTGCGAAGGCCCCTATTGTCTCCCCGGGGCCTCCATTTCCTTTGCCTCATACGAAGCGGAAAACGCCGATGGCGTAGACCACGGACAAGACAAGAGCCCACCACAGGTTGGGGCCGACGAGCCCCAGCCATGCGAGATGAATGAACGCCGAGCCGAGCAGCGACACGAAGAGCCGGTCGCCGCGCGTCGTCTCGAAGCGCAGGATGCCGACGCGCGGCGAACCGCCCGGCCGGGCATATTCCCAGACCGCCATCAGCGCGATCAGAAGGAAGATCGTCAGGAAGAACATGGCCGTCGGGAAAGACCAGGCCATCCAGCCGCCCGGAATGAGCGAGGCGAACCAGTCACGCGCGCCGTCCTTGACGGGAAGCGCCATGACGAGAAGCCCGGCGATGACGGCGTAGATGACGAGCACGGCGGCAAGCGCGACCGGCCAGCGATTGTTGCGGTTGGCGACGGCGGCCATCAGACCCTCCCCAGGGCAAAGCCCTTGGCGATGTAGTTGCGGACGAAATAGATCACGAGTGCGCCGGGAATGATGGTCAGCACACCGGCGGCGGCAAGCACCCCCCAGTCCATGCCCGAAGCCGAAACCGTGCGCGTCATCGTGGCGGCGATCGGCTTTGCATCCGTCGTCGTCAGCGTGCGGGCGATCAGCAGTTCGACCCAGGAGAACATGAAGCAGAAGAAGGCGGCGACACCGATGCCGGAGGCGATCAGCGGCACGAAGATCTTCGCGAAGAATTTCGGGAACGAGTAGCCGTCGATATAGGCGGTCTCGTCGATCTCCTTCGGCACGCCCGACATGAAGCCCTCGAGGATCCAGACGGCGAGCGGCACGTTGAACAGGCAGTGCGCGATGGCGACGGCGATGTGCGTGTCGATCAGGCCGAAGGCCGAATAAAGCTGGAAGAAGGGCAGCGCGAAGACGGCCGGCGGTGCCATGCGGTTGGTCAGCAGCCAGAAGAACAGGTGCTTGTCGCCGAGGAAACGGTAGCGCGAGAAGGCATAGGCCGCCGGCAGCGCCACGGATATCGAGATGAGCGTGTTCAGCACCACGTAGATGATCGAGTTGATATAACCCGAATACCAGGCCGGATCGGTGAAGATGACGGCATAGTTGCGGAGCGTCGGCTGCTGCGGCCAGAGCGAGAAGACGCCGGTGATTTCCTGGTTCGTCTTGAAGCTCATGTTGACGAGCCAGTAGATCGGCAGCATCAGGAAGAGGATGTAGAGTGTCGGCACGATCCAGGAGAGGTTTCGCTTGCCGGCGGCTCTTGCGCCGGCATTGCTGACGATACCCGTCGGGAGCGCGGTTGCGGTGGTTGCCTGCGAGGTCATGGTCTCCCCCTCACGCCTGCTCGTCGCTGCTGGTCATGACCGTGTAGAATATCCACGACAGCAGCAGGATGATCAGGAAGTAGATGATGGACATGGCCGCGGCCGGGCCAAGGTCGAACTGGCCGATCGCCATCTTGACGAGGTCGATCGAAAGGAACGTGGTCGAGTTGCCGGGACCGCCGCCGGTGACGACGAAGGGCTCGGTATAGATCATGAAGCTGTCCATGAAGCGCAGCAGGAAGGCGATGAGCAGCACGCGCTTCATCTTCGGAAGCTGGATGTAGCGGAACACGGCCCAGCGCGACGCGCCGTCGATCTTGGCGGCCTGGTAGTAGGCTTCCGGGATCGAGACGAGGCCGGCATAACACAAGAGCACGACGAGGCTCGTCCAGTGCCAGACGTCCATGACGATCAGCGTCACCCAGGCGTCGAAGACATTGTTGACGTAGTTGTAGCTGATGCCGAGCGCATCCAGCGTGCGGCCGAGCAGACCGATATCGACGCGGCCGAAGACCTGCCAGATCGTGCCGACGACGTTCCACGGAATGAGCAGCGGCAGCGCCATCAACACGAGGCAGACCGGCACGCCGAGGCCCTTCTTGGGCATGTTCAGCGCGATCAGGATGCCGAGCGGGATCTGGATTGCCAGGATGATGACGGAGAAGAGCAGGTTACGGCCGAGTGCCTGCCAGAAGCGGTCGGATTCCAGCACGTCGGAAAACCAGCCGACACCGTTCCAGAAGAACTCGTTGTTGCCGAACGTATCCTGCACCGAATAGTTCACCACCGTCATCAGCGGGATCACCGCCGAGAAGGCGACGAGCAGCAGGACGGGCAGGACCATGAACCAGGCCTTGTTGTTCCAGGTCTTGTTCATCGTCAGCCCTCCCTGCCGACACGCCAGCTATCGGCGTAGATATTGATGGCGGCGGGATCGAAGGTCACCCGCGGATCGGCGGGAATCTCGCCATCCTCAGGAACGACGATGGCGATCGGCTTGCCGGCGAATTCCGCCCGCACGATCTTCTGGCGGCCGATATCCTCGACCTTGCTGATCGAAACGGGCATGCCGTCGCGGGAAAGCGAGATGAATTCGGGGCGGATACCGAGTTCCGTCTTCGCGCCGGCGGCGACCGCCGGCTTGTAGTCGAGCGTCAGCGTCTCTTCGCCGACCTTGATGCTGCTGCCGTCGATGGAAGCCGGCAGCACGTTCATGCCCGGCGAGCCGATGAAATAGCCGACGAAAGTGTGGCGCGGCTTCTCGAAAAGCTCGGCCGGCGTGCCGATCTGCACGATCTGGCCGTCATACATGACGACGACTTTGTCGGCGAAGGTGAGCGCCTCGGTCTGGTCGTGCGTGACATAGACCATCGTGAAGCCGAACTGGCGGTGCAGCTTCTTGAGCTGCGAGCGCAGCACCCACTTCATATGCGGGTCGATGACGGTCAGCGGCTCGTCGAAGAGGATGGCGTTGACGTCGTTGCGCACGAGACCGCGGCCGAGCGAAATCTTCTGCTTCTGGTCGGCGGTCAGGCCCCGCGCCGTCTTCTTCGCCCAGCCGGCAAGGTCGATCATCTCGAGGATTTCACGCACGCGGCGGTCGACTTCCGGCTCGGCCACGCCACGGTTGCGCAGCGGGAAGGCGAGATTGTCGTAGACCGTCATCGTGTCGTAGATGACCGGGAACTGGAAGACCTGCGCGATATTACGCTCCTGCGTCGACAGATACGTCACATCCCTGCCGTCGAACAGGATGCGGCCCTCGGAGGGCTGCAGCAGGCCCGAGATGATGTTGAGCAGCGTGGTCTTGCCGCAGCCCGAGGGGCCGAGCAGCGCATAGGCGCCGCCGTCGTTCCACTCGTGATGGACTTCCTTCAGCGCATAGTCGGCTTCCGACTTCGGCTTCTCGCCGTAGGCGTGGCGGATATGATCGAGATTGATGCGTGCCATGGTCCCCTCCTCAGGCCGCCGCGGCCGCGGGCGCGGCGATCGCCTTGCCGTCCGCGCCGAAGGCCATCAGATGGCGCGTGTCGACATGGACGGTGATGATCGCGTCCGGCTCGATGTCGTGGATACCGGGCGAGAGCATGACCCAGCGGCTGCCCTCGAATTCGATATGGATGAAGCTTTCCGAACCGGCGATTTCAGAGATCGCCGTGCGCGCCTGAAGGCTCGCCGAGGCCGGCGTCTGGCTCGTCAGCGACAGGTGATGCGGATGGAAGGCGATGGTGCACGGGCCGTCCGGCACACCGGCAAGATGCGCCGGCACCGGTAGCACCGGCTTGCCGCCGATTTCGAACTGCCCGCCCTTCTTGGCGACCTGCATCGTGTTCAGCGGCGGATCGGCGAAGGTGCGCGCGGTCAGAAGGTCGGTCGGGCGGCGGTAGACGTCGATGGTGCGACCGAACTGCGTGATGCGGCCTTCGGAGAGCGTCGCCGTATTGCCGCCGAGAAGCAGCGCCTCGGACGGCTCCGTCGTCGCATAGACGAAGATCGCACCGGAGGCGGCGAAGATCTTCGGCAGTTCGAGGCGCAGTTCCTCGCGCAGCTTGTAGTCGAGATTGGCGAGCGGCTCGTCGAGCAGCACGAGGCTGGCATTCTTGACGATGGCGCGGGCAAGCGCCGTGCGCTGCTGCTGGCCGCCGGAAAGGTTCAGCGGCGTGCGGTCGAGATAGGGTGTCAGCTTCAGAAGTTCGGCCGCCTTGCGCACTTCACGGTCGATGGTCGCGCTGTCCGCGCCCTTGATGCGCATCGGCGAGGCGATGTTCTCGTAGACCGTCAGGGCCGGATAGTTGATGAACTGCTGGTAGACCATGGCGACGCCCCGGTCCTGCACGCGCACGCCCGTCACGTCCTTGCCGTCGAACCAGACGGAACCGGAGGTCGGCTTGTCGAGGCCGGCCATCAGCCGCATCAGCGAGGTCTTGCCCGAAAGCGTCGGGCCGAGCAGCACGTTGAGCGAGCCGCGCTCGAGCACGAGACTGGTCGGGTGGATATGCGTTTCCGCCCCCGCCACCTTCGCGATGTTTCTAAGTTCCAGCATTCCTATCTCCGTCGTTCCTCCCAGCCACCGGATCAGGGTGTGCTAGTGGGGCGCCGCCCTTGCAGCCGCCATGTAGTCTTCCAGCGCGGCCGCTTCCGCGGCCGTCAGGTGCAGTCCTCGTTTGGTCCGCCGCCACAGCACGTCCTCGGCGTGCCGGGCCCATTCTTCCTTCATCAGCCAGCGCACCTCGCGTTCGAAGAGGTCGCTGCCGAAATGCCGGCCGAGGTCGTCGAGCGACGTCGCGCCTTCCAGCATGGCTGTCGCGCGTGTGCCGTAGAGCCGGATCAGCCGGCGGGCATGGGTCGGCGCGAGGAAGGCAAAGCGCGACGAAAGCGACCTGACTTCCGCATCGAAGCCGTCCACCTTGAAATCGCCGCCCGGCAGGCGGGATTTCGCCGTCCAGCGCTCACCCTTTTCGCCGATAGCCGCGCCGATCTTCTCCAGCGCCGATTCCGCCAGGCGCCTATAGGTGGTGAGCTTGCCGCCGAAGATATTGAGCAGCGGAGCCTGTCCATCGGCGCCCTCGACCTTCAGCACGTAGTCGCGCGTGGCTTCCTGCGCCTTGCTGGCGCCGTCGTCGAAGAGCGGGCGCACACCGGAATAGGTCCAGACGATATCGTCCCGCTTCACCGGATCGGCGAAATATTCGCTCGCCGAGGCGCAGAGATAATCGATTTCCGTGTCGCTGATGCGCGCGTCGCGGGGATCGCCATGATAGTCCTGATCGGTGGTGCCGATCAGCGTGAACTCTTCCTGATAGGGAATGGCGAACATGATGCGCCCGTCCGGGTTCTGGAAGAAGTAGGCGCGCGGATCGGAGAATTTCTTCTTCACGACGATATGGCTGCCCTGCACGAGGCGGACATTGTGCACGTCGTTGCGACCGAAAGTGGTGGAAAGCACCTTGTCCACCCAGGGGCCGGCAGCGTTGACCAGCATGCGGGCCCGCACCGTCTCGCGGGCGCCGGTCTCGACATTCTCCGTCTCGACATTCCAGTGACCGTTCTCGCGGCGCGCCGCGACGACCTTGGTGGCCGTGCGGATATCCGCGCCACGGTCGGCCGCATCGCGGGCGTTCAGAACCACAAGGCGGGCATCGTCCACCCAGCCGTCGGAATATTCGAAAGCCTTGCGGAAGAGCTTCTTCAGAGGCCCGCCGGCCGGATCCTTCGCAAGATCCAGCGTCGCGGTCGCCGGCAGCAGCTTGCGGCCGCCGATATAGTCGTAGAGGAAAAGGCCGAGGCGAATGAGCCAGGCCGGGCGCAGACCGCCCTTCTGGAACGGCAGCACGAAGCGCATCGGCCAGATGACGTGCGGCGCCATGGCCCAGAGCACTTCGCGCTCCATCAGCGCCTCGCGCACGAGGCGGAATTCGTAGTGTTCGAGATAGCGCAGGCCGCCATGAATGAGCTTGGTCGAGGCGGAAGACGTGCCGGACGCGAAGTCCTTCATCTCGGCAAGCACCACCGAGTAGCCGCGCCCCGCGGCGTCGCGCGCGATGCCGCAGCCGTTGATGCCGCCACCGATGACGAAAATATCGCGGATCACATTGCCGTCCAATTTCCCCTCCCATTTCGCATTGCGCAATTCTGTGCATTTGCGAAAGCAAGAGGAGTTAAAACGAAAACATTTCGAATGTCAAACGAATGTGAGTGGAAATACCATATCCCTGTTTCAGGCCTGTGACGCCGTCTCCACGAGACGCACGTCATGCTCCTGGCAAATCGCGCGAATCCCCTCGAAAGGACAGCTATCCGTGATGAAGGTCTGGACCTGCGAGAGGTGGCCGATGCGGACGGGCGCAGTCCTTTCGAATTTCGTCGAATCCGAAACCAAGATGACATGGCGCGCATTGGCGATGATCGCCTGCGCCACCTTCACCTCGCGATAGTCGAAGTCGAGCAGTGCGCCGTCCTCGTCGATGGCCGAAACGCCGATCACGGCGTAATCCACCTTGAACTGGCGGATGAAATCGACCGCCGCTTCCCCGACGATACCGCCATCGGCCCCGCGCACCACGCCGCCGGCAATGACCACCTCGATCGAGGGATATACGCGCAAGCGATTGGCGACATTGATATTATTGGTGATGACCATCAGTTCCTTATGGTCGAGCAGCGCCTCGCCGACCGCCTCCGTGGTCGTGCCGATATTGATGAAGAGCGAGGAATTGTCGGGGATCATGGCGGCGGCGGCGCGGCCGATCGCCTGCTTTTCCGGCGCGGCGATGGACCGCCGCGCCTCGTATTTCACATTCTCGTTGCCGCTCGGGAACAGCGCCCCGCCATGGATTCGCGTCAGCACCTTGTTGTCGCACAGATCGTTGAGGTCCTTGCGGATGGTCTGCGGCGTCACAGAAAAGCGCGAGGCGAGGTCTTCCACGAGCACGCGCCCCTCGACTTTTGCGAGATCCACGATCTCCGCCTGTCGGCCCGTCAGAAACATGTGCTCCTCCTTATGCTTTCGTTTTCTTTCATCATATGCAAAAACGAAAGCACATCAATTGATCCGTTCTGCCTTCTTGGAGAGTGCCCCGGTTTTTGTGATACTGGGCCGCGGCAGGACACCGGGAGGACAGACCATGTTTCATCCAGCCTTGTTCAAGGGCGCCAATGTCGTCGTGACCGGCGCGGGGCGCGGCATCGGGCTGGAGATCGCCCGGCAGTTCCTCGATTGCGGTGCGCATGTGCTGCTGCATGGCGGCCGCGCAGCATCAGGCCCGCTGCCCGATTTCCTCGAAAATGCCGTGGCGGACGCCCGCGCGCATATCGTCTATTCCGATTTCCTCGAGGAGGGCGGCATCGGCGCGCTGCTGCAGCGGGTGGACAGCCTCTTCCCGCATGTCGACGTGCTGATCAACAATGCCGGCACCATGATCGGCCGCTTCCCGGCCGCCGATCTCACCGATGAGGAATATGAGACCATCGTGCGCCTCAACCAGACCTCCGTCGTCGAGGTGACGCGCGGGCTGCTGCGCGCGCTGCGCCGCGCGCCGCATGCGGCCATCGTCAACACGGTCTCGATCTCGGCGCTGACGGGCGGCAGCCCCGGATCGGCGATCTATTCGGCCACCAAGGCCTTCGTCTCCACCTATTCCAAGGGACTGGCGCGGGAACTCGCGCCGGACGGCATCCGCGTCAACTGCGTTTCGCCGGGCACCATCACCACCGATTTCCATGCGCGCTACTCGACCGCCGAGAAGCTGGAAGCGACGCGCAAGACCATTCCGCTCCAGCGCCTCGGCACGGCGGAGGACTGCGCCCCCGCCTATCTCTTCCTCGCCTCCAATGCGCTCTCCGGCTACATCACCGGCCAGGTGCTGGAGGTGAACGGCGGCCAGCTCATCTGCTGACCGCCCTCTCGTTCAGGCGTTGACGTCGACGACGACACGCCCCTTGACCTTGCCGTCGAGAATGCGGTTCGCCAGTTCCGGCAGGTCGGAAAGCCGATGCTCGACCACCATGGCCTCCAGCTTGTCCATCGGTAGGTCGGAGGCGATGCGGTTCCAGGCGTCGACGCGCTGGTCGTAGGGCCGCATGACGGAATCGATGCCCAGTAGGCTGACCCCGCGCAAGAGGAACGGGATGACCGTGAAGGAGGGCACCACGGCACCGGCCGCAAGGCCGACCGACGCGACGGCGCCATCGTATTTCATCTGCTTGAGCACGCGCGCCAGCATGTCGCCGCCCACCGCATCGACGGCGCCGGCCCAGCGCTCGGATTCGAGCGGACGGCTGCTCGCCTCCGCCAGTTCCGCGCGGTCGATGATCGTCTCCGCCCCGAGGCCCTTGAGATAATCCGCCGTCTCCGGCCGGCCCGTCACCGCCGCAACGGAATAACCGAGCCGCGCCAGTAGCGCGACGGCGACCGAGCCGACGCCGCCGGCCGCGCCCGTCACCAGCGCCTCGCCCTTCAGCGGCGAAAGCCCCGCCTTTTCCAGCGCGATGACGGAGAGCATCGAGGTCAGCCCCGCCGTGCCGATCGCCATGGCCTGCCGGTTCGAAATGGTTTCCGGCAGCGGCACCAGCCAGTCGGCCTTCACCCTGGCGCGCGTCGCAAAGCCGCCCCACCAGGCTTCACCGACGCGCCAGCCGGTGTCGGTCGCCGGGCCGGTAGCGCGGATCGTCTGACGCCTCGACCGTGCCGGAAAAATCGACGCCCGGCACATGCGGGAAGGTGCGCACCAGCCCGCCCTTGCCGTTGATGCAAAGCCCGTCCTTGTAGTTGAGCGTCGAATATTCGACCGCGACGGTGACGTCGCCATCGGGAAGCCGCGAATCCTCAAGCTCCCGGATATTGGCGGAAACCGCGCCGTCCGCTCCCTTTTCGACCAGCAATGCCTGAAACGTCATGGCGTCCTCCTCGTAATCCCTGATGCGACAGATATAGGGCGCGGGGCATTGGTGCCGCCACTGTTCTTTTGTATCAAGGCGATGGAGGCCCGCATGATCGACAAGCTGGAATATTTCATCGCCCTTGCCCGCGAACGGCATTTTGCCCGGGCGGCGGAGGAACTCGGCATCTCGCAGCCGACCCTTTCGGCGGCGATCCGCCAGCTCGAAGACCAGCTCGGCGTGATGCTGGTCGTGCGCGGCTCGCGCTTCCAGGGCCTGACGCCGGAGGGCCAGCGCGTGCTGGAATGGGCGCGGCGCATCGTCGGCGACACGCGCACCATGCGCGAGGAGATGCGCGCCGCACGCAAGGGCCTGTCCGGCCATATCCGCCTCGCCGCGATCCCGACGACGCTTGCCATGGTGCCGCGCATCACCGCGCCCTTTCAGGAAAAACACCCGGACGTCACCTTCTCCATCGTCTCCACCACCTCGATCCAGATCCTCGGCCTTCTCGAAAACCTCGAGATCGACGCCGGCCTCACCTATCTGGAAAACGAGCCGCTGGGGCGCGTGACGAGCGTGCCGCTGCTGCACGAGCACTATTGTCTCATCACGGCCAAGGGCGGCCCGTTTTCGGATCGCGAAAGCGTAACCTGGCAGGAGGCCGGCAGCGTTAGGCTTTGCCTATTGACCGCCGATATGCAGAACCGCCGCATCATCAATCGCCATTTCACCGATGCCGGCATCACCATCCAGCCATCGCTCGAATCCAACTCGATGATCGTCCTGCTTTCCCATGTCCGCACGGGGCGCTGGAGCAGCATCATGCCGAAGAATGTCGCACGATCCTTCGGTTTTCATGACGAATTGAGTATAGTTTCGCTGGTCGAACCGAACCCCGAACACACGGTCGGCCTCGTCGCCACCCATCGCGAACCCTTCACCCCGCTCGTCTCCGCCCTGCTGCATGAAGCGCGCATCCTGGCCGAGACCGGAATGGATTGATAGGAATTTCCTATTGCTTGACGAGACAGCTTTATTGACCCGTCGTCTCCCACCTGAGAAGCTGCTAGAATGGTGGCGGAAATCGAAAAGGCTCGATCTTCGCCGAGGAATTTCAATCGCATCGGCGCGCCGGACCTCTCGATCTTCCTGCGGTTCATATGCGTCGGTCGGGAGGTTGGCCCATGAACGTGCACGTCGCCGGCAGCGATGTCGAAACCAGAACGCTGGCAATCGTCGGCGAACTGAAGGGGCTTGAAGGGCCGCTTCTTCCCATCCTGCACGAGATTCAGGCCGAGTTCGGCTATGTGCCGCAGGAATGCCTGCCGGTCATCGCCCGCGAACTGAACCTGTCGCGCGCCGAGGTGCATGGCGTCGTCACCTTCTATCACGACTACCGCGACCACCCGGCCGGACGGCATGTGCTGAAGCTCTGTCGCGCCGAAGCCTGCCAGTCGATGGGCGGGGACGCGGTCGCTGAGCGCATCAAGGCGCTGCTCGGCATCGATTTCCACCAGACGACAAAAGACGGCGCGGTAACGCTGGAACCCGTCTACTGTCTCGGCCTCTGTTCCTGCGCACCCGCCGCCATATTCGACGGCGAGGTGCATGGACGGATCGATGCGGACCTTGCGCAGGAACTCGTCGCGGAGGCACGCCGATGACCACACGCATCTACATTCCCCGTGACGCCGCGGCCCTTGCGCTGGGCGCCGACCGTGTCGCCAAGGCGCTCTCCGCCGAAATCGCCACCCGCAAGCTCGACGCGACCGTCGTGCGCAACGGCTCGCGCGGCATGCACTGG
>APMI01008647.1_pt1 | contig 18951 bp, 11 predicted proteins | sample 667938 | NCBI WGS metagenome assembly APMI01 (sample SAMN01084076, study PRJNA167559) | wastewater metagenome | biome: Wastewater | place: Denmark: Ejby Moelle, Odense | collected 2011-11-28 | reverse complement strand
AAATTGTTCTTCAGGATCCTCTACTCCCAATATCGCAATACCATAATTAACATCTCTGGGTATAGCAAAACTCAAATCCTTGCCGTTACCTTTCATGCCTTTGACATCCCATATTTTATCAAATTATGTAACCGTATACTCCTCGTCAAACAAGTCCATGTATACTAATTTATCCTCACCATGGTACTGACTCATGTCATCAGAGTGAACTCCCACTGCTAAGTATATGTGATCGTATTCGTCGTTTTACTGTTCGGGACTGTATCCGCACAGGATTACAGGCGATTCTTATTTTATGTGCTGCTTTACCCACTGCAGGTAAGCCTTGTACTGAGGTTTAGGCTTTTTGTTATCCCACACATCAATTTCATAACCTAATTTCTTTATTGTCTCTTCAGCATTTTCTCCTACTAACACTTCGCCTCCTGCAATTTTTCTTACTAGAGCCTGGCTGATGTAGTTTCCATAATACAGTGAGCAAGCTTGGATGCATGTCTCACCACAGAATCCATGTCCGTTCTCCCACTGCAGACGTGTAGGAATGTCAAGTTTGACAGTACCTGGTGAATGCTCAGCTGCTTTGTTTTATGCTCCCATAACTAATAGATATGCAATAAATAAATTCCTAATTATAATACATTACAAATTAAGTAAAAATATCCAATAAAATCCATTATGCAATAGACTTCACTTATCTAAACTAACACAATCCTATCTCTATATTTGTTATGTCATGTTCGATTGTCTATGATATTTCTGCTTATAATTTGCTCACCTGATGCACTCGGGTCATCGGGTCCGTCCTATTCATGAGAGTCTTACACCAATATTGATATTTATTTTTATTACATTTTATCCTCCTGTTTATTCAATTGATTGCGCTAAAGGGAATTAATTTGTGAAACTCTTGTAGAAGCATTATCAATTTATGGTGATTTTAGTGCCTGAGGACTATTTTACATACCTAAATTGTTATTATTTTTGTTCACTATTGGTTTTTACTTGTTACGCCTTAGCATCCGACTGATGTAACTTTGCACATACTACAAGGTCTGCCTTGACCGACTTGATATTTATGTTTTATGTTTTAACTCAATAACATCCACAGTTTTCTCTGATTTGATGTGCTACTTCCTATCAATCTGGGCTCTTGAGTATATACCATGAACATAAATATCTTTTTTAGAGAATGTCCAAATCCCAACTGCAATTGTGATTAGAAACAAAGGCAGCCACATGAGCGTATAGAATAAAATGAGGTACATATTAACTCCCGATTGGATGACCCAGTTGATGCATATTCCTAAAAACGCGACAGTGAAGAACAGTGGTAACATAAACAATATAATGTCTTTCTTAGTGATCTCAGTATATGTCTTAAGTCTACGATGGAAGACCAAATTGAAATATATTGGACTTTGACACACTTCGCAGTAAAATGGGTATACCACATTCTGTTTGAGATTCTTTAGATTTAATCGCCTAATTGTGCCATCGTAAATTTGACCCTGTGCTGAACGTTAGATGGCGGGATGTTGCTGATTGGAGTTGAATTGAGGATTTTAGGGAGTGCCTTAAACTTCTTCAATGCCCGCCTCAATCTTAGACTCCAGCCACATTTTGATCCAAAACTTCATACAGCTCTCGTGCACTAACGCCAACTAATTTTTACACGCACACGATAGCTTCACGATCTGATTATCATTCTGCTGCTTATTGTATAGCACTTCCTTTTATTTAGATGCCTGTTATGATTATAGACATATCCTGCATCGCTTGTACATATCAGTACTCTATAAATAATTGCGATGTTGGACTTCCTTCTCGTTTTAGTAAATCTACTTCCTGCTATTGTTCTGTGTCGCCTGTGTTTATGAGTAACTGGCTAGCCTATGAGGTCGCATTTCTGGTATTGATCGGCGCAGTAGTAATTATTTATATAATATTTTCAATCTGACTATTTTGCAGATTCATCTACATACACGAAACTCTCAACTAATTGTCAAATGCTATATTTAATAAATATACATAATTAAATAAAATCATAGATCTTAGGAGTATGGTTTAGTGTAGGCTTGAACTTGCTCAAATATCCTAAATAATATATTCTGTACTTATGGTTGTCTTCGTTCTGTTATAGTAACAGTGTGACCGAGTACTATGGCTTCTTATTCCATGCTAAGATTATCAGTTCCGATGAGTCTGGAGTACCCAACTCAAATAACTGGAACAGCTCTTTTAAGTGCACAGTCGCCGAGGAGTCTGTCAGATGGATGATGTCTGTAACAGGTTCATCTTTGGGTAGAGTATTTATTGTGGTGACCTATGTAATATTTGAATTACTGCATTGGCGATACTTATCTCACCGTCGTGTGAGTGTGTGTAAGTACCCTCGACTTTGAGCTTATATCCATTATGAATGTTGTTTATATCAACTCCAAGACTATGAACGCTTGTGGCCATCATTGCTACCAACACTACAACAAAGACTTGATAAAACCTAAAGCTCCTTAATTATTTGTTTGTCATGGATATCTTTTACAGTGGATAATTATTATGAAAATATAGTGGTTAACAAATCATTAGAATTCATTTAAAATCCTCAGTGGGATAATATGCTCCGATGCCTCCATTGTAGTTGATGTACAGTAACTACCCAGCTTTAATTTCCCGTGATGAGTAGAAGATGATCCTGTTGCGACCCTTATACGAGAATACCATACTCTGCACGTTAATCTTCAAATGATTACGAATGTCGCTGTTGTTTATACCCAGAAAGTATTTTGAAATGTTACAGAATTACGATGGCACGATTTGCAAGGTTGTACTCGATTAGCCTGTTTAAAGCAGTGCAAATATTGAATTGTTTTAATCTAAGCTTAGTGACTACCGAAAAGTCATAACTTATCCCGCGTATTCGCACAATATTGATTTTGGCTGAATTCTTCGCACTGATCTAATTAGAAACCCTTTAATGGGACACTTTTCAACTGTGAGAGGAGGGGCATCGCCATTTTAAACTTGTTATAAAAATTGTTAAAACGCTTTCTCGTCTCCAGGTGATAGCCTTTCCGCAGTTTATGGTATGTGCACCTTAGAATTATTCAGTTTAAGAGTTTCTTTATTTTTGTAGACTTGGCACGGGCAGTAATAGTGCTTGGTAGTGGACAAAGCATAGAGTAGAGGTTTCCAATAGAGCTACTATTCTTACATGGGAACAAATGGCTTCATATTGAAGCACTGATTTTGTCTTCGAGTCCACTATTATTTTCCTAGATCAGTCAAAACGCAGTACTTTCTAACTAGGGCCACGTTCAAAGCCATGGTTGTAAATAGACCATAATCATTATTGAAAATAGTAGGATCTAAATAATGGTATGAAGCATGTGAAGTCTGTGATGGCTCACCATCAGAAGCCTTTTCATCGCAGGCAGGGCACAACCATTGCCGCATTAATCTGACTTGCTATATCGTAAGAGGTTTCTATAGACAGTCTCGGTGATAGGCATCATCGCAGATAGTACATAATATAATTTTGGTGTGCTCGTGACTTTTCACTTCGCGACAGATGAGACACCGTTTGCTGGTGAGCAGCTAAATTATGTATCTATTACTTTGAGATAGCTGTTCACATTCTTGACTGCCCACCTGCTGACCGCATACAGGTACGGGTCCATCTTGCTTTTTGGTTAGACGAACTTTACAGGTTCTAGCATTTGGGTCACCTTTTCACTCTCCTTATACATCTTTTTCATCTTCTTCTTCGGCTTGTCTTATTTTTATGACGAGGACGTTGCTTTTTTGGAGTGATTGAGGCCAGAGAGCAGATAGAGCTGTTTATCAACTTGCTGAGTGATAGGAAACGTACCTTTTTGTAAAAAGTATTACTATGATACTGAGTCTTGTTGATGAAGAGTAACCTGCGCTTCCTCTCCAGTAGTTCCCTGGTGCCGAGCTTACGCGTAGATCTGGTCCAGTAGACGGATCCTAATTGTTACGATTTCTTGCCCATGTGTAAGAGGATGGAATAGAAATATAATTAGCGGTATAAGCAGTTAATATTAAAACACTTAACTCAATTTGAGCCAATTTCACATTAAAATTATATATCATGTAATTCAAAAAAATAAAGAGTTATCATGTTATATTATGCTATACTTGTCATTACTTTGTCTGTCTGTCTACTGATGTACTGTATATTGTTAAAGTACTGATTGTTGAATTTCATCTATTTCCATCTTTCTTAGACTCTCAGTGATTTCCGATATAATTATATCATTTTTAGTCATTTATTCGGCTAGCAACACTCTGATTTTATGATTATATTCAATATTAGGTCTGTGCTTGAGGATAAAATTGACTAATTCATGATGTTAAGAAATGAAGTCAACATTTTGTTTTCTTTTAGCTTCTAGATAAATGTATGCACACTTTTTAGTTTTTATAATGCCGCTTTATTTTAATTTTGAAGATTATTGCATTTGTGCTTAATTCATTTATTGCATTTACCTCTACTCTACATTGGAATGAAACTATTATTAATTACTATAAAAATGGTTGCATTTATCCTATTATTGGTATTATTCTTACTATTATTAATCACAGTATTCTTAATTTTGATACTATTTAAATTAGACATGAAGCAATTCTGCATTTAACATACCTTTCGTGAACCCAAGCATCCACAAAACAGTCCATTAATCCACATCTGCCTAAATATCATCAACAAAAGCAATTAGCTGGTGTTGTCTTTTCTACTTTCTGGTTTATATTTATTTGTATTGGTTCAGAAATCTGACTGAGTTATAGTTTGCCCATAATCTAGAGCTATGGTCTAATATGGCTCTTCGTAACAAAATTATCTTGTGTTTTATATAGCTGCTCTTTGTCTATTGGTGCATGTATGAAGCTGGTAAATACTTTTATAATACTTATTTTAGCTCATTAGTCTATATTATACTTGCTAACTGTATGTATCCTTTATTATTTTATCTCATTTACTGTGACATACTCTTATATAACTAATTCTGCTGTATGTTACCAATCTGCTGATGATTACTGCTTTACTACTTTTCAAGATTGCCGCCATAATATTCCATTATTGTATCAAGCACTCGCTCACAAGCAACTGCCAACATTTTCATCGTACTTGGCTCGAGTAGTGCTCTGATTTATTAACCACGGTCTATCAATTTGCTTGCTGTATAATTCATTTTTCCATCATGTCCATTCATTGTATGATGCTATTAATGAAACATCCATTTGTTACAGTGTTAAATACAGTTATAGTCATTATTATGTTAAGGCATTGATTGTAATGATCTGCTTGGTGATATCATTTATAGTCGTGTATTGCGGGTATTCTGTTAATTCAATATTATAACAATTTTATATACTCAAAGTGACATTTAATTATCTTATTTTCCCCACGCTTGTTATAAATCTACAAGCCAAGGGACTTATATGGAACACTTTCCCACAAATTTTAACAGTGAATTCGCAAACTGTTCATCCAGTAAGCAGAGACTGCACACAGATCGCACCCCTAGCAGTCTATTAATTTATAAATTGTCTCTGAGCAACAAGTACGGACATTGTGTCATTTTGATCAAGCACAACAACTATTACAGCACATCGTGTTTTCTAGCATTATTATAGATATACTTTTCATCGTAGAACACTAAAGTTAAGTGAGGGACTCGCTTTGTCTATTCACCTTATTGTTTTTTGTAAAATTTATATAGCACTGATTTTGTTCTCTTGATACCCATTACTATTTAGGTTGAAACAAGTGGAGATTGCTTCTACTTCAGATTTTTATCATTTTGGAACTTGATTACTTTCTTGAGTCCTTATCTGGGTGGCTTGTACGGCATTTGCTCTCGCAATTTTGAAATATACTGAATCAGCACGCTCTGAACCTGTGCTGTCTCATCTTGAGGTAAGAGCTCGCTGAGTTAATTTTTATATACATTCGGTATCGAAAAGGATCTTCAAAGATTGTTTTTGCTACTTTCTTTGATTGCGGCTTCTGTTTGTTCGTATTCTTGTTTTGCTGATCTTCTGCTTTTGGTTTAAATTATTTTTCGTTGTTCTTTTTTTGCTTAAGACTGAACATTATAAAATATAAGTCATAAAGACATCAACTATTCACAATCATACTCATTTGTTTTTGAACTGCTGTCTGAGTTTAGCATCTTTTCTCTGTGATTCCTCCAACTTCTACTTCTCCTCTTGGGCCTACAAAAGTTTGCCATCTCTGAGTCTTCTAAGGTCGTCTCTATTTCTAAAATCTGACTCTAATGGTTTTTATTAAAGTTTAATTTTTACGCCTTGCAAATATCTGCCGTCCCAATATCTGGTTCCATCGAAGTTCAAAAATCCGCAGTATGTGCCATAAAATTTACTCACTGGTTTGCCGTCCTGGTTGATAGCTCCTTCAAAATAGTCAGATGGTCTAAATATATGGTTAATTACTTCTTCTTCATTTTGCCATATTTAATTTCGCAGTCAATTTTATTGGCTTTGTCCTAAAACTGCAGACTGCCAATAGCTTCTGATCTCAGGCTGCCCATGAAGACACCAGCATAGACTTATTTATTGAAGTTCACATCGATTTTTGTTCCATCAGCGAACTCGAACCATCTTCTACCCTTGTTTGTAAGGGTCATCGAATTAAGTCCTGCATTGGCTTCGAAAGCGTAGTAGCCGACGTATCTGTAACTGTTCTGGGGTCCAACAAGCAAAAAATAACTGATTGGAGGATGATGAGAAATCTGCTCGCAGTATATCTGGGAACCATCAGGATAGGTTCCTTGAAGTGTTTAGCCTATAACTGGATTGAGCTACATTATCAATTAATTACTGGCTTCAAAAACAGATTCATGTAGTATGTTGAAGACACAATTGCAGTCATCACGTACTTCATTTTCTCAAGGGGACTCGCACTCTCACATGCTTTTTTCATAAAATATGGCATTGTGCAACCTGCAGTTACATTATTATTACATCCCATTGTGGAATTCTACAATGCAGTTTTCGGCACCATAGCCTTAATAGGGAACGAAATACGGGTCAAGTTTAAATCGCCGCTTATAATTTTCTTTCCAATAAGCTTTATCATCTCCTTACCGATGGATCGAATTTTGGAGACTTGATTACTATCGCCGCAGACCTTCCCTCCCTTTGAATGACCAAGCTCGTGTCTCGGTTATTAAAGGTCTTCGAAGAATCTGTATTTATTTGAAGAATTACTTTATGGAGTTCAGAACTTAAGCAAACTATTCAGGTGTCGGATCTATATAACCCTCGTAATCTTTATCGAAATCAATAATGGGTTATTCTTTGGCTTATTCTACTTCAAGTTTCTCAGGACTGAATCCTTTCTTCTTAAGGTCTTCCTCATCAACTTCTTATTCTTATTTGGGTTTAGGCTTGTCTTTTTCCTTCTCCTTGCCCTTCCACATCCAGCTGACCATCTTCATTCTTTTTTCTTTTTAAACTAACAAATAATAATTAAAAATTAACAAGAAATATTAAAATAAAAGACTACAATGTTGTTATTGTAAAACTTTCAAAGCCAATCACAATATCATTAGATTTATATTAAACTGCTTAAGGCATTAAAAAGATAATTTATATTTATCACAAGAGACTTTTGATATTTTCATCAACTGCTACTATTGCATCAACCTCGACCAGAGCCCCTCTTGGCAGCTCAGCAACAGCCAGTGCAACACGAGATGGAAAAGACTTATCTGGAAAATAAGAACCGTAGATAGCGTTGACTTTGGGGAAATCTGACATGTTCTACATTAGAGTGCGAGTACCTTCAAGTACACTGTTGTCTTGATGATGCTACTCATTTCTACCTTCACCTCATCCAGAAACACTTTGAGATTGTCCATGGCTTTTCTGGTCTGAAGCTCAACATCTTTGCCAACAAGCTCGCCTGTGGTAGGATCGATACCAAGCTGACCTGAGACATACATCACTCCCTTATGGACAGTTGCTGTCGAGTATGGCCCAATCGCTTCGGGTCCTTTCTTAGTATTTATCCTCAAGAGCTTTGTTGTCTTGGACATAAATAATATTATAATTAAAGATTTATATCATTTTTGCTTTTTTTACTTGCGTTCCTTTTTCTACTTTGATTTTTGTATAGGCTTAAGCTATTAATGCTTAGCTTTAAGTCTCATGCATTCTTAGTATCCATTTCTAGCAAATTTATTCAAAATGACTGGATTTATTTTATCCATGGCCTCGCTTAACTCGCTTATTAATTCTTGTTTGACTTGGATTTTCTTATCACTGTTGATCACTAAGTGGAACACACAATATGCAGCCAAAGGTAACTCATAAGGTGTGAAAAAGTATTTAACAGGCCCGTACTTGAGCAATTCTTCCATAATGACTATCATCTGGAATGCCTATTTGTAACGATCTTTAATTGTGAAACAAAACATCGCCTTGATGAACACTGATTTAGGAATTTCATGGAGCGAGTTTTCAAGTTGAGCAAATAGAGTTTGTACAAATTGATTGGAAGCTTATTTATTTTCAGTTTGGCCAGCCACGTCTAGTTTTATCCACATGTACAAAATCTCTACAATATCAGTAATGCGGAATAAATATATCTTGGATGTAATAACAGGTCTGCAAATTGCCATCAACGAAGTTTACATCTCCTTAAATCTCTCTTTGTTTTCATAACAAAGATCACTTTCATTTATTATTTTGGCAAAAGTGACTAACTCTTTTATGGACAACTTTTGAAATCTGTCTGTGATTATTTTGCTGACTTGAGCGAAAGAGTTCTCTGAATAATCTTTCCTTTTCTGCATACCCAATAAAAATTTTAACAAATAATGTTCGTTAATATTGGCATCAGTTGCAACAGTGTCCATAAATTTTCTCTATAGTAAATTAATAGCTTCAGGAGACGAGTATTATGTGCTGCACAAAGAATAATAGAAAAATGCTAGCTGACGTGGTTTTAACAGATTAATGTACTTTCTAGATATTTGCTATTATAGGAGACCCCACATATCTTTGTCTCCTTTGCCGGAACGACCCCAGCTCCAGACAATGTCTTAAAATTGTTCTAAATTAGCATCAGGTGCTAATTTCCTTGTCGATGTTTGCAACAAATTTAATAAAGCTTTGTCATTATACTTAAAGTAATATGCTGATGTAGATTTTAGTAAACTTACCAGATCATTAATCCTGAGGCTGGAGTGATTAGGGTATTTTTTATATAATTATGCCTACATCTAAGTTTGAAATTCATTGCTGCCGATATTTTGAGTAAGCATATACGAAGCAGCCTTGACTAAATCATGGAAATCAATTCTTGGAAAATGCGTCAACAAGTGTTTTTCAGCAATTTGAAATATGCCATATCCTCCAGTCGCATTTTAGCTTGATTTACTCAGCATGTATGCTGATTATGCTAGTTATAAAGGAGAGAATTAATGTTGACCTATTTTTAAAGTTTTTGATATGTGAGAGTACAGTACTGCACTGCCTACATCTAGATGGGTATAAGACCATAGTATTTTTCTGATCAGCGGATAGTTGATCTTTATTTTTTCTTCAATTATGACTCTTTAAACATCTTTCATAAACTCGAATTATTTATGATTCAGTTTTACCATTTTGAACATGAAATTGACAATTTGTTCGAGGGTCAATAAGTTAAGTTTTCGATGTACAGCATGCAGGATTTTAGTATAAATTTTACGACTAAGAGCTTTACTCTGCTCGCTTGCTTTTTCATCAACAGCGATAACATTGAGGACTTGAGTGAGTGATTAAACTGGAATCATATGTGCCGTTTTCTTAATTTTTTTATACAGCTTCTCAGCTTAAGGCTCAGTCAAGACTACTCCATCTGACTTTTGTGTAAATTATGATAAATCTGTTCGTTAAGGCTGCATTAATTGCTGCAACCGGTGTGGTGGGATTATTTATAAGTATGTCTTTAGTACTTATTTCTTTTACTATGGCTATGTAATTCTATTATTTATGTGTTCAGCTGGCGTTTGAGTTTGCTTTGATATTCTGTTCGCATGTTAAAATTTGATAGACCTTACTAACTGGAAATATTTAGCACTTCTTATGATCCAAGTTGGATTGAACATAGTAGAGTATATGCGATTTATTATGATGATAACTAACCATTATTAAAAATCACTATTGCACAAACTGGTAGTAAAATTTAGATCACCATCCCACTAATTAAAAATTTTCTTCTTCACAGAACAGCATTCTGTTCTTCATAGTTTTATGACCCGTAGATGCAGACACGCCTATGGTGGGTTTTTTACTTGCCATTACTGCCACCCTCTTCTTTTCTTGTTTTTATTGTAGAGCCACTTGTTTTACTTGCACATCGGAAGTATTCTGTTGTAACTCCCTTCGAATCTTCATGCGCTCGATGTTCTCGTTCTTGAACACTTTGGAAAACATCTCTAAGGCTCTACTTGTCGATATTCGCTCTATCTTGTTAGAAGTAGAGGTAGCTTTCCAAGTTGGAGTCTGTGAATAGCCTCTTTATACTACTCCACACACTGAATGCACAAACGAGTTATTGCTGTTGATTGCAGAAGCCTCAGTTTTTGTTGCTTTTGATAAATGTTCGTTTTACTTACCTTTTTATTTCCTGCATTTGAGCTGCTTCCTGCTTTTCAATTATTTACGAGTGTACACGAAAGATTTCTTCGGTCTCATAATACTATAGTTGTAAATTAATTCCTCTCTAGGCTTATTTTCCCGCAGGAACTTATTAGAGTACTATTTGACAGGCAGTATGATCTTATCATTGCTAAGGAATACTGAATCGCTAGCTTCAACTGTGCTAGGAGCTTGGTTATGAATGAAAACACGGTGAGGTAATTTTGCAGAAGCTGGCCTTGATGGGGTCAGCACATTTACACTGATATTGGACAGCATGGCCTTGCAATTTAGTATAATTAATAAAAATAGTTATTGCACGGTTAAATCAAATAAAATTATCAATGCATTTTTGTATCTTTATCATGTTCAAATCTATTATTTGAACTCTCTTATCTTATAATAAAATGGGTGCATTCAAATTTTATTCGCTTGTTAAAAAATCAAAAATTTATAAATCACAAAACCTGTATTTTTGTAAAGAAAGCATAAATATTATATAAGAATGCGGTATTTGAGACTAATTTTAAATATATTCTGCAGAATAATTGTCTTTCTGATTATAATTAATTTGACAAAGAATCAGAATGGGTAGCTGCGAGCCTTCCAAGTACTATGTGACCAACAACGGAAATATGAAGACTAACAATGTGGTGGAGTACCCCTCATTACGGGACTCCGGCAACTCCTTCTAAATCAGAGACTATCATTCGGCAAGGACCAAGAATAACAGAGTTGGGCAAAATGGGAGTAACATATATCCGGTCTTGTCATCGGACCAGCTTGGCAATCATGCGCTGCATGTGCACGACTACGATTAATCACCTATGCACAGTGAAACTTCAGGGGAAACTTCCGAGAATCTAGATGCGCAAGTTAAGCCAGCATCCGCCTATTTCCCCTTAAAGAATGAGAGTTCCTTAAAGGCTTCAAACAAGGGCAAGAAATGCTATGAGTCCAGTATGCCTAAGGCCTCTGCATGATATTCAATAACTATATTTTTGCCTAAACCACTGACAAACATTATTCAGTTTTGCTTTTCCTAGGTCTATCACGGAGCACAAAACTCCGCTATTGACAGAGTTTTATGTCAGTGCAATTTATATACACTTATATTGATACGGACTTATCACTAACCGTAAATCAGTGTAGTCAATCAAAAGATCTATTTATTATAAGATTACATAAGATTGTGTTAGAATCACAAAATTGCAGCAAATATAACAATCATCGAAGCTAAGTAAGCAGACTCCGAATTTATTTAAGTTTGTTTAATTTATTCTTAGCCTTCAGTTCGGTCTCGTATTACAGCACACCCGTAGATCTCAACTGCTGGTCCAATCTTTATTTCATCTATATTATTAATATATTTTACCTCAAGAAGTTATTAAGCTAGCAGTTACTTAGTCTAAATGTTAAGCTTGAGCTAGGCTGCCATGGCTTGGTTTTGTTACTGTAGCTTGTACAGGTCGAGTTCTATTTTATCCCTGTTTTCGATCACAGACTTCAACTAATTTTCAATCTCTATCATTCTAGCATCAGTTTTATTTTTTAGAGCTATTATTTACTGTTTTTATTCTTGCTCTTGCTCGAACTTTACTTCTATTTTGGAAGCTTATAACAATTGCGAAGTCAGACGGGACACTTATTTTTACAGCTATTGGATCCTAGAGCTCGCTGAGTTTGAAACATTTTTGCGAATATTCTCTTTCTATTTTACTTCTTCTTGAAGCTTAACTACAAGCTTCTTCACTTAACTTATTAGTCCCTCATTTTTCTCTTATATATCATCTAACTCAGACTTTAAATTATCATTGTCCTTTTTGGTTCTCTCAATCTATTTCTTCAAATTTTTGATTTATGCCCTCAAATCACTGACATAATCTTAGTTTGTTCTTTGTTCGTTGATCATCCTACTCTTCAATTACTCATTCATTGATTTGAAATATTCAAGTTTAGCCTTCAAGTCCTCAATTATAAAACTTTTCTATCTTATCTTCTGATTATATTCATCAACGATCAGTTATTGTTTCTTCAAGTAGTTCTTTGTCATGGGACTATTAAAATGGTGATGATCAGCTTATTTGTTTTACTTTTTGTTCTCGAAGGAAGATATTTTGTTATTTAAATCTTCAATTTGCTTAAAAGAATAATTTAATTTATGTTCTAAGAACCCTATTTAATTCTACATCCGTCTCTTCTGTTCATTTTATAAAGTTTAGTACATTTTATTGACATTAACTGTTGTTTTTTCAACATCAAGTTCAGGTTCTAATACATTTTTTGTAATATTCTTCATGCTTGAACTACCACCTTCAATCGTACTTCTGATATTTCTTTTTGATGTGTTCTGATTATTTTGTGGCACCATCATTACACTTGAAGTTTATAAAAATTATGATAATTATTCATTTTGTTTTTGATGCTGCTGATCTCTAGCACTACGCATATGCACTGTTTTCTATTTATTATTTTTGATTGTATAATTCTATGTTTTGACTTATAAATCACTCTCGTGGTACCCTTTGAATCCATTACTTTATGTTTTATGATTATTTACAGACTAAATCTCTTTTTTGGATATATGCTTTAAACTATCTGCAGATTTAGAATATTTTAAAGTTCTTTCTGCTTCTTAATTTCTAACTGTGTTCTCGTTGATGAGCTTCGACGAGTTCTATATAGTTTTGCGACGGAAGTATTTATTTTTTTATTTAACAAGTAGATCGATCTTGTCTAAGATACTAATCAGCTCCTTGCTCTCATGATCTTGAAGCTTAGCCCTAATTTTATCAACCTTAGCTGATACTTTTTCAAGTGATGTAAAATCAGGAGCTATTGCTGCTTGTTATTTCAGTTTCTGCAATTTCTTGAGTACTTCGTTGATAGTAGCCATTTTCGATTCGCCTAATATATTTAAATTATAATGTTTCGATATCAAAAGCAATCACAGCTCATCAGTTGTTTCGATCAGTATTTTACATCATAACTAAGCATTATCTATTTTAAATATAACTCATAATTTATGTTTTAGATAGAGACAGAGAAATTATTCTTGATTTATTGAAATAGGGAGTCTAAATTTGAAATTAAGAATTTTATAGAATTAAGTCCATGATTACACATAAAGGCTATTTATGCGATAGTTTTGATCAGGAAAATTATATAAAATAGGTTAAGTTTTGTGCTAGCCTCGAATAGACAAAAGCAGTCATATCGAAACTTTGTTAACCGGAATATTAGCTCATATAACCAATTATTATTCAACAGAGATTTAAAAGTTATGAAAAAGGAAGACAAACGAGAAGAGGAAACACAGGCTTCAAGCCGCGTTTAACTCGATGTCCAACAAGTAATCGGGCTGTGCCAAGACTTGCTGCGGGACTTAATCGAGAGTGAAGGAACATAATGCCAATCTATATTCAATTCACAATAAATTCCTTCCATTTCACTGGAAGCTTACCTGCGACGAATTCACAAGTACACGAGGTTCTCACCGCAGTGCCTCATAATCGCCATCATTTACCTGGACCGTTACAACATGGCAGAGACAGACTTTTCGCTCAACTGGAACAACGTGCATCGCGTTATTCTAACCTGTCTCATGGTCGCAGTAAAATTCCATGACGACATTTATTTCGATAATCTCACGTTCGAAAGAGGCGGTGGTGTGTCAGCTGCTCAACTCTTTAATTTCGAACTTGAAATTTTTGAGAAGATGGAATTTAATGCCTATGTATAAGCCGAATAATATGATGCCTTAGTCGAGAGACTCTGCAGCGTATACAGCTAATAATAGAACCCTTGATGTATTTATCTTTTTCAATTTTGTCCCATTTGTTCACGCTGCAGAATTCTATGTTTGAATTTTAACTGTTCACTTTTTGGAGAATTAGTAATCACTTGACAGAGGTCATTGTATATTTGAAATTGATGATTGTTGAAAGTGCTAATATCAATAATACAATTTATATTAAATACGCATTTATATTTATGATATTATATGCTACACAGAAATATTATTCAATCTATAGATTATCAACTAATTATTACTGTTTTATGTTTTCTAATGACCCACAACGATGAAAAAAATCGTAATGTGTCGGTATCTATCACTTACTTGGAGTTAGACATCAAACATTAAAATTTATCAAATGATCCGTAAATGCATTGATGCAATTATTCAGCAAATAACATGAAACATATAGTCCAACTATTATATATAGTTTTTGCTTGTATTCTGGTAGCCGGCCTAGATTTATTTGATATTTATATTGCTTTTTTCTATCTTTATTTTAAACCAATTGTAATATTGAAGAGCTGAAGTACGCAGACATATATCAAAATGTATATTAAATTGTGTTGGATCGAATGCAAATGCTAATTTAATAATTTTTTCGTATTTAACTTCATATAAAGTCAGCCTATTGGAAATCTATTAACATTGTCGGAAATAAAAATTAGAGATATTCTAAATTTAAAGAGAGTCAGGGGCCGATTATGCTGAGCTTAGTTTATTAGATGTATATCTTGACTCCATATATTATAAAATGCTGAAACCGATGTATATACATCTGATTATTCTATCTTAATCAATATAAAGAATAATTTACGATGAACTACGAAACAATATCGGGCGTAGTCTCAGCCAGTCTGCTTACAGCACTTGCTAAAATTGTCCCTATCCTCTTCATCCTGTGCGTCCTCGTGGTGGCCAACAAGATTTTCCTGCAGTCTCTTGAAAACAGCAAGCACCACGGCACTCAAAGGAGGAAAATTATCTCCAAAGCTGTTGAAAATCTGTCAGTTGCCAGGTTCATAGAAGAGGTTTATACTTCTTGGGTTACAAAAAGGAACACGGAATTAAACTCTAAATTAAAGCCTAATTCTTAACCCATGATTAAAAAGTTCAAAAGAAAACGGTAAAAGAGTGTATCGTTTTCTGAATAAGAAAACAAGGAGTACTCGTTTAGTACAAAATAAGCTCCGATCCACTATACAATTATGGTCAGCTCTACGGTGATCGAAACGTGAACAAAATACACACCTTCACCAAACTGATTTTTAATTTACTGCACTGCAATTTGTCCATAAGTCTTTTTTAAAATATATAATTAACAAATTTATGGAGTCTGCAATATAATAAGATAGGGGTTATAATTTATTAGTGCAGTAATTATGAAACAGACGAGTGCTAGCAAACAGAACAACAGCGCACAGAATTCTAAGTCTATACCTAAGACCAGTCTTCAGAAGAATGCGTCCATTAATAAAAAATAAAAACCAGCAGCGAAGAGTCCACCGCCTCCCAAGTATAAGATCGACGCGATCACTAAGTAGAACTTTTAAATAACATCCAAAAAATAAAATATAACTGAAATTGGTGAACTGCATCTCAAGTATGTGCTCAAGTGTATAGACGGGTTATACAAAAATAGATTTTTATTCATAACTACTCACCCCGATGGCGAAATATTTGGATCAGGGGATGCAAAATTGTATGGTTTAACACTACAGATTGAGGGTGTGGGTTTAGCTTCAAAGCATGCTCAGCTCAAATATGATGGCTTCAAAAGTTTCAATGTAAAAGATTTCGGCAGTGAAAGTGGTACCTGGATGAATATTCCTGATGACGGTGTATAAATTCATCATAACGATCACTTCAGCATCGGCCAGTATTTAATTGCATTTGAAATTGCAGACAAAATTGACGAAATTTAATAAATATGCGCAGTCTATCATTTAAATTACATGAGTGACATTCTCAGATACAATGAAATCAAGTCGATGGCTGATTTGTATAAAGCTTAATATAACAACTTCGATGGGTATCCATTGGATAAGAAGTAAATTTAAAAGCTGAAAAGAATATGCAGTGAAAGTAAAAATTGGTATCAGTAAAGCAAGAAGTATCGCAGGCTTAATATGATTTTCTTAAATTAACCACTCAAAGACTTCACAATGTAGATCGGATGGGAGACACATTATATCGCATCAGATCCATAATTAATATTCACAGGTAAAAACCCTATTGCCGAAGTCGCCAAAGGTCGACTGGTGCCTCATTAAAAAGTGTTTACGAAAATAAAAGACGGCAAATAGTTCCCTTTATCTCTGCACTCGCAGATAAAAATTGGAGATCTGTCCTTCGAGATGACTAGGTTCAACAGCGGATCTGGTGTTGATATTGGATTCAGAGCTACACAAGAAGATGGTCTTCTCATTGAAGAAGATGTCGGAGGCAGTTAGTGGAAGCTAATAAGTTTATTCGCCATTTTCGATGGGCATGGTGGTCCTGAGTGTATGAAGTTCATGTGTGAGAATTTGATCTCTAAAATTAGATAATGGACTCACTTGCTAGACGAAGCAGGCGATGTGAACTAAATGACAAAATTGCTCATGAACAAAACTTTCTATGAGCTTGACTACGAATTCTATAAAAAATATCCAGAACTATCACAAACTTGTGGCGCCACTGGAATAGTTTTGTTGACAATTGAAAAAAGAGTTTACTGTTTCCATATTGGAGATTGTAAAGGATATCTATTCCGAAAAGATGTGCTTTATCAAATGAACATAGATCATATACCCTCTCGCGGAGATGAAAGACTTAGAATATAAAGCGCAGGTGGATTTATACAGTATGATCGACTTATGGGAAAATGTACACTGTCGCGATGCTTAGGCCAGTTCGAATATAAAGTAATTGTTGATTAATTAAGTCACCCGAAGACTACGAGAATCAGTTCAAAGGCAAACTCAAATCTTATCTGAGCTGTATCCCTGAAATGGTAGCCTTTGATCTACAAGTCGACACCGATTAATACATGTTAATCACTACTGATGGGATATTGGGAGGCATGAACATTCATCAAATTACTGATTTCATTATGGAAAGATATGATAAACTAGAAACAGAATAAAATCCGAATAAAATTATCAGCAGCATCATGGAAAACTGTAAAATAGTTAGTCCCTAATGTGACAACATGGCCGCGATACTAATCATAATAAAGAAGGGTCAAGTGAAGTGAGTCTTGTTACTCATCATACTTTATTACATTTTTTTTGCTTTTATTACTGCAATTAATCTCATTAAATCATGAAATTTTGAACTTTTACTATCATTATGAGGTTAATAATTTTATTAAATGCTATCGAGAGATTCTCATTCGAGTTTGTAGAAAAACTTCCAAACTCAATAAACATTCAAACGTAACACGCGATACTTTAACGTGCCTGAAATGATGAACCACTAAAATCAAGACTGCATCCGAAGAAGAAAGCCAATGCAATCTACTGATGAGTAAACATAGCGAAAAATTGATAAATCATTTACTAATTCGACTGCCGTATTAACTTCGCGAGTCAACTCATAAATACAAAGATTCAGTAGACGAGTTTCAGGTGAATTTTCACCACAAAAATCTGAGTACGAGCGATAGTATTCGTCACCGAGTAGTCCGAAGTACTCTATTGCTTATGCAGACTCCGTAGTTTCTCAATAGATAAAATGATCTCCAGAGAACATATTAATTTGATCAGAGACAAGCCCATCCAAGATTAGAGACAGTTTAATAACTTTAAAATGCAGAAGCATGATCTATCCAAAACGTGCGATTTCTCAAAACTTAAAGGAAGAAATCTTTAATTTCAACTTGATAATATGAACGGTAACAATTAATTAAATACAGATTTGTATCACGAAAGTAAGAAAGCGCATGACTATTGTTTTTATAAATAAACAACACTGAAGACTAAAGTAAATTATAAAATATAAAACAAATAAAAGAAAAGACATTTCTTTATTCGAAAGAGAGCATCTGATTTTCCGGCAACAGTGCTAGATCCCGAAAAAGTTGATGAAGGTTTCAAAATAGCGACAAATTACAAAGGCAACAATATAAATCATGATAAAATTACAACATTCTACTTGACTTCAGGAAGAGAGCTTCCTTGTCAGGGCGATATGAGAATAATGACTCGCTTAACTAACTATCACAGAGACAATAAAAATTAGCTTGTGATGCCAAAAGTAGACTTCCTAATAAAGAAACTAAAAGATGATCTAATTGCATAACGTAAATAGATTGTCAAGATGCCAAAGAATCCAGAATTTACTCGAGATTAAGTCTGCGATCACAAATACTTCAAATCTCAACTGGCGTTAAAAAACATATAAAAAGGCAGTTCATCATGATTTTCATGCCAATTTAATATTCCGCCATGATCGATTGTATTTTATAGTGCAAAATAGCAAAAATCAGTTTATTGATA
>APMI01006230.1_pt1 | contig 18952 bp, 12 predicted proteins | sample 667938 | NCBI WGS metagenome assembly APMI01 (sample SAMN01084076, study PRJNA167559) | wastewater metagenome | biome: Wastewater | place: Denmark: Ejby Moelle, Odense | collected 2011-11-28 | reverse complement strand
CCTCGGTGATCTGGGTGACTTTCAGTATGGAGGAAGTGAGGACTTTACTACCGCCGGAAAGATAGTTTTACTTCGCCGGTCTGGATCTATTATAGCCTGGCGACTTACACCCGGGTAGTTCCAGCAAAATGAAGGAAATACGAGATCAGGCAAGATCTTTTTCAACCCGACTTCGGGTGAATAATTACGCTGCTATTGCAGCACCTGCGCTTACCGGGCAGTTTCGTTGGCAAGCGTTCTGCTGCGAAAATGAAAAAAGAGTGCTGCAATAAGCGATATAACGGCAAGGTAGGCAAATGCCGCAGGCGAGAAATAGCCAAATACTGATGAGAAGAACGCATAACTAATTACAGAGGCGGCCATCAGCAATACCCATCCGCCCAGGAATAGCTTTATAAAAATGCCATCAAATTTGATGATCGACCATAACCCCGTGATGAAAGTAATCAACAGCATTACATATTTGAGCTTACCAAACACCCCGGAATGATAACCATATATATTACTTCCAAAGTAAACAGATATGAGCAGGCAGTTAAGGGCCAGTACGAGATAAAGTTGTTTGGTTTGCCGGCCGTCAAATTTAAAATAGCAATAAAGGCCTGCAGCAAAAGCAAAAAAAGCGGTTGCAGATGGTGGCCAGTTATGAGGTATGCCATTGTCGTCTTTTGCAAAATTCCAGGCATTGAGGTGGATCAGCAGCATTGTCAAACCCAATAAAAAAGCGAGGCCGAAAAAATAGAAAATAAAATGCTTACCAATAACAGATTCAAGCTTCAATGTTTTACCTGCAAGTACATCGTTACCAGGCGAAGCGTCTACAGCGTATCTTATAAAAGAGTATAAAAAGCAAAATGAGGCGAATATTTCAGAACCTTCCTCCAGCAGCAGGAAAAAAGCAGGCCGGTGCCAGTGTGCTTCATTGGCAGAACTGTGCCAGGAATACATCTCAAATTTTTCCTGGAAGGGATTGCTTAGAAAAAGTAATACACCGATCACCGTTAATATTAAAGCAACCTTATTTCCTTTGAATTTCATCACAAAGAAAGTGATCATAAAAATAGCCACGAGGCCAATCAAGCCATAAAACACATACCAGCCGCCACTTTTACTTCCGCTACCCCCACCTGCTTTTTTAAAGATGGCCGTTTCACCGATCATTTCATGAAAAGAGCCCATTTCATCAAAAGACAGCATGATGAAGATGCCTGCTATTACGATCCATCCAACATTCAAGATCCGTGCCTTCACATGAGTGGAGCGCTGCATATCAGCCCAAAAACAAAGCATGGCCATGATACCGGAAATAAAGAACAACATAGATGAATACCAGGAAGCTGCTACATTTTCCCTGGCAAAATTAAATTGCACCAGCAGGTATTGAACGGCAACACTTCCCGTAGGAATCAACCTGTCATGATGTATCCAGGTGCCTATCAAGAATATAATGTTAATGATAACTACCCATTTAAGGGTAGTGTATATTTTAGTTACCGGAACATTAAGGCTGATTTTTAACTGCTGGTTACCAGTCATAATTGGGGATTTGTTGCCTGAAAATACAAATAAACATACACTGGCAATAAAGCGCAGATAAATTTTTTAAGGGAACGTAAATACCCGGGGCTTTATTTTATAAAACGGGGATAAATGGCCTTAAATATAGAGGATGTATATGCGGCAACCCGGTTTAAAGATTGTAATGCCATGCACAGGAGGCTGCGGGGTTTTGTATCTTTGCCGCATGACGGAAACAAAACAAAACATACGGCACCTTAGCATGGAAGAACTGGCTGCGTTTTTTGCATCCATCGGGGAGAAAAAATTCCGTACCAAACAGGTGTATGAATGGATCTGGAAAAAGAATGCGCAGGGTTTTGATGATATGAGCGATGTATCTAAAGAATTGAGGCATACCATGGCTGAAAAATTCTCTTTTCCTGCCCTCACGGTAGATGCCACGCAGTTTAGCAATGACGGCACCATAAAATCGAGGTTCAGCACTTTTGACGGTTATAAGATTGAAGGGGTACTGATCCCGACCGAAAAAAGAAATACCGCCTGCGTATCGTCTCAGATCGGCTGCAGCCTTACCTGTAAATTTTGCGCCACGGGTAAAATGGAAAGAAAACGCAATCTCGATTTTGATGAGATCTACAACCAGGTAGCACTGATCAACGAGCAGAGTGAAAAATCATACAACAAAAAATTATCCAACGTGGTATTTATGGGCATGGGCGAACCACTGCTCAATTATAAAAATGTTTTAAAGGCCATTGACCTGCTCACCAGCAATGATGGACTTGCCATGAGCCCGAAAAGGATCACCGTTTCCACCGCAGGTGTTGCTAAAATGATCCGGCAACTGGGCGACGACAAGGTTCGTTTTAACCTGGCGCTTTCCTTACATGCAGCAGATGATAAAAAAAGAAACGAGATCATGCCCATCAATGAAAGCAACAGTATTGCCGTACTCATTGAAGCATTGAATCATTTTTACAATCAAACAAAGAACGACATTACGTTAGAATACATTTTGTTCAAAGACCTGAATGATACCATTGAAGATGCAGAACACCTGGTAAAGATCTACCGCCAGATACCCACGCATCTTATCAACGTAATTGAATACAATCCCATTGATGGAGCGGTGTTTGAAAAACCCGACGAGGACGCTACTAAAAAATTCACCGACTACCTGGTGAGTCACCGGGTGAACGTAAGAGTAAGAAGAAGCCGTGGAAAAGACATTGATGCGGCATGCGGACAACTGGCCAACAAAGGATGATCAACGCAGCAACAGCACAGTGCCCTTTTTGCTCATTATTTTTCCTTTATCATCTTCCCCGCTGATGATCCATACATAGGTGCCGGCCGGTGAAGGTTCGCCTTTAAAATTGCCATCCCAGGCAGCGCCATACAGCGTGGTAGAAAATACCTCGTTGCCGGAGCGGTTAAATATTTTAAAGTAACTGATCCGTTTAAAACCAGGGGCGGTTACATGCAGCAGGTCGTTGCGGCCATCGCCGTTGGGCGAAAAAGCACTGGCCACAAAAAGATCGGGGTGGTTAAAAATTTTAATTATAATCGTATCGTAAGCTTTACAGCCGTCATTATTGGTAAACTCTACAAAGTATCGTTGCTGCCCGGCGGGCAGTATAGCCACAGGGTTAGATATTGATGCATTGTTCAGGCCAACAGCTGGTTCCCACTTGTACCGGTCTGCGCCGCTGGCTGTTAACTGCATCGGCAAATTTTCCACTGCCACCGTATCTGCCCCGGCATTGGGAATTATTTTATTCACGGGAATATCTTTGTAGATCGTATCCGATACGCACCCAGCATGGGAGACTGCATACAACGCATGATGATAGGTTTCATTCGCAGCAAATTGATGCCGGGTGTTATTTCCTGAACCTGTACGCCCGTCACCAAAATCCCATATCCAGCTGTTCACCGCAATGGCATTTAGCAAGATACCGTTATAACTAAGGGTACGGTTGCAATCTTTGGCAAAAGAAAAATCGATCGACGGTGAAGGGCTAAAACTGATCGTTTTACTTACCTGCCCGGTACAACCCTCTGCAGTCCGCACTTTCAAACTGATCGTCTTTATACCGGGGCTGTTGAACACAATTACCGGATCTTTTTCAGTGCTTGTACTTTCGTTATTAAAATTCCACTGGAAATTAAAAATGCCGTTTGTAACCGTTGCGGCGGACCTATCTGTAAACAATACATTTACGCCGCTACAGGCGGGTGAATGATCAAAGTTGGCAACGGGAGTGGATGCCAGCGTGATCTTTTTAACAAGGGTATCAAGCGTACAACCGATCTGGCTAGTAACAGCAAACCTCAACTCATATTGTCCAGCAGCAGCATACTGGTGTGGTGGCGGAATCCGGAGAATGGATGTGCTGCCATCGCCAAAGTCCCAGAACCAATGTGCAAGATCACGTGAATTAAAAACACTGTTTGAGAGATAGAGAGAGTTATCAAAAAAACTGATTGGTCCACCAAAGCAGGTGTCCAGTACCGGGCTCGAATAAAAATCAGGTGTGATCAGCCCGAAGTATGCTTTTAAAAAACCCAGTGGTGGGCGGGAATCTGGTGGGATATTCGACATATCCGTCAACTGGGTTTGCGATCCTGTAAATCCCCAGTACACTTTGCGCTGACCATTAAAAATATTTGCTGCAATATCATACTGTACGGATAACAACACGGTGCTGCCTGAAAAAACAGTGAATATCTTTGTTACAGGATTCCATTTAAAAACAACGTACTTACTGATCAGTCCTTCATCAATGGATTGTTCAAAAGGAACAGGACCGGCAATATTATTGGCTGTTATGGCATGATCTGTAACTCCATTTGTTTGTATGGCAAGATGTGTGTACGGCGGATCATTGTCCAGCGCCTCAGACTTTGTGTCAAAGGTCACAGCAAAGGATTCTTTCATTCCACCCCAACCCATATAATGTTCTTTTTTACCCAGGGCGCCCGAGTCGGCACAAAGCACAAAAGCCATCCCGTCGGTAGCAATGGTTTTATAAATGCTGATGACCATTCCAAGTTCAAAGGCGGAGTCAAGATCGATTTGATTGCGGTACCAGGCAGACCCGTTGATGTACAACATGTGATCAATAGGATTGGGAACCCCGGCAATGGAAACGTTGGAGCAGGAGGCTTCGCTTACGGTGCCATGCTTTACAAATCCATTTTGGGTTTGGGAAAACACAACACCTGCTATGCTGATAAGAACAAGTATGAAAACAATTTTTCTCAACAATAAATAATTTTTCAAGCGGCACCCGGGTAAATGGTCGCTTCTTACAAATTTAAGCTTTCAGCACCATAAGCCGGCAAATACAGCATTTTGCTAATTGCTGGCAACATGAATGCTATAAAATAAAAAGGCAGGCCAATAGAAAAAGGCCTGCGGAGTTTTTTGAGAAAAATTGCATTACTGTTCTAAAATCATTCCGGCGTGTAACAGTAAACCAAAGCACACCGGAAATTAATTCAGTCAATTATTGCTTAACAAATGACTGTGCCCTTAATATTAATTATCCCGAAATAAAGCAACTAAAAAAGTCATTAATGACTGATCAAAAGGATGAAACCAATTTTCTTATGGTCATTTAAATTATCAAACAGGCAACAAAATTGGTAATTTATTGATACCCCCAAAAGAACGATTTACCAAAGCATGAATTTTAATTGCTGAACTACCGGTAATGATCTTTCAGATAAAATATAACGCTGACGGATACACTTAATCGTTCATTTCAAGTTATTTCTCCAGTTTAATATTGCCGTGCTAAGCAATGTATTCAAACAGACTGCCGCATTCATCCCTGGATTACTTCTATGCTTTAATAACGTACCGGAAAAACCCAGGTGATCCTTTCCGGCACGTTATATTTTTTACTGGGCGTCCCACCAAACCCTGTCTGTTATCTTGGCACTCGTATTCTCAGGCTGTGGATTGGTACTTATTTCCTGCTGCGAATACATGTATTTTCTTGGAATGGTTGTGATTCCCGCCTGTGGATGAGCAACAATGCTCAACACCGGGAACCCGGTCCTTCTCCAATCATTAAAGTTTTCAATCGACAGGAAATTTGCGATCGACTTCTCTTCCATTATTCTTTGTATAGCATTTGCCGCTGTAAGTGTACCTCTGGCAGCCAAATAATCAGTTACTGCTGCACTGGTTACATCCAATCCCAATTTTGCCATATTATCCCTGATTGCCTGCTGGTAAATTGGCTCCGCTGCAGCCGCACCCGATTTTATAAATGTTGCTTCAGCTTTTATAAACTGAAGTTCTGAATACGGTAAGATAGCCAGCGGTGCAGCAGCGCCTGCATAATAATTTCCAAGGGTTGAAAATACCGTAACATCAGGCACCACATCTGAAGTATTTTCCCTACCCAGGTAAGTATTCAGTGATCCCTTATTGGCAATTACAGGCAGGCGTGGATCAGACCTTGCGATCAATGCATCAATCGTAGTTTTAGCCAATACAACACCGCCCTGCCCGATCTCGGTGTTTTTATACCAGGGGTTTTCATGGTTGGCAGCATCTGCATAAAAGTTGGCAACTGCTTCATCGCCGGTACCGGTAAAAGCATGATCCAGTGCGGCCAACGCAAGATTGGCCTGGGCTAAAGCCGTATGCCCGGGCGCTTTGGTAAGATGAATATAATTCCTCGCTTTTAATGCATAGGCAAATTTTTCCCATTTGCCCATATCACCCTGGTAAAGAAAATCATCTGCATCCGGAACTAAGTTCCCGGGGGCCAACTGGTTTTCGGCAATGGCACTGTCAAGCATGGCATCCATGAGCTTATAAATATCCTGCTGTTTATCGTAAGCCGGCCTGGCTCCTTCAAAGGCCTTTGTAAAAGGCACATCACCCCACATATCTGTAGTTACTCCCAAAGTATATGCTGTTAATACTTTTGATATAACAGCATAGGAGTGATTGTTATGAGCCTTTGCAGCATCGCTTAAACGCTTTAGATTTTGCATGATATTGATATACATTTCACCCCACGTATATTCTGCATCAGCGGTAGAGAATTTATAACTTTCAAACTGTGGCAGTGGCTGGTTCAACGACAATTGCTGCATCCAGTAAGCATTGATCTCGGCAATGCCTGATGTATTTGCATTAGAAAATGTGCCTCCTGCTACCGTTGTTGTTATATCCGTAATGATGGGGGGCAATAATAAATTTTCCGTTGTTGATGTGGGATTGTTGGGATCCTTATTTACATCCAAAAACTTCTTACAACTGATGAAGGTGAATGCAGCAATAAAGATCGATCCGTATATGATTTTATTTTTCATCTCAAAAATTTATAACAAATGAATAAATGGATTCTTATTAAAAGGTCGCTTTTACTCCTACAATAACCGACCTGGAAGTTGGTGCGGAAAAATTAATAATTCCCTGTCCGTTGGAACCGCCGGTAATATTTGCTTCCGGATCCCCGCCTGTGAAATGAGGCGCATAGAACCAAAGATTATTTGCTCCAACGCTAACCGTAACCGATTTAAAAGGTAGCTTTTTCATATTCTCTCCGAAGGAATAAGCAAGACTTACGGTGCGTAATTTGATATAGCTTCCATCTTCTACATAAGCTTCAGAAATGTTCGATACAGCAGGCCAGTAATCCTGTGCAGATACAGGCGTGGTATTGACTTTTCCGTCACTGGCATATACAGAATTCGGAACAACAAAAGGCGTTTCCCTTCCTTTCTCAGTTACCTTGGAAGTTCCATAAAACCACATATAATGACCATCAAGGTTTACCACATCTCCACCTTTTTTCCAGTCAAATAAAAAACTTAAGGATAATTTTTTATAGGTAAGAGTGTTATAAAATCCAGCGGTAAAATCAGGATTTGTGTTACCTACTTTTTGGTTCTCTGTTGTACTGATGGGTATGCCATCATCATCTACTTTGATCTGTCCTTTTTCATTTCTTTCGTACCCAAGGCCATACAAAATTCCGTAGGGCTGATCTTTGTATAAGTACACCCCGTCTGAACCGCCGAAACCACCCAGTTGAATATTTCCAACGCCTTCTCCCAGTGATGTTACTTTACTGCGTATCCTTGTAAAGTTGAGGTTTGCCTCCCAGGTAAAATCTTTTGTCTTAACCGGGATACCGCTTATTAAAAACTCGATCCCTTTATTTTGAATAGATCCAACATTTTTGATCGCATACAAAAACCCAGAACTTGGATTAACCGGGATTTGACTCAACAGATCTTTTGATTCCCTGCTAAAATAAGATCCTTCAAAGGAAAGCCGGTTATTGAGGAACTTTAACTCAGTGCCCACTTCAAATTCATTGAGGCTTTCATTTTTAATATTGGGGTTACCCTGTACGTTTACCAACCTTGCTCCGTTAATGGGTCCGTTGCCTGCATCATAAGGAAAATTGATGTGGTTGATGCTAACAGCACCGCCCAATATATAAGGAGTGGATGTTGAATACACAGGAATATTATCGTTACCAACTGAAGAATACGACACACGGATTTTTCCAAAGCTGAGTACTGAGTTCTTCTTCATCAGTTCGGTAAAAATAAATCCGACTCCTGCAGAACCATATGGATAATATTGTTTATCCACTGACAAGGCAGAAGTTCCATCATAGCGCCCGGTTAAACTCAGTTCGAGCATCTTTTTATATTCCAAATTGGCCTGGGCATATACACCCACTTTCCTGTACCTGGAAACATAGTCACTCACCAGCGAACTGCTTGTGTTACTAATATTGTAAAGACCTGGTGTATTCAATCCAATTCCAGACTGGGTATAGGTGTTAGAAAACTGTGAAAGGATATTGCCACCCACAGATATTGATCCGTACAGATCTTTACTCAAATCTTTCTGAAGGCTGATAATAAAATCATTGTTCAGCTGGCGATATTCCTGCAGGCGGTTAGATACGCCGCCGATCTTATTTCCAAATACCCCATTGTTGATCGTACTGGCTTCAAAATACCTTCCGTTATCAGAATAGATATCCAAACCGATCCGCTCTGTGATGGTTAGCCATTTTGCAGGAGTATAAACCAGGTTAACTACTGGTAAAAATCTATTTACTGTAGAAGTAAATCCTGTGTTGTGGATCAGGTAAAAAGGATTGTTCCTTGACAAACTCCTGTAAAGTCTTTGTGTGCCATCGGCCCATGTTTCCGGCTGGGGATTCCATGTGATGGGAGCTGCGTAAATACTCCATAAAGGATTCGTTAAACCATTCCCTTCCTGTGTCCGGTGATTGACCGTATTGATATAGTTTATTGAAACAGTTGCATTGAAATTACTCGAAATCTGATTGGAGAATTTTCCAAAAAAAGTATTTCGTGTAAACGAGGTGGTGGGTATTACACCCTGGTTATCGAGGTAAGAATAAGAAAGCAGGTATCTTGATTTGTCTGACCCGCCGCTCACACTTACATTGTTGTCGGTTGTTTTTCCTGTTCTGAAAAATATTTTTCTTGGATCGTATGTTTTAACCGGGGCGCCATCTACTTTTAAAGTATCTACCCTTGCGCCATAAGACTGGCTGCTGGCTGTTCCCTGTATATTACCATTGATATATAGTCCATTCAATCCCTGTGCATATTTGGTTTGATATTCGGGTAAAATGGCGTTGTCGAATTTTAAGCTGGAGCTTACATTTACAACCGGGTTTGATTTGCCCCCGGTTTTAGTGGTAATAAGAATAGCACCTCTTGCTGCAGCAGAACCATACAATGCAGTAGCGGCTCCACCCTTTAATACAGTAAGTGATTCAATGATCCCAGGATCTATATCAATTGCCCGGTTGGCAGTACTGCCCTGGTTAAGTGCATTGTTATTGGCACCCTGGCTAAAAACATCGATACCACCGGATTCTGAATTGTCCATCGGTACACCATCGATCACAAACAACGGTTGGTTTTCCTGCAGCAGTGATACATTGCCCCTGATCACGATCCTGGATGAACTACCAGCCATACCGCTGGAGTTAGAGATCTGAACACCCGATACTTTACCGGCAAGTGCATTCACAAGGTTATCCTGTTTTGCCTGAACCACAGCCTGTCCCTTTATCTCCTGTGTACTATAGGTAAGCTGACGCTTATCTCTTTTAATACCCAAGGCTGTTACTACTACTTCATTTAGATTTTGGGTGCTGCGTTCCAGTACAATGTTTACAAACTCCCCTGCTGTTACTTTCTGTGTTTTAAAAACAACATCAACACCTGAAAATTCAAGTACCGCATCTGCAGCCTGGATGTTAATGGTAAAGGTTCCATCGCTGCCTGAACTAATACCGGCTGTTGTTCCTTTTACTTTAACTGATGCACCTGCAATTGGAGCACCATCTTTGTCGGTTACTTTTCCCTTTACCTGCTGCTGGGCAAAAAGAAAAGCAGAACAGCATAAGAGTAATGCCAATGAGAATAAAGATTTCTTCATGATACAATGGTTTATTTAATAAAAGTTTTGGTTATATCCTTCCTGTGTGCAATCATTACAGGGATGCTGTGATCGATTTCCATCACCGCATCCTGTTAAAAATTGCATTAAAAGAGAGAGGACAATTAAACCAGCGGATTTTTAACATTCAGGCACCTCCGTTTTACCAAAGCATGAAAATGAAATACTCAACCATTGTATTTGCACTACCAAAACAAATGATCCGGCTGGTTAAAAAGATTGATTGTTCAAACCGGGAGATATTGAGTTGATGTGAATCAACCGGTTAAAAATTGAGAGCCGGGCATATAAAATAAAAGCTGCTGAAATCTATATCTTTGAGCAACAAGTACAGCCATACTTAGTTAACCTGTAAATAAACAATAAGGATGTATTCATTCGTTTACTCGAACAACATCAGGTATCGGCTGTGCAGGCATTTCGCTTTCTGGATTGCGTGGTTCAGTTATTTTATAATTATCCACAGCCTTCGACCTGGATATGCTGTGATCGGCTATGGATCATTCCTGCTGTATACAATTTTTGAAATGCTGATATTGATGTCAGTGGATGTTTTATTCTGTTATACGGTGGTGTACCTGCTCGTTCCCCGTTACCTTATCAGGGGCCGGTATATCCTTTTCTTTTTTTTCCTAGTAGTTTTTATTTTACTGGATGCTTCTGTATCCAACTTTTTTTATTACAAATTAATTAACCCGCTAAGAGAAAGCTTTGATCTGCCGGTGTGGACGGAAGTAAGTTTTCCGCAACTGCTGATGGGAATGAGCGGGGTGCTGATGATAACAGGAAGCGCCACTACCATCCGCTTCTTAAAATTGTGGCACCTGAAACAGCAGGAAATAGACCTGTTGAAATCAGAAAAACTTTCGAAGGAACTTAAGTTCATTGACAGTTATATCCAGCCGAGCTTTTTACCGCTGTTGTTGAAAAAAGTGTATTCTTATTCCGTGGCATCTTCACACAAAGTGCCGGAAATGCTGGATCGTATGCAAAAAGTTGTGAGTTACCTGCTGGATGGGTGCAATCAATCCACCGTTCCGATCAGCAGGGAACTGGAAACGATCAAAGATTTTTTACAACTTGAAAAACTCACCAATACAACCAGGCTGAATTTACACTACGAAATGAATATCGACGCCGGCAATAAACGCATAGTACCATTCATTTTGTTTCCGCTCATCGAAAACAACTTCAGGCAGGTAAATGATAATATCACCGATAATCACTGGGTAAACATTCTCATTAAATTGAACGAGTCAACATTGGCATTGGAGATCAACAACAGCAAGCCGGTAGAAACATCCAACCTGATGAGCTACGAAACATCCAACCTGCAACAGATCCGAAAGAGACTGGAATTATTGTACCCCGACAGTCATAAATTAAAGATCATCATTGAAGAAGAATCTTTTTCCATAAAACTGGAAATTGAATTGAACAGGCTGGTACATTGACAAGATCATTTCTTTTAGTTATCAAAACCTTAAAATTCTTCATCCTGATTCAGACGAAGCATGAATAATACTTGCCGAAACGTGAAAAAAAGAAACTGAACTTTTTGCTGCACTCCGCTAGCTTAATATCACAGTTCAAAACCCAATTCTTTTATTTTTCTTTGCCCGTCAAATACTGCTTCCGCCGGCCATGCGGCATTTTAGCGTACTTTAAAAATTCACAAGTACAACAGTAATATTATACTGCCTATTATTTGAACGGTATTTCACTTTAATAAAACCATACGAACTTTATCGTATTGAACCAAGTATAGCCAAACTGACTTATGTTTGAAATAAGCCAAAAACTAAAGGACCGCTATTTCAAAATTGCAGGTATTCCCCTGTGCGTTCTTTTTGTGATTTTATTGTACAACATTTTTAGCATTAACGCTGAAGTAAAATGGTCTGCACCAGATGCCGTTTTCTTATTGTGTGCTGCCACCTGCATATGGCTTGGCAATGCCAGGATCCATTACCTGTTGAGAGCTTCACTGTACAGTATTAAGAAAATATCACTCCGCTTACTGGCAAGGTTCAGCATCACGATCATCGTTTCGTTCATTTTTGCATTTATCCTGTTCCGGTTGTGGAACCATCTATTGCATCATTCGATTTATCATCAAAAAACAATCCTGGCGCTGGAACTGATCACCATACTCATCAGCCTGCAGGTAAGCAGTATCTATGAAATTGTTTACCTGAACAAGGAAAGGGAATTTGATACCGTAAAAATTGAGCGGACCGAAAAGTCAAAGATACAGGCGCAGTTAGACAGCCTTAAGAACCAGGTTGATCCGCACTTCATATTCAATTCACTTAACACCCTCTCCTACCTGATCAGTCAAAACCAGGAAAGCGCAAGGCTTTTTAATGATACGCTGGCAAGGGTGTACCGGTATATTTTAGTAAAAAAAGAAAAAGACCTGGTGCTGTTAAAAGAAGAAATTGAATTTGCAAGCAATTACTTCTACCTGCTCAAAATACGGTACCAACAGGGGTTAAAGATGACGATCTCTATTGACGACATCATATCGGAAAATTACCTGCTTCCACCATTGTCTGTACAAATACTGATCGAGAATGCTATCAAGCACAATCATTTTACTGAAAAAATTCCTTTGCACATAGTCGTAACAGTTATAAAAGACCATGTTACCGTAACAAACAACAGGAATGTAAAACACTTTGACATTCATTCTTCGCAAATTGGATTAAAGAACCTGTCGGAACGGTACATGCTGATCACTGATAAAAACATTACCGTTAGTGATGACAAAGAACACTTTAATGTTGTGTTGCCATTATTAAAATCTTAGCTGCCATGATAAATACATTAATTATTGAAGATGAAAAAACTGCCGCAGACAACCTGGTAAGGCTGTTGAGACTTACCAAAGAGCCGATCAATATTATCACCGTGCTGGACAGTGTAGCAGAAAGCATTGCATGGTTTGCCAGCAACCCGGAACCCGACCTGGTGTTCATGGACATCCAGTTGAAAGACGGCAATTCGTTCAGCATTTTTGAAAAAGTAGCGGTGCCATCTCCGATTGTACTTATAACGGCGTACGACAGTTTTATTGTAAAAGCATTTGAACAGAACAGCATTGAATTCCTCATGAAACCCATTGACGAAATTGCCATCCTGCACACCATTAATAAATACAAAAACCTGAAGCAGCATTTTATTGACAGGTATGAAAAGCTTGCTGATAACAACAGCGTAAAAACAAGAAGAACAAGAATCATTGTAAGAAAAGGAATCGAATACCAAAGTATTCTACTGGAGGAAGTAGCTTACTTTTTTACGGAACACAAGATCACCTTCCTGGTTACAAGAGAAGAGAAAAAATTTATGCTGGATCAGAACTTAAAGGAACTGGAGGAGGAACTTGATCCGCAAAAATTTTACCGGGCAAACAGGAAATACATCATAAACATCGATTGCATAAAAAGTTACAAAGTCTTTGAAAAAGTAAAATTATCCGTTGACCTCCGGATCGCCGTTAATGAAGAGATCATCATCAGCCAAGAAAGCGCTCCTTCGTTTAAAAAATGGATAAGCGAAGTGTAAATTGAAAAGGTTGAAGGTTTAAAGTTTAAGGTTGAGGGTGTAGGGTTTAAGGTTTTGAATTTTGAGTTTTGATTTTTAAATTCTGAATTTAGTGTACCGAGTTAAGTTTAGACTTTAAAAACACAACAACACTAAACTAAACCTTTCTAAACCCTCTCTCTCACCCCAATCCTATCTCCGAATGCAATTCCGGTATCTCGATATCTAAAAATCCTTTTTTTGCAAGCCTCAGCCGGAACGCCTGCTGCACTTCGTACTCTCCGTGCACCAGAAATAGGCGCTTCACCTGTTTGGGATCCTGGCAGGCAAGAAACTGGCTAAGATCTTCGTAATCGCCATGGGCGCTCATACTCCTGATAGATCCAATCTCTGCATTTACCTCGTGCAGAACGCCATAAATGTTTACTTCTTTTTGCCCGTTCATCAGCTTACCGCCAAGGGAACGTGGTTCACAATAGCCGGTGAACAAAATGGTATTGCGGCTGCTTTCGATATTGTTGCTGATATGGTGCTTTACCCTGCCGGCATCGGCCATCCCGCTTGCAGAAATGATCACAAACGGACCGTTCCGGAAGTTGAGCATCTTTGATTCGTCTACCGTTTTGATAAACTTCAATCCTTTAAATCCAAAGGGATCGTTATCGCTTTGCAGTATTTTCTGGATCGTTTTATTAAAGTACTGTGGAAAGCGTTTAACGATCTGCGTGGCATCAACACTTAACGGCGAATCAACAAAATAATCCAGGTCAGGCAATCTTCTTTCCAATTCCAGTTGGTTCAATGCAAATAAAATTTCCTGTGTTCGGCCTACACTAAAGGCAGGAATGATGAGCTTACCTTTTTTTTGCAGGCAGGCTTTGTTGATCCACTGCAGCACCTGGTCGGGCGTGGTAGTGGCCATATCGTGCAGGCTGTTACCATAGGTAGATTCTAAAATGATGTGATCGGCCTGCGGAAATACATCCGGCGATTTCAATATCACATCCCGGTACCTGCCTACATCACCACTAAAAGTGATGCGTTCTGTTTTACCATTTTCTTTTACGATCAAATGCACGGCAGCGCTGCCGATGATATGGCCGGCATCGGTGTACATCAACTGCACATGCTCATCTATCGTAAACCATTCGCCATATTCCACTGCCACAAACTTATCTATGGCGATCATCGCATCTTCCGTGGTATAAAGCGGTTCAAGATAAGGCTGGCCTTCCTGCGCCCTTCTTTTATTTTCATACTTTACTTCATTTTCCTGTATGCCGGCAGAATCGTCCAGCAATACAGCTGTTAATTCCTTCGTGGCAGGGGTGCAGAATATTTTTCCATTAAACCCATCTTTCACCAGTTTTGGGATCAGGCCGCTGTGATCAATGTGTGCATGCGACAGGATCAAAAAATCAACTTCCTCTGGCTTAAAACCCCATACCCTGTTCATGGCATCGGTATCCTTTCCCATGCCCTGGAACATGCCGCAGTCAAGCAAATATTTTTTCCCGTTACTGAGTGTAAGCAGGTGTTTGGAACCGGTAACAGTACGGGCGGCGCCGTGGAAAGCAATCTTCATAATCAAAAATTTTAATGCTTCAAGTTAGTGAAATGTTTGTACAAATGATATTGTTTAGCACGTTACTGGTCCCGCTTTTTGAAAGCAGCGATCATCCTTTCAGCAATCAAAGAATACAATAAACAATTGAAAAAAGAGACCAAAAGAACAGGGAGGTCAATAGCTGATTTCCCGGGATAGCATGGGTTGGAAAACGAATGATAAAACAAAGTACCGTTTTGATGGCCAGTACAATAAAAAACTTTCTATCATTGGACTTGTTGCATACTAACGCTTTTGTTTGAACGACCATTCAATAAAAAACTCCGCTACCAGTTCTCCCTGCTGGTTGGTGCCGGTAGCTTTTGCCTTTACCGAGGTTGCTTCACCTGTTCGGATCGCTTCGCTGATCACCCGGCTGATCGTTTCGCCATCTTCACAAACAAAGCTGGTGATGCCCGTTGCTTTTTTATAATAGTTTGCCTGCAGTCCAACCACCAGCATCGATATGGCCGGGTTGCGCTGATAGGTATGCATCATCGCCAGCAGGCCGGTACTCATTTCTGCAGCCATTGCCAGGCAGGCAAAGTAGGTGCTCTTAAAAGGATTTTGGGTGAGCCACCGGTAAGGAACAGTTACTGTTGCTGTTTCTTTGCTGATCGCCTTTACTCTCACACCGCAAAAAAATGCGCTGGGTAGTTTCATCAGCAAAAACAACGGAAACTTAAGTGGATGTTGTATCAATCGAATAAAACGTTCGGCTTCACTCATACAGCAATTATTGATAAAGAGATGAAATGCAGGCTTTACCGCTTACTGCTCATTGGCAGCCGGTTCCAATGCTTTCGGTGTCCAGGCTTCTAAAAAAGCCATGATCTTTTTTTTGTCATAACTTTTTTTCCCGTCTTCAAGGTATTCGCTGTTTTGTGTGTGAATGCGCTCTCCTTTTTCATTAAGGATAATGAAAACCGGGAAGCCAAAACGCTGCGGATAGCCGTATTTTGCAAACACAGGTTTGTTGCTGTTTTCCTTGCTATAGTTAAGGTGATACCATACAAAGCTGCTGTTGAGTAAGGAGTCGATCTGTGGATCGGCTTTACAGAACCTTGCAAATTCAATGCACCAGCTGCACCAGTTACCACCACCCTGCAGCAGCACAAATTTATTTTCCACCGCCGCTTTTTTAACTGCCGCCGCAATATCTGCAGCCGCATCTGCCTGCGGGTTGTAGAGCTTTTTTTCCTGTGCAGCCAATGAAAAAGAAAGGAACAAGACGAGTAAAAGAAATATGCTATTTTTCATACCTCAAATGTAATGGGTAAAGAGAGGAAAAATATCTTAAAAATTGCGTGCGTTTCATAAAATAAACAGCCCGGATAAAACGTTACGATAATCCGTCATTTGTCCACACCCTCTTTAAGCCACAACATTTAATACCTTAATTCAATTGCTATGAGGCGCATTCCTTTTGCTTTATGTTTCACAAACATCACACAAAACAACAGCACTTTACCGGGTGGCAGTTATAAACTTTTATTAAAAAGAAGTAACAGCAATGAAATCATTACCAAACTGATCATCAAATTATAAATGGAGCCAGGCTATGACGAGATATATCTTTATACTGCTGTTTTTTCTCCCGTTACAATCATCTTCTCAAAACCAGCACCAGTATTGGGAATGGGCGAAATCATTCGGCAGGGGAAGTGACAGCAGAACTGTTGATATAAAAACCAGTAATGGTTATTTATATGTTACCGGCAATTTCAGTTCGGCACAGCTCAATTGGGATGGAGCTGTTTTAAACAGTAAGGGGCAGGCTGATTTTTTTGTTGCTAAACTGGATACTAATGGCAATACAATCTGGATTAAAAACTTTGGAGGAACAGGCGGGGACGTTGTTTCACAAATGGAAATAAATAGTACCGGTATGCTTGTGCTGCTGGCACATTCTTACAGTAACATACTGATAGCAGGTATGGATACATTGGTGAACCCACAGACTTTTTTTATAACACTGGATCTTTCCGGCAATGTTCTATCCGGCGCAGTATTACCAACCGGCCCTTCGTATACTGATATTGATATCGACAACGAAAGAGGCGTGTACCTTGCCGGCAATTATTCTTATCCCTTTAATGTTACTAACAACACCCTTATTGATACAACCAACGGGTATTCCGGTGCAGTGCTGTTAAAATATAACAGTAACGGAACTTATGCATGGAACAAGCCTTTCCAGGTGAGGGAAAATACCATCCTCGGTGGGTGGGATGTTAATGGCAATATGAACTACCCCTGGCCTCTTACAGGTATTTCATTTGCGAATATGAAGATTGAAAACAATGAATGGGATTCTACCATCAGGGTGCTGTGTGAGTTTAACAGGAATATCTTTTTTGGAAATAAATCCATCCTGTATTATGATCATGCCTATGAACGCAACTGGCTTAATAACTATGTAGACGTAAGGTACAAGTATTCAGGGGCGTTGTATCGTGAAGATTTTATCAGTGAAACAGATGATGTCCTGCAAAAGAATTTTGAAACGGGCAAATCGGGATACACTTACAAAACAGGTTATACGAGAACATTTTTAACACAAACCGAATTTCACTGGATAGGAAAAGAAAGGAACAATATTGATGTACCCGGTATTGGGTGGTATTTCATGGATTATAACAACCACAGCCAACCTAAAATAGTGGACCTGGCGATGCCGGTTGTGCCGGATGAGTCTGGCAATTATCTCATGGCCTCCTGGCAAAATAGTTTTTGGGCAGATACGCTATTACACAGGGATGGCAATATCATTGTATTTGACACTATTATGAAAATCGGTTCAGTCACTGATTTTGAAGATAACAGTTACTACAACGGAATCACCGGGTACGCCAAATGCATGGCGAACGCCAATGCTATATTCTTTGCTGGAGATAACCCTGCTTTATTTTTAAATACCCAAATTCCCGGCTTTGAAATCAATTTGCCGGACAGTGGCATATTTGTAGGAAAATATAGTTTTAAGAACTGTTTGCCAACTGTACATACCGACACCGTACGGGTATGCCGTGGCAGTGACTATACTTTTCCGGATGGCTTTACCATAAACAGTATCAGTGCTGCTATCAGCCATACAAGCCGGTTGCATTCTTTGTTGGGCTGCGACAGTATCATTACTACGAATATTAACATGGTAAGCATCGACACCAGCATCAGCAGGCATTTGCTTGAATTCAGGTCCAATGCCAGCCCCGCTGCTTACCAATGGCTTGATTGTACCGCCGGAACAACCATTGCATCAGCCAATAACCAACAATTCAGCGCATCCTCTATCGGGAACTATGCCGTTGAAGTAACAACAGATGGTTGTGCGGATACATCTCCTGTTATCCTGTTACTACTGCAGATCTGCTGGCAGGGGCAAGGCCCATTGTAAGTGTATACCCTGTACCGGCAGCCGATCATTTTACGCTGGTAATCCAATCTGAAACAGTTTCAACTTTGAGCCTGTCGTTAGTTGACTTTAGCGGCAGAATAGTAAAAACGGAAAAGATCAATCTTCAATTTGGCAAAAACAGTATCCGGCAAAATACCAGTACGCTATCACCCGGCACCTACAGGCTGCTGTTGAAAAAAGACAACAGCGCAGAAATAATTACAAGGGTAATTGTGAAAATTTAATCCGGCAGAGAATAGCCTTATACAAAAAGGCTGTACCAAAAATTCCATTGATTGTCATATCGTGCTTGTCGAAATACAACAATCAATGGAAAACAAATCTGTAAACATTTCGATATAACTCAATGTGACAGATTTGTTTT
>APMI01002320.1_pt1 | contig 18955 bp, 12 predicted proteins | sample 667938 | NCBI WGS metagenome assembly APMI01 (sample SAMN01084076, study PRJNA167559) | wastewater metagenome | biome: Wastewater | place: Denmark: Ejby Moelle, Odense | collected 2011-11-28 | reverse complement strand
GCCCAGCGTCCGGCGGATCTGCCCACAGCCGCCGCGACCAAGAACGGCAAGGTGGATGACCTCCTGGACAATCTGCGCCAGACAGCCATCAAGCGGGCGGGCGTGATCGAGATCAGCGAGGCGGACATCAACCGCCATCTGGCCACGACGCTCTCGGGCAAGATCAACGGTCTGAGTGGCGGCTGGGTGAGCTTTGAAGGAGTACGCATCGACCTGGAGCCTGACCGCGCGCGTCTTTTTATGATCTGGAACATCCGGGGGCACATCCGCACCGCCAGCGTGGATCTGGCGGTGCATCGTGAAGGCGATCATTTTCATGCCGAAGTGCTCCGCGGTGCCTACGGCCACCTGCAGCTGCCACGCGGCATGATGCGCCCTCTGGCCCCCTCGCTGAAAGTGGTGACGGAAGCTCTCGACCCTGAAATCCGCGCCCTGTTTCAGATGACGCAGATCACCATCGCCAAAGACAAGCTCGTTCTCGATCCTCGTTTCCCCTCCGCATGAAACGCCGCCTGACATCCGCCCGGACGGGCGTGCTCTCGTTCCTCTGTGCCACCCTGACCGCCACGGGACAGACCCCTGCGCCGCCATTGCCGCAGCTGACCCAGGCGCAAAAGGAGGCTGCGGCCGCTGTGGAAGCACCCAAGACCTTTGTGCCGCCGCCGCTGCCGGGCCAGTTGCAGAGCAATGCGCCTGCGAAACCCACGGAGCAAGCCCCCTCCCCCGCCAGCCCTCCTCCTGTGCCGGGCCCGCCTCCTGCACCCGCTGCACCACAGCCCACCTCCAGTTCTGCCAGCAAGATGCAGGCTCTGGAGGCGGTGACACAGAAGCCCACAGTCATGGAGGCACCGCGTGTGGCGGCGCCTTCAGACAAGATCCCGGTGACGAGCTCCACGAGCAGCAGCCGGCAGTTTGTGGTGCATGGGAAGGTCTTTGAAACGCGCAGCGGCATGTCCTCCCGCTGCGATGAGATCGCCCAGGAGCTGCGCAAGGCACTGAATGACAAAGAGCCGTGGGTGCTGCCCGTCGTGGTGCTGCTGAACACCGGTGAAGAAGCGGCGAAGTCGAAAGGACCGCCGGTTTCCACCACCATCTCAGAGCTGAACTTTGGCGGCTTTCACATTCAGGTGACGGTCAATGAAAAGCCCGGCCTGAATGCAGCGGACCTGCGCAAAGAAGTGGTGCGTGCACTGCTGGCCGAGCGCATTCTGCGCAACCACCAGAAGATCGAGGCGCCGCAGGGACGCATGCTGCTGCCGGACTGGGTGATGACCGGAGTGCTGCTGGCGATGGACTACCGCTCCAGCGCCAATCCGAGCGCGATGTTTTCCTCGCTCTTCCGCAGTGGCAAGATCTACGGCATCGAGGAAATCATTGAAGCCTCCCCGGTGGACATGGACGGGCTCTCGCGCACGATCTACGAAACCTCCTGCTGCGCGCTGGTTCTGGCACTGGTGGACCAGCCCGAGGGGCCGCAGCGCCTGAACAAGTTTCTCAACGCGCTGGCCGTGGACCAGCGCACCGAGCGCGAGCTGCTGGGCGCGGCTTTTCCCAATCTGGCAGTGTCGTCTTCCAGCCTGAACAAGTGGTGGTCGCTGCAGCTGGCGGCTCTGGCAAAGCCCGGCATCGGCGAGCCGCTGAGCCCTGCTGAGAGTGTGAAGGCCATCGAGGAGGCGATCTCGATCCACTACGAGTCGGCTTCCAATGAGGTGCCAAAGAACATCCAGCAGCATCCGTTCATCCTGCCTGCTCCGCTGCAGGTCGTGGCTGCCAGCGAACCTCCGCGGCCATCCCCGTCTGCACCTGACACCGCCGCCAAGCCGAAGGTGAAGGAAGACACCAAAGAGGAAGCCGCCGAGGCTCCGGAGAAAGCCAAGCGCAGCCTGCTGCGCCGTCTTCTTTTCCTGGGCGATGCCACGGAGAAGACCGAAGAAGAAAAGAAGGCTGATGAGGAAAAGAAGCCGGGCTTCATAGGCCGTCTTTTCGGAGCTGGTAGCGAGGAGAAAAAGACTGCTGAAGACGTTGCCTCCAAGGATGGCAAGCCGAAGACTGCAGTGGCGACTGACGCAGAAAAGAAAGCAGAGGAAGAGGCAAAGCCCGGCTTCATGAGCCGCCTCTTCGGAGCCAGCAGTGAAGAAAAGAAAGCGCCTGAAGAGGCAGCCGCCAAGGAGATCAAGACAGCCGATAAAACCGTGGCGGACAAAGAGAAAAAAGCAGCGGAAGCGGCAAAGCCTGGACTCATGGGCCTTCTTTTCGGCAGCACCTCCAGCGAAGAGAAGAAGACTGCGGAAGAAGCGGCGGCGAAAGAGAAACCCAAGGCCGTGGAAAAAACCAGCGACAGCGCTGCCGCCATGGTGAAGAAAGCTGAAGAGGAGAAAAAGCCCGGCTTGATGGGTCGCCTTTTCGGCGGTTCAGGCAGCGAGGAGAAAAAATCTCCGGACGAACCTGCCGCCAAGGATGGCAAAGCCAAGAGTGCCGATAAACCGACGGCCAGCGCCGCAGCCAAAGACAAGAAAGTTTCCTCTGCCGAGAAGGAGAAGGCAGCCGCCATCGAGAAGCCCAAGGTCATTGCCAAGAAAGAGACCGAGGCCAAGGAAGAGCCCAAGGAGGAGAAAAAGCCCACCAAGCTCAATCCCATGAACTGGTTCCGCGGCGACAAGAAGCCAGCCGAGGAAAAGCCGGCTGAAGCACCCGTGAAGGAAAAGGAAAAGAAAGCCTCCCTCTTTGAGCCTGAATCCATCGACGTGGCACGCCTGATCTCCCCCATGCTGGCGGATGCCTGGCAGCTTCTGGGCCCTGCTGCGCCGCGCCAGACGGTGGAGCCGCTGTTTGATTTCCGTAAACGCAAAGCCAAGCCTGACGAGGAGAAGAAAGAAGAGCCCGAAAAGTCCGAGGAGCAAAAGAGCAAGGCCGACTCTGAAGACAAACCTGCCGCGAAGAAGAGCAGTAAGCCGCACACGACCAATCCCAATTCCAAACCAGCGGCAAAGCCAGCTGCGCCAGCTGGAGACAAACCACGCACCACCAATCCGCAAGCCAAGCCCGCCACCACACTGCAGACGCAGGCAGCCGTCGCCGCCGGAGCATCCGCCCCGACCACTGCTGAGCCTGCGCTGGTGCAGGTGACGCTGCCGCTGGAGGAGTACAAGCACATCCTGAACCATCCGGACAAAGCGAAGATCCTCTCCTACAACATCGCATCCCTGCGTGCGCTGGAGCTGCGCGTGAGCGTGCTCTTCCGCCCGGTGGTACGCGCTTATCTGGCCGCAGTGCTGGACATCGAAGCTGGTAAAACCAAGGACATGGACAAGCGTCTGGCCACGCTGCACGAGTTTGCCCTGGTGGCCTACCAGAAGTCCATCGCCGTGCGTGACTACATGGACTGGTATGAGGCCAGCGAAAGCGGCCGCATGTCCGGCAAGTTTGACGGCTACCTGAGCCTGCCCGAGACGATCAAGAAAGAACTCCCTGAACGCACCGATCCGATTTCCAAGTACCTGGACGCGATCGACAAGGAGTTCTCGAAATAAGCTCAGTTCAGGCTCACATCCTCAGGCATGCCGGCCATCACCTGATAAACGGGGCCCATGTCCTTGAGGATGGCGGACCACATCTGCGTCGGTTTTTCGACGGTGAGCACCAGCGGGCGGGCGGTGGTGGTGATCCAGGAGCGCACCTCCAGCTCGCTTTCGAGCTGGCCGCCGCTCCATCCTGAGTAGCCGACAAAGCCACGCACATCATGCCCGAGGCTGAGTGCGTGCAGGGCGTCCGGCACGGAAAGGTGGGTCTGGCAGCGCAGGGTGCGGCGGCGCTTGTTCCAGTGCAGCGCGGCGAAGGCGAGCTTGTCTGTGGAAACCGGGCCGCCGAGAAACACGGGCACATCTCCCAGCGCGCCCAGATCCTGGTCAGGCAGCAGGTCGGAGACACACTGGTCCAGAGGACGGTTGAGGATGTAGCCAAAGGCACCGTCCTTGGCGTTGTGCGCCGCCATGAAGACCACGGAGCGGGCGAAGTTGGAGTCACGCATGGCCGGTGAGGCGAGCAGGAGGCTTCCACTGAGGGAAGACGATGATTCGTTCTTATCTGCCGAATTCATATGGATGTCTGACGCAATATTTACGCCAGACGCTCGAATTAAGCACCGAAAAAAATGCGCGCTGGATTGTGAGGCCCAGCGCGCAGGTGGTGCAAAAGAACGATGAATTATGCCGCAGGCACCTCAAAGCCCTGGCGGTAGGTCTTGGTCAGGAGCTTGTCAGCCTCTGGAGCATTGCGGAATTTCAGGCCTTCGGCATCCCATTCCAGCACCTTGTTGGCCTCCTCCATGCGACCGGTGATCGGATCGATCTTCGGAATGGCCACACGCGTGGCCACGTTGCCGAGCTGGACGGTCTCCGCCAGAGGTCCGGCGTAGTGGAAGCCGTCGCTGGTTTTTTGGCCGGAGAGGCAGGCGTCCACCCAGGTGTGCCAGTGGCTGCGGCCTTCTTCTTTGGGGTACTTGAAGCCGGTGAACTTGTCGAGCGGATAGAGGCGTGGTCCGGCCACGTGTGCCAGCACCATGGTGCCGCCCTCGCCGATGAAGATGGAGCCGCTGGCGGGCAGATCGATGTCACCGGGCATCTGAGCCAGCTTATGGCTGGGCTTGAGGCCGCCGTCCATCCAGGTGAGCTTCATGGTCTTGCCAGCGGTGTAGGCCGTGCCGGGGAAGACGTAGTTGATGGTCTCATGCGTGGGCCAGATCTGGTTGTTGATGCCGCTGTTTTTGGCGTGGACGCTGATCGGCGCGGTGAGGTCCAGCGCGGTGAAGACGGGGTCCATGATGTGGCAGCCGAAGTCTCCGAGGCCGCCGCCGCCGAAGTCCTGCCAGTCGCGCCAGATGAAGGGATGATACGAGGGAGCGTACTCACGCATGGGCGCGGCGCCGATCCAGAGATCCCAGTTCAGATTGGCCGGCACCGGAGCGGAGGGCGGTGGCTGGAACATACGCGTGCGCTCATTGCCGGTGACACCCACCCAGGAATAGACCTCTTTGATTTTGCCGATGGCGCCTTCTTTGATCAGGCGGGTGCCCATGCGGTACTCGATGGAGGAGTGGATCTGGTTTCCCATCTGGGTGACGACGTTCTTCTTCTCCGCCCAGAGGCGCATCTGCCGCGCCTCCCAGACCGTGTGGGCCAGGGGCTTCTGGCAGTAGATGTGCTTTCCCTTCTGCATGGCTGCCACGGCCACGGGTGCGTGCATGTGGTCGGGGATGCCCACGGTGACGGCATCAAAACCATCTCCCAGCGTGGAGAACATCTCGCGGTAGTCAGAGAAGTGCTTCACTCCGGGGAATTCCGCGTCAGCCTTGTCGAAGCGGTTGGCATCCACATCGCAGAAGCCGACAAACTTCACCGCCGCGTGGGAGCCGACATTGTGTAGATCGCTGTAGCCCATGCCGTTCACGCCGACGCAGGCCACCTGCAGCTTGCTGTTGAGATTCTGCCCGCGCACCAGGGCCGGGAAAGCGGCTGCGGCGGAGGCGAGGGTGGAGTTTTTCAGGAAAGAACGGCGGGACGTGGGCATGAGGAGCGACGTTGGGTTGAAATGTCTTTCAACGTACGCTGCCACGCCGAATTCTTTGTCTCGAAAGGCAAAGAACGGCAGTTTAGTACCATGAGCCGTTGGAAAAGAATCTGGAACAAAGACACTCAGACTTTCATCTGAGCATTCCCAGAGCGGTGTCAGTATCAGGCGCCGATACCCGCAAACAGCTCGGAAATGTCCACTCTCACACCCGGCAGCGCCACACTCTCAAGCACAGCGCCTTCCGCGATGCGGAGCTGTGTTTGGTAGCGACCGTCAGCAAGATCGCGATAGCACTCAATGCAACGCTCCTGGCCGTTCACGATCCAATATTCAGCCACTTGATTTTCCGCATACAGCGCGGCCATTTCACGATCCTCATTGAGTCTGGAGACTGAGACTTCGACTACGAGCAAGGCCGTAGTCGGGTGACTTTGGAAGTCTTCCTCCTTGCCAGGCACGACAGAGACATCGGGCTCAGGCTCTGAATCCGTGAAGGTCAGCGGATCCTCCTTGCGCACCCACATCTGAAGCCCCGCGAGTTTTTGCAGCAGGGCGAACACTCTTGCCGCCAGCTTGGTGTGGATGATGGACTTGCTCATTTTCTCAACGATCACCCCCCTGATCAGTTCGGCCCGCGCCGGAGCGAGGCCAGTGGCGATCATTTGATGCCATGCCTGAATGGACAGCGGCATGGCTCGCTGCTGGAAGCCCGGCTGTTTCAGGATGGGAACCATAACGGATTCTAAATTCACCCTGAATGGCGCGCAAGCCTTCATCCGAGCATTCCACGCAGCCCCGTCCAGCGCTTGCGGCTTTCCTGCCGGCCTACGGCCAGGGAGAGGGCACGCTCATCGCCGACGAGGACGCAGAGTTTCTTGGCCCGGGTGATGGCGGTGTAGATGAGGCTGCGCTCCAGCAGGACGTAGTGCTGAGTGCTGACGGGAATGATGACGCAGGGGAACTCGCTGCCCTGGCTTTTGTGAATGCTGAGGGCATAGGCGAGCTGGAGCTCATCGAGCTCCCCGGGCTCGTAGGCCACGATGCGGTCGGCATCGTAACGAATATGCACCTTCACAGGATCGGCATCGATGGTGATGATATGGCCAATGTCGCCATTGAAGACTTCCTTGTCGTAGTTGTTCTGCGTCTGGATGACTTTGTCGCCGACACGGAAGGTGACGCCGAAGCGCTCGATCTCAAACTTCAGCTCATTGGGGGGATTGAGGGCGAGCTGAAGCGATTGATTGAGCGAGATGGTGCCAAGCAGATTGCGGTTCATCGGCGTGAGCACCTGGATGTCGCGGATGGGATCAAGGCCGTATTTGGCGGCGAGGCGTGTGTGCGCCAGCTCCACGAGCGTGTGTTTGATCTCCTCCGGCTCGGCGGCTTTGAGAAAGAAGAAGTCGCTGGTGCGTGAGGTCTTCAGATCGGGCATCTGGCCGCGGTTGATGGCGTGCGCGCTGGTGATGATGCGGCTGCTGGCGGCCTGGCGGAAGATCTCGGTGAGCTTGACGCTGGGCACCTTTTCGCTGGCGATGAGATCGTGCAGCACCATGCCGGGGCCCACGGAGGGAAGCTGGTCGGCATCTCCCACGATGAGCAGGTGAGCGCCATCTGGCAGCGCGGCAAGAAACTGGGCCATGAGCGGCGCATCGATCATGGAGGCCTCATCGACGACAAAGAGGTCACCCGAGAGCGGCTTGCCACGGTGCCGACCCCAGCGTCCATCGCCCTGGTATTCGAGGAGGCGGTGCAGGGTTTTGGCCTCCATGCCGGTGCTTTCGGCCAGGCGCTTGGCAGCGCGTCCGGTAGGCGCAGCGAGCACGAGTTTCACCTGCTTGCTCTGCAGAATGAGCAGGATGCTGCGCAGGATGGTGGTCTTTCCCACGCCGGGGCCGCCGGTGATGATGAGCAGGCGCTGGTGCAGGGCCTCGCGCACGGCACGCTGCTGGCTCTCGGCCAGTTCCTTGCCGGTCTTTTTCATCACCCAGCCTAATGCGGCTTCTTCATCCATGGGCGGATAGGCAGCAGGCGCGGCGGTGAGTTTTTTCACACTCGCAGCGATGCTCTGCTCCGCTGCGCGCAGGTGCGGGAGGTATAGGAAAGTGGTGTGGTCACTCTTGCCCGCAGTTCCGGCTTCCACACCCTCATTGCGGGCAGGAGTGCCCGCATCACTGACGCGCTCGATCTGATCAGCAGCGATGAGGGCTTCAATCTGCGGAGCGATCAACGTTTCCACACCCAGCAATTCGACAGCCTTCTTGACCGCTTCCGATTCAGGAAAGCAGCAGTGGCCGTTTCCGGCCGCTGTCTCCAGCACGTGCAGGATGCCCGCCTTGATGCGCTCAGGTGCATCCTCGGCCACGCCGAGCTGGTAGGCGATGTCGTCCGCCGTTTTAAAGCCGACGCCCCGGATGTCCTGCGCCAGCCGATATGGGTTCTCCTTCAGCACGGCCTGCGCCTCCTCGCCGTAGGTCTTGTAAATGCGCAGGGCGCGTGAGGAGCTGATGCCGTGCTGATGCAGGAAGAGCATGATGCCGTGGATGGACTTCTGCTTGATCCAGGATTCGCGGATCTCCGTGCGGCGCTTCTTGCCCACGCCTTCCACCTCCTCGAGCTTTTTCGATTCGTTCTCAATGATGTCGAAGATCTTGGGACCAAACTTTTCGACCATGCGTTTGGCATACTTCGGCCCGATGCCTTCGATCAAGCCGCTGCCAAGGTAGCGCTCGATCCCAGCCAGAGAATCCGGCCGCCGGAGCTTGAGTGCGTCCGCCTTGAACTGGGGACCAAAGTCACGGTTGGGTTCCCAAGTGCCTTTGGCCTCGAATTCTTCGCCAGCCACCACGCGAGGAGCCTTGCCGATGAGGCTGACGACATCGTGCCGCCCCTCGGGGACGATTTTCAGGATGCAGTAGCCGTTGTCCTCATTGTGAAACACCACGCGGTCCACGAGTCCGCGCAGGACTTCGGGCTTGGTGGTGGTGCGAGGTGGAGGCATGGAAGCAGGCTAGACACGGATGGGGCTTCTCACAAATCCGATTACCGGCATGAGGCTTTGGCCATTCATGTGTCACCAACCGCTGTTTGATCGCGTAAGCGATGGTATTCTATTGCACCCACATGTCCGCCCTGCTGCCCAGTTACCGCCTGACGCTGCGCGATCAGCTGCCCGTGCTCCTGCGTCCTCTGACGCCGGACGACAGGGAGCGCATCACCGATGCGTTCAGGAGGCTGTCGCCTGAGTCCACCTATTTCAGATTCTGGACGAGCTTTCGCGGTGCCAATCCCACCTTCATCGAGCGGCTCTGTGCGGATGACAACGGGCAGCACCGCACGTGGGTCCTGGTGATCGAAAACAATGATGATGTACCCGGCGTGGGCGGCGGCTCCTACTGGCGATCGACGGAGCAGCCAGACAGCGCCGAGGTCTCCTTCACCGTGGGGGATGAGTTTCAGGGGCAGGGTGCGGGAACGATTCTGCTGGCGGTGCTGTGGGAGGATGCGCTGGCAGCGGGCATCCGGCAATTTGTAGCCTATGTGCTGGATGAGAACCACGTCATGCTCACATGGTGGGCGGGCCTCGGGGCAGCGCATGTGCGGCAATCGCATGGCGGATGGGAGCTGACGCTCCAGCTGGATGAAAGCCTGCTGCCGGACACCTCTGCCGCGAACAGCCTGCGCCTGAGGCTCGCCTTTCTTCGAGCGTCAACTTCAGATGCCTCTGAGCTTCGAACGCAGCGTCTGACTCGGCGCTGAAGAAGCGGAAACCTTTCTTGCTGACCGGAAAATGAGCGCCACCCGCTCTTGGGAAGAACCACACACTACAATAAGTGCTTTTTTATTTGATACCGCATTAAATACCCTGGTTATTAGAGAACGCGCATCTCATATTCAGTCAAATTTCACCGTGCTAAAGCATTTTCCATCGTGACCAGTGATGCGCCTCTCACAGAGAAACACCAGCCCGACCATGAGCCACGCAATCCAGCATCTTCCCAAGCTGCGCGCAGGGACTGGATGCGGGTGCTGCAGGCACTGCTGCCCCCGCTCGCGGCTTTAATCCTGCAATGGGCCCTTTGGGCCTGGCTCAGCCCTCTCGTCTTTGTCCTGTTTTATCCGGCCGTGTTTGGCAACGCGTGGATAGGAGGCATGCGTGGCGGGGTGGCGGGGACCGTCCTGTCTGCCATCCTGATATGGCATGTTTTTCTGCCTTTGGAGCCCAACCACAACGCCATCTACTATCAGAGGCTGTTCAGTCTCAGCGTGTTTTGCCTCGTGGGAATTGGGGTTTCCTGGGTGCATGAGAGCCTGCAGGAAGCCCGCCGCAATCTGGAATCTAAAATCCATGAGCGCACGGCGGAGCTGCAGCTCTCCGAGGAGACTGTCCGTGATAACAAAGAACGCCTGAAAGCGATCATCACCACCGCGATGGACGCCATCATCAGCGTCGATGAGGAGCAGAAAATCCTGATCTTCAACAAAGCGGCGGAGAACATGTTCCGCTGCACAGCCAGCGAGGCCATCGGCAGTCCGCTGGACAGGTTCATTCCCGCCAGACATCGCCATGCGCATGCGCATCATGTTGAGAAGTTTGGCGTGCATGGGGCCACGGCGCGCACCATGGGGTCCCTCGGCATCCTCCATGCACTGCGGGCCGATGACGTGGAGTTTCCCATCGAGGCCTCCATCTCCCACTCAGAGGTGAACGGCCGCAGGCACTACACAGTGATCATCCGGGACATCAGCGCCCGCCTTCGGACGGAGCAGCAGCTGCGCACGCAGGAGAAGCATGCCCGCTCCCGGCTGATGCTGGCACAGAGTCTGGAGCAGACGGACAGCATTCCCGGCATCCTGCAGGCCGTGCTGAAGGAGCTGCAGGCGACGCTGGGACTGAATGCCGTGTGGTTTTACCTCTTCTCAGAAGATCGGAAGCACATGTGCCTGACCATGGCCAGCAAGCACCAGGACGAAAGCCCGGTGGTGCACCAGGGTGAAGAGCTGGCGGTGGAAGGCGACCGCATGCTGGAGGAGATAGCCGCGGCACAGCATCTCGTGGTGGTGGAGGATGCCCGCACTGATGTGCGGACCAACAAGGACATTGTGGCTAGGAACGCGAACCGCACCATCATCAACATGCCGGTCATCCTTGCCGGGAGGCGGCTCGGCACGCTGGGCAGCGGCACCTTTGGCGACGAAGGGGTACTCATGCTGACGGAGGCCGAACGTGAGTACTTCACTGCGGTGGCAGCACACGCAGCCGCAGTGCTGGACCGCATCCTGGAGCAGGACAGGCGCACCCAGGCCGAAACCCGCTACCGCCAGACGCTGGACCAGATGCTGGAAGGCTGCCAGATCATCGGGCATGACCTGCGCTACATCTATCTGAACGCGGAGGCCTGCGAACAGGCGAGGAAAACCGCCGAAGAGCTGCTCGGCCGGACGATGACAGAGTGCTTTCCTGGCATCGAAAACACGGAGGTCTTTGCCACACTGCGGCGCTGCATGGAGCAGCAGCAGGCGGAGCAGATGGAAAATGTCTTCATTTATCCAAACGGCCAGCAGGCGGTGTTTCAGCTCTTCCTGCAGCCGGTGCCGGAGGGCGTCTTCATCCTCTCCCTGGACATCAGTGAGCGGAAGAAGGTGGAGCGCCGGATGGTGGAGCTGAACGCCGAGCTGGAAGCCCGCGTGCTGGAGCGCACGCAGCAGCTGGAAGCTGCGAATGCGGAGCTCCACAGCAAAAGAGCGGAGCTGCAGAGCCTGTTCGAGTCGCTGCCGGGGCTTTACCTGGTGCTGGCCCCGAATCTGAAGATCGTCGCCGCAAGTGACGCCTACCTCAAGGCCACGATGACGACGCGAAAGGACATTATGGGACGAACGATGCTGGAGGTCTTTCCTGACAATCCCGGCGATCCCAATGCCGACGGCTCGTCCAATCTGCGGGCCTCTTTGCAACGTGTGCTGCGCGACCGCAAAGCGGACACGATGCCCATCCAGCGGTATGATGTGCGGGATGCCGAGGGCAAGTTTCAGGAACGCCACTGGACACCCGTGAACTCGCCGCTGCTGGATGCCGAGGGCAACATCAAGTACATCATCCACCGTGCGGAGGATGTGACGGATTTTGTGCTGCACAGCCGGAGAACCGAGCCCGAGGGAGCCCCGCTGGAAGCACGGATGCAGCAGATGGAGGCGGAGATGTACCAGAGCACGCTCAAGGTGCAGGCCGCCAACAAGCAGCTGGAGGCGGCGAACAAGGAGCTGGAAGCCTTTTCATACTCGGTGTCTCACGACCTGCGCGCGCCACTGCGGGCGGTGAACGGCTTTGCCAATGCCGTGATGGAGGACTTCGGGCCGCAGCTCCCGGAAGAATGCCGGCGGCAGCTTCAAATCATACGCGGCAATGCACAAAAAATGGGCAGCCTCATTGACGATCTCCTGTCGTTTTCAAGGCTGGGCCGAATGCCCCTGAACAAGCAGAAAATCAACATGAGCCAGCTGGTGTCGGCCATCTGGAAAGACCTGGCTGCTGAACGCGAAGGCCGGGAGGTGGAGTTCCACCTGGACACCCTGCCGGAATGCAGCGGCGATCCTGTGCTGCTGAGGCAGGTGTGGATCAACCTGCTGACCAACGCTCTCAAATACAGCCGGAAAAGAGACAAGGCCGTGATCAGCGTGGGCTGCGGGCGGGAGAAAGAGCACGACACCTTTTTTGTGCGGGACAACGGCAGCGGCTTTGACATGAAGTATGCGCACAAGCTTTTTGGTGTCTTCCAGCGTCTGCACCGTGCGGAGGAGTACGAAGGCACCGGCGTGGGGCTGGCGATTGTGCAACGCCTGATCAACAGGCATGGCGGCCGTGTGTGGGCGGAGGCTGTGGTGGATGAGGGAGCCACCTTCCACTTCACCCTGGAAGGGAATGAGTCCATATGAAACCAGACCTGAGCCATGCAGACGTCCTGCTCGTGGAGGACAGTCTCGAGGATGTGGAGATGATCAGCCGCGCCCTGAAGAAGGCCGGGCTGGGAAACAACATGCATGTGGCCCGGGACGGAGCAGAGGCGCTGGAATTTTTATTTGGCGCCGGCAGCAACGATCTGAGCCGCCCCCAGCCCCGGCTGATGCTGCTGGACCTGAAGCTGCCCAAAGTGAATGGCGTGGAGGTGCTGCAGCGCCTCAAGCAGGATGAACGCACACGCCACATCCCCGTGGTGGTGCTGACGTCCTCCCTCGAACACGTGGATGTGACCCGGTGCTATGCACTGGGCGCCAACAGCTATCTGGTGAAATCAATGGATTACGAAAGCCTCTCCGTGGCAGTGCAGACCGCAGCCAGATACTGGCTGCTGCTCAACCACACACAGAATAAAGAACGATAACATGATTCCTGCACTACGTGTCCTGATCCTGGAGGACAACCCGTTTGACGCCGAGCTTCTCATCCGGGAGCTGCGGCGTGATTTCGAACCGCAATGGACGCGTGTGGAAAACGCCGAAGATTTCAAGGCAGCTCTGGCCACCCGGCCGGAGATCATTCTCTCCGACTACAACATGCCTTCGTTCAATGCCCCGCAGGCGCTGGAACTGCTGCGGCAAAGCGGGCGGGATATTCCCTTCATCATCGTCTCCGGAGAGGTGGGGGAATCCCTGGCGGTGGAATGCATGAAGCAGGGGGCCGCCGACTATCTGCTGAAAGACCGCCTGACAAGGCTGGGCCAGTCAATCAGACATGCGCTGGAGCAGTCACGCCTGCGGCTGGTGCAGAAGCTCATGCAGGACCAGCTGAAGCAAAGCGAGGAGAGATTCCGCGAGATGGCGGAGAACATTCATGAGGTGTTCTGGATCGACGACATGCGGCAGGGCAACGTGCTGTACATCAGTCCGGCCTATGAGATGATCTGGGGAAGATCGCGCGAGAGCCTCTACGCAGAGCCCCGCTCCTGGCAGGACTCCATCCACGAGGACGACCGGAAGCGCGTGAGCCAGGCCCATGCCATGAAGCATTTAAAGGGTAAATACGACGAGGTGTACCGCATCATACGCCCGGATGGCACTCTGCGCTGGATACATGACCGTGCCTTTCCTGTGGAGAACGCCTCAGGCGACGTGGAACGCGTGGTGGGCGTGGCCCAGGACATCACAGAGGGCAAACTGAGCCATGACCGGCTGCGTGAGCAGGCCTCACTGCTGGACAAGGCACAGGACGCGATCCTGGTGCGTGACCTGCAGAACCGGGTGATCTACTGGAACGAGGGTGCCACCCGCCTCTATGGCTGGACAGCCAAGGAAGCAGCAGGCCGCCAGATCATGGATCTGCTCTATCGTAGGCCCGCCCAGCTGCAGGCAGCCACGCAAAACGTGATGGCGCATGGCGAATGGTCCGGGGAGCTGCAGCACCTGACCAAAGAAGGAAAGACCGTGACGGTGGAGTCGCGCTGGACGCTGGTGCGCGATGACGCGGGCGCACCACGCGGCATTTTTTCCATCAACACGGACGTGACGGAGAAACGCAAGCTGGAGCAGCAGTTTCTCCGGGCGCAGCGGCTGGAAAACATCGGCACACTGGCCAGCGGGATAGCGCATGACCTGAACAATGTGCTCTCTCCCATCCTCATGTCGATCGACCTGCTGAAGATGGCCTGCCGTGACGAGCGCTCGCTGTCCATGCTCTCGACCATCGACGCCAGTGCACGGCGCGGCGCCGACATGGTTCGGCAGATTCTCTCCTTTGCGCGCGGCGTGGAGGGCAGGCACGAGCCGATCGACCTGCGGCGGGTCATCCACGACATCCAGCATCTCGTCCGCGAAACCTTTCCAAAGAACATTCAGTGCGAGTGTGCACTGGCCGAAACCCGCCGCCCGGTGATGGGCGACCAGACACAGATTCATCAGGTGCTGCTGAATCTCTGTGTGAATGCGCGTGATGCCATGCCTTCAGGCGGGCGGCTGACGATTTCCGCCTCAGAAATCATGGTGAGCGAATCCGTGGCCGCCTCACATGGCGGGAAGAAGACCGGGCCGCATGTGCTGATCGAGGTTTCGGACACGGGCACGGGCATGTCGCAGGAGGTGCTGGAGAAAATCTTTGATCCCTTCTTTACCACCAAGGAAATCGGCAAAGGAACGGGCCTGGGGCTTTCCACCGTGCTCTCCATCGTGAAAAGCCACGGCGGCATGCTGGATGTGAGGAGCGTGCCTGGCACCGGCACCACGTTTGCCATTTATCTGCCCGCAGAGCTTTCATCTGAAACTCCGGAGGAGAAGCAGAGACTGGACACCGCTCCGCATGGAAACGGCGAGCTGATCCTGGTGGTGGATGACGAGCAGGCCGTGCGCACCATCACGCAGCAGACGCTGGAGGTCTTTGGCTACCGGACCATTCTGGCGGCGGACGGCGCCCAGGCGCTGGCGCTCTACCTGGAGCACCGGAACGAGGTGGCGGCGGTGATTCTGGATCTGATGATGCCGGTGATGAGCGGGGAAATGACCGCACAGCTGCTGCAGCGGATCAATCCCGGAGTCAGGATCATCGCCTGCAGTGGTGTCGCCAAGGCGTCCGCCAGCGAGCAGCAGACCACATCGGGCATCAGCCAAGCGCTGTCCAAGCCTTTCACCACGTCTGAGATACTCAACACCCTGAACCGCGTGCTGAAGGCAAGCACAGCCGCGTAACCCCTGATCTCTGGCAGGACAACACTTCATCCGTGATGCCGTATGCGAAACTCCTTGGGCGTCATGCCGGTGCGTTTGCGGAACTGCTGGGTGAAGGCGCTTTGATCGCAGAAACCGTGATCGAGGGCGATCTGGATGATGGGCGTGGAGGATTTGGCCAGGGCCTCGGCGGCGGACTGAATGCGTGTGCGGAGGAGCAGCTCGTAGGGGCTGAGGCCGAGGGCGGCGCGGAGCTTGCGGTGGAGATGACGCTCTGAGACGCCGACCGCACGGGCCAGCTCTCCTGTGGTCATCGCCTCATGACAGTGCTGGTCGGCATACTGCAGGGCGGCGGTGACCTCGCGCACATCGTGGTGGCGCATGCGGTCCTCATTGCGCCGGGTGATGCCCATGACGCCGATGACTTTCCCGCGCTTGTCCCGCACGGGGAGCTTGGTGCAGAGAAACCAGTTCAGATTGCGCTGCTCATCATACCAGACTTCGAGTCGGTTGATGAGAGGTTTGCCGCTGCGGATGACTTTTTGATCGTCCTCGCGGTAGGCCTTGGCCACATCCGGCGGAAAGAACTTTTCGTCCATGGCGCCGACGAGCTCGCGCTCGCTACGGATGCCGAAGCGTTCAAACGTGGCGCTGTTGGCGGCGATGTGGCGCCCCTGGTCGTCCTTCATGAAAAAGAACACGCCGGGCATGTGCTCAAAGATGGCGCGCACCCCCTGAGGATCGGCGATCCGGGCGAAGAAATCGGCTTGGAGGCGCGGCAGCGGCATGGCCGGATTTTAACAAAGATTGGCAGCCTGTCACCAAACGAACGTGGGGCGGCGGGAGTATGTTATGGCGATATTTCAACCACCGTCCGTCATGAACCTCCGTATTCTCTCCTGCCTCCTCTTCGCCAGCGCCGCCGCGTTTGCGCAGACCAAGCCGACTTACACCTTTCCCATCAAGGCGCTGAGCCCTGAGGAGGAGCTGAAAACGATCGAGCTGCCGAATGGCTATTCATTGGAGCTGGTGCTGAGCGATCCGCTGATCAAGGAGCCGACGGCGATCGCCTTTGATGGCAATGGCAAAATGTATGTGGTGGAAATGCGCACGTACATGCAGGACATCGACGGCACGGACGAGCTGACGCCGAAGAGCCGCATCTCGCTGCATGAGTCCACCAAGGGCGACGGTGTGTATGACAAGCACAGCGTCTATATGGATAACATCCTGCTGCCGCGCATGGTGCTGCCGCTGGATGACCGCGTGCTGGTGGGGATCACGGACACAAACGACATCACCATGCACCGCGATGCGAATGGCGACGGCGTGGCGGATGAAAAATCGCTCTGGTATGTGGGCGGCCCGCGCGGCGGGAACATGGAGCATCAGCCGAGCGGACTGGTGTGGGGTCTGGACAACTGGATCTACACCACCTACAACGGCTACCGCCTGCGCTGGAACGGCGCGGAGGCTCCGCTCAAGGAGAACACCGCACCAAACGGCGGGCAGTGGGGGCTGGCGCAGGATGACTACGGCAAGATGTGGTGGAGCAATGCCGGTGGCGAGAAGGGCCTGTGGAACTACCAGGCACCGATCCTCTACGCCGCGATCAATGTGCCGCAGCAGAAGAGCGAGAAATACGACACCGTGTGGCCCATCGTGGCTCTGGGAGATTTTCAGGGAGGGCCGGGACGCTTTCACTCGCCGGAGGATCTGCGGCTGAACCACTTCACCGGCTGCGCGGGACAGACGATCTATCGTGGTGACCGGCTGCCAAAAGAGCTTTATGGCAATGCGTTTCTGCCTGAGCCGGTGGGCCGCCTGATCCGCCGCTCGATTGTGGAGATGAAAGATGGCATCACCACGGTGACAAATCCGTATGAGGCGGAGATGAGCGAGTTTATCCGCAGCAGCGACCCCAACTTCCGCCCGCTGAACATGACCACGGGGCCGGATGGCTGCCTCTACATCGTGGATGCGTATCGTGGCATCATTCAGGAGGGCAACTGGGTGCAGCCGGGCAGCTTCCTGCGCGGCGCCATCGAGCCCACCGGCATGCAGCACGTCATCGGCCACGGCCGCGTATGGCGTCTGGTACACAAGGATTTCAAGCCGGGCCCGCAGCCGAAGATGATCGGTGAAACGCCAGCGCAGCTGGTGGCGCACCTGACGCACCAGAACGGCTTCTGGCGCGACACCGCACAGCGCATGCTGGTGGTGAAGAACGACAAGTCCGTGGTGCCTGCGCTCATTGAGATGGCCGCGAAGCATGAGAACCACCTGGCCCGCCTGCATGCACTGTGGACGCTGGAAGGGCTGGACGCCGTGACGCCTGAAATCGTCCGCACCGCGATGAAGGATGAGCATCCGCAAATGCGTGCGAGCGGCATCCGCGTGGCGGAGAGCCTGCTGAAGAAGGGTGACACGGCGCTGGTCGCCGACATCAAGGCGATGCGCACCGACAAAGACCCGACCGTGGTGCTGCAGACGCTCTATACCAGCCGTCTTTTCAACTGGCCCAACTGGAAGCTGGAGGCGCAAACGGTGCTCATGACCTCGCCCAGCGTCGGTGTGAAAGAGATCGGCGCGCAGCTTCTGGTGGAGGCACCGAAGATCAGCGGCAGCTTCAGCAAGGACGAGAAGAAGCAGCTGGAGCGCGGGCAGGAGATCTTCCGCTCGCTCTGCTTTGCCTGCCACGGCTTTGACGGCGCAGGCATGCCCATCGCCGGACGTGAAGGCGCCACACTGGCCCCGCCGCTTGCAGGCTCCAAGACGGCGGTGCAGGGAGACGCCATCGTGCGCGTGATGATGAACGGCCTCACCGGCCCCATTAACGGCAAGACCTACGAGGCGCAGATGGTGCCCATGTCCAGCAACAACGACCAGTGGATTGCCGATGTGACGAGCTACATCCGCAAGGCCTTTGGCAACAACGGCAAGCTGGTGCAGAAGAAGGAAGTGGAAAAGCTGCGCAAGGAACTCTCCAAGCGCACCACCGCCTGGACCATCGAGGAACTGCAGGCGCTCTACCCGCAGCCGCTGAAAAATCGCACCGCCTGGAAGCTCACCGCCAGCCATGGCGAAAAGGAAGCTGGCAAAGCCATTGATGGAGACATCACCACGCGCTGGGACACTCACAAACCGCAGACGCCGGACATGTGGTTCCAGATCGAGCTGCCCGAAGCCACCGACATCTCCGGCCTCGTGCTCGACACCGGCAAATCTCACAACGACTACCCGCGCCAGTACAAGATTGAGCTCTCACTCAACGGCACTGAGTGGGAAAAGCCCGTGCTTCAGGGCAAAGGTGATGCCGGAGCCATCGAATACCTTTTCCCCAAGCCGACCAAGGCCAAGGCGATCCGCATCTCACAGACTGGCGAAGTGAAAGGGACTTACTGGTCCATTCATGAGCTGGAGGTGCTGGGAGTGGTCAAGTGAGGCTGCCCGCAGCGAGCATCACGGGCTGAAAAAGTGTCTGCCCGTGGTGCCTGCCGCAGTGGCGCAATCGACCTCCCAGTAGATGTCGTTCATGATTGCGGCAGAGGGGAGATAGGGGCTCGACCTTGCAAATTCAGCCGCAGCCCTGGCTTCAGCGAGAGCAGCCGCCTTGATGCGATTGAGGCTGTCTTGATCCACCACATTCTCGCTCATCAATTGTGCCGCCCATAGCTTATTGAGGCTTGCATAATAGACTGACGTTAAGGCCATAGTTCAGCTTGAGCGAAGCAAG
>APMI01010638.1_pt1 | contig 18979 bp, 18 predicted proteins | sample 667938 | NCBI WGS metagenome assembly APMI01 (sample SAMN01084076, study PRJNA167559) | wastewater metagenome | biome: Wastewater | place: Denmark: Ejby Moelle, Odense | collected 2011-11-28 | reverse complement strand
GGGGGGGGTGATTCTCTAGACCTTTTGGGGGTGGATTTCTAGACCTTTCCCAGAATCTCTAGACCTTTCACCCCTCTTGGGGGGGTGATTCTCTAGACCTTTGGGGGGTGGATTTCTAGACCTTTCGTCTCGGGAAGCCTTGCCCAGACTGGCTTCCCAGGGTGTCTAAAGTATTTAAAAGCTGTTTATTTAAAAAGCAGCAGTAAACCAGCGTTGTGGATAACTCACCGACCATCGTCTTCGACCTGCTTTCTTGCTGCCGCTTTTTTTAAGCACTTGACTCTAAAGAAAAAACTCTTAAACTCAAACGAGTTAAAATTCTCTTATGTTTTAGAGTTAAAACTCTCAATAGCTATGGCACTCATCATTACACTCGCACACCAGAAGGGCGGAGTCGGCAAGAGCACGCTGGCGACAAACCTTCGAGGCTACTTCGCGGGAGGTGGATACAAGGCCGCTTTGGTCGATATCGACCCACAAGGCAGTCTATCCAAGCTCGTACGCACCTTTGCCGACCAGGAAGGACGTGATCCCGAGCACGTGATCGAACGAGGGGCTTTTCGAGACTACGAAGAACTCCTCAAACTGATCGAACCCTACGACATCGCGGTCATCGATACCCCGCCGTACCTCTCCAAGGAGCTTGAAGACGTTTTTGCGATCACTAACGTGGTGTTGGTGCCCTGCAAAGCCTCCCCACTCGACTTCTTGGCTATCGGGGACACCCTGGATTTGATCCGTACCACCCAGATCAAACGCCCTAGTCTTGTGGCCGCTGTTGTCTTGACGATGACCATTACCGGGACTGACTTCACAAGAAGCATCCGAAGCGAACTTGAGAAAACAGAGTTTCCGGTGCTCAAGACCGAGATCGGCAACCGAGTGGCGTACATGCGTTCCCTCCTTCGAGCCAATACGGTGCTGGGAGACGAAAATCGGAAGGCATGGGATGAGGTCGAAAACCTCGGGAAAGAACTTATCTCCTTACTGCAAACAAGCTATGGCAACCCCTAACAAGAAACTCGATGTTCCGGACATCGGCAACCTGCTTGGCAAAATCTCGGAGAAGCGGGAGAGTGGGGAGCTTCCGAAATCGCCAATTCAGTCGGTTCAGCCTGTGGCAGAACAGCCGGAAAAGAGTTTTAACTCTAAAACTCTAAAGAGTAAAAACTCGCGAATTGTCGAAGAGTCTCTTCGCCGACCTGTCGGGCGTCGAAGCCTCAAGCGGCCCGACGTGGAGTACGTGAAGATCAGCCCGAACATCCCCAAACCCCTGAAACGGCGTGTCGATATGGCCATTGCGGCGGAAGACTTCAAGGATCGAGAGGGGAACATCGTCAATACGCTGGATGAACTCGTAGCCCTCGCGCTCGAACGTCTCCTCGCATAATTGCGGGTGAGGGGAGGGGGTATGGCGGATCGAGAGACGGTTTCCCGGATTGCAAAGATTCTGGCGCGAGCTGGCAGCGAAAACCAGAACGAAGCGCAGGCCGCGCTCCATGGCGCCTACAAGCGCATGAAGCATGACGGGGTGACGCTTGCCGATCTTCTGGCCCTGCCGCTACAGGAGCTCTACCAGGAAGCCTTGGTGAAGCTGGTCGGCCTGATCGTGGCGGAACAAGAGAACTTGTCCCCAGACTCGAAACGAACCCTGTTTGCTGAGTACATGCGTTTGATCGTCGAGCGCTTTTCTGGGGAGTCCGATAAGGATCGTTTCCAGGAAGAGACAGCAAGACAAAAACAGGAGCGGAGTCGGGAAGAAGAAGCTCGACGATACGAGGAAGCCCGTCGAAGGCAGGAGGCCGAACGAAATCGGGAATCCGCTCGTCCAGGGCCCGACTTTGCGCCGAAACCGGAGCCGGACGCCACAACTCGTGATGCGGTGACGGTTCGGATTGGGAGGTTCGCCTTTTCCTTTTCACCAGCAGCGTTTTTTTCGGCGATCCAGGCCAGCTTCGGACGTGGTTCGTTCGCGTGGAATGCCTTTCGAAACCCAGGGCGTGCCTTGCAACTGGCGGCCGCGAGCATCCTCTTCGGAATCGCCTTCGCAGGTGTCGTGCTCCTCGTTGCCGCCGTTCTTCATAGTGTCACTGGCACCCGACCGTTTTGGGATATTCGTCTCAAGGACGCGTTTTCCTTTCTCGTGGCGCTTGGATTCTTCCTCAAGGCTCGGATGTTGTACCAGGAAGGGTGGTTTTCCCGTTTCTAGCCGGCTGCGCGCGGCGTGAGTGCCTGGCCACGGATCGAGGGGAGACAGGGCGCTCGACACCCTACCGTTCCACGGGAAAAGACAAGGATTTGCCGCTTTCGCGTTCCTCCTTGCTTTGCCCGTTGTCGGAACGGTGGTGTGGCCGTGCCCTATCTCGTAACCCTCTATTCTATGAACCAGGCACGATTTCTTTCTTCCCTTGAACGCCGCATGAAGCGGTATCCCGCCCGTTCCCAAGAACAGGTCGACGATCCTATCGTTGCGGCCAAACTCTTCGACATCGCGTGAGGCGGCACGTGGTATCTGACCGAGTACGATCCATCCGACCGGATCGCTTTCGGATACGTGACCGGGCTCGCGTTTGACGAATGGGGATCGGTATCCATCGACGAGCTCATGGCGTTGCGGTGGATGGGGATTCCCCGCATCGAGATTGATCTGCACTTTGCGCCGTGCCCATCGTCAGAAATCACGGGCGACTAGGCCATCGGCCGCGGGGCCTTTCCCGCGGCTTTGGTCAGTAACCAAACCAGAACTGATCGTTTGATGACCAACGGTCACGACGCATCCACCGGAGTTTTGGCACGTAGAGGGGAGGCGGATCGCTCCGTCGCACTGCGTCGGCCAACAGAGGAGGGTTGCGATCAAGATGCGGTACGTCCAGGCTCCGATTCGGCGCTTCCAGGCTTCCTTGTCAAAGGGGAGGACGGCTGCACCTTTGATGGTGATGTCTTGGCCTTCGGTGGCGATTTCGAGTTGCAGTTTCATGCTTCGTGGCTCCGTTGCGTAATGGGAAGTGGTGAGTTTGGCTCTTGGTGGCGTTGCCACGCGAACCCTAGAGGGGGTGGGGACTGTATGTGCTCATGGTGGGGGAGCGGTGGAGGTTCCAATAAATGACTGGGATCAATGTTTTTGGGCATGCCGAAATCGTCGTCTTGGTCGGGAGGGCGGGATAGGTGAAGCGTTTTAGGAATTCGTTTTCGGGTTCGGAGCTTGGCATCACGACGTTCGGTCGGGAGGTGTTGAAGGGTAGTTTCCGGGGGATTCGGAAGGAAGGATGAAGGGCTTCGGTGTGCTTCCTGGAGTGGATGCTCATCCCCAGTGGCGTTACTGTGATGGAGTTCTGGTGGCAAAAACAGGAGGGAAACATTTCCCGTGATGTAGATGCTTTTGGGGTACACCAGACTGATTGGTTTGCTGATTTCTGTGGGATTCGCCCCGGCGAAAACGGACGAACGTCCTACCATCACGACTTGAATTTTTGACACTTCTGGTTAGGATGAGTACAGAAGGCAAGTTTGCATATTCGTTACGAGCACACGGCCGCTGAACGCGTCCGAGCGCTCGCGAACATGCGAAACTTGCACAAGGGGAGGCTCTGGCCCCCCTTGTGAATCCCCCCATCCGTCCCGCCTGGCGCGGGACGTTTGCCACCTCAAACCGAAACCAACCCATGACAGCGACCGACCGGAAGGCCTACAACTCGAAGATTCGAACCGAGCAGAAAGCGCGGGGGTTTCGTCGTGTCAGCGTGACGCTCTCTCCCGACGAGCTTGCCCGGTTCGACGCTTCCGCCCAGGCGCATGGAGACAAGCTCACCACCCACGTGAAGGCCTGCGCGCTGGGCTATCTGAATGATCGCTATCTGGTGCCCCCAGACATCGCCGAGCGCCTCGATGGGCTTCTCTCGGTGATGCGTGGGATCGGCAACAACCTGAACCAGCTCGCTCGCTACTCCAACGAGATGCGCTATTTCCTGGATACCGAGGAAGTCCGTCTGCAGCTCAAGCGACTCGACGAGGACATTCGGCGGTTCGTCACCCAGCCGAATCGAGCACCGAGGGAAGACGGTACGGGATGATTATCAAGAGCCTAAGCCGAAAGGCACGCCAGGCCTCTGGTGGCAGTGGGGGCCGTAGGGGAGGCTCCCCGATAGCTTCGCTGTTGCGCTACATGAACCGAGGGATCGAGGAGGAGGAGGGGAGGGCGGTTCTCTGGCACAACTTCTACGGGGGAGCCCAGTCTCGGGAAGAAGACATCCTCCAGGAGTTCGAGGACAACGGCCGGCTCCTGAGCGACCGGAAGAACGGGAATATCCTGTACCACGAGATTCTGTCGTTTTCGGTCGGGCATCAACTCTCGAAAGACGACCTCTGTCGTGCGATCGCGGACATCGGGCAAGAGTACCTACGAGAGCGTGCCGCCGATCAGCTCGCCTACGGGGTGATCCACCTGGACACGGATCACATTCATCTGCACCTCATGGTCAGCGCCAACGAGGTGGGCCGTTCTGAGCGTGTGCGCCTCTCGAAGGCCCAATTTGCCGAGGCACAGAGGCTCGTCGAGCGCTTCGCCCTGGAGCGCTACCCCGAACTGGCGCAAACGCGCATCTATGACCAGGAACGACGGCGTGAGCGCCTGAAAACCCGGGCCCACGAACAGGCCATGAAGGAACGCACCAAGGCGCCGAGTCGGAAGGAGCAGCTCAAGGCCTCGATGCACCAGATGTTCGAACGGGCTCGAAGCTTCGAGGAACTCGGAAAATTGCTGGAAGCTTCGGGGTGCCGGGTCTACGTCCGAGGAAAGACGGTCGGGATTGTGGTTCGTGAAGCCGATGGAACCGAGCGAAAGCATCGTCTCTCAACCCTTGGCCTGGAAGACCACTACCACGCGACCAACGCCCGGCTCTTGGCCGCTCGGACGAAGCCGGAGGAACGTGATATGAACCAGAAACGCTCAGGAGCCAGCCAAGACGCCTTCGAGCGCCCGCCGAGTGCGGCGGAGATCGTGGCAGAGGAGTTTTTGACCGGAGAGCTTCACCCCGAATGGCATGGCGAGAAGCCCCGCGAGGAGCCGAAGACCTACACCGATGAGGTGCTTCAAAAAATTCGGGAACGGGAGGCCGAACTGTATCGGGCCAAGGAGCAGACCCAACAGAAGGACAAGGATCGCGACCGAGAGCGCTGATCGACGATTCTGCTCCCTGGCGACGACATCCTTTTTTCCTATCTCAACATGAACAGCAAGCAAGCCAAGGAGCTGCCACTTCCCGATTTTCTCTCCCAGCTCGGATACCAGCCGGCCAACGTCCGAGGCCCGGACATCTGGTATCGGAGCCCATTTCGCCCCGACGAGCGGACGCCCTCATTCAAGATCGACCGGAACAAGAACGTCTGGTTTGACTTTGGGCTCGGGCAAGGAGGAACGATCATCGACTTCGTTCAACACCTCTACCAGCTCAACGACGTTTCCCGCGTCCTCTCCACGATAACCGACGTGAGTGGCGGCGTCGTGCGTCTGACGGCGGTGCCTGCCACTCGCTCCCTCCTCGTTGAAGCGGCGCCCAAAGAGAAGCCCGTGATTGAGGGCGTGACGCCCATCCGCGACCCGGTGCTGGAAGCGTATCTCGCGAGTCGGGAAATCCCGCTCGACCTGGCTCGCCTCTACCTGCAGGAAGTGAGCTACCGGGCCGAAGGCCGCCCGTACCGGGCGCTGGCCTTCCCGAACGACTCGGGCGGATTCGAAGTGCGCAATCCGGGATTCAAGGGAACGCTGGGAACGAAGGACATTACCTACTTGGCCAACGCGGAACGACGGGATGCGACCATCTTCGAAGGGGCGTTCGACTTCCTGTCGGCGCTCGCGTACTACCGGCGGGAGCGCCCCGCTTCGAACGTCCTTGTCCTGAACTCCACGGGGATGGTGGAACGGGCGGTTGAAAGGCTTCGAGGGGCCGGGATCGACCGGCTCCAGACCTATCTCGACCATGACGAGGGAGGCGAGAGAGCCCGTGCCTTCCTGGAAGCGCCGGGGATGTGGGAAATGGTCGATGCGTCCGGGCTCTACCGTGGGCACAAGGACATGAACGCCTTCTGGAAGGCCTTCCGGCAGCGTTCTGACGAACGCGACCGATAGCCCGCTGTCGGCAAACTATCGAGAATTTTAATGTTTAAGTATTAAAGAGTTTTAGAGTTAAATTTATGCTGTCTTCGTTCGAAATACTCTTCATCGCCTGAGCCCTGATCGCGGTCATCATTGCGCTGATCGCTTTACTTCCATGAGGAACCGCACTCGCTATGTTTGGGCAAGGGAAGTGGCTGGGCCGGGCACTCGTCGCCCGTGCGTTGTACTCGTGGTGGCAGTCTCGCAAGATTCGGGAGGAGAACGCGGGGCGCTTTCTCGACGAACGCGAGCGGCGGAACCTGCTGGCTCCCGGCAACACGGGGTTGGTGCTCGACGGTGCCGAGGCCCGTCTCTCCGACGATGATAGTTTCCGGAACCTGGCGGTGATCGCGACGACGGGCGCCGGGAAGACCTCCTCCTTCATCCTGCCGAACCTCCTCTCTCTGGACGGCCGTTCCATCGTGGCCACAGATCCATCCGGAGCGCTCTACGAACGTGCGTCTGGCGACCTGGCGCGGCGTGGCTACCAGGTGCTGCGCTTGGCGCCGACCGACCTGGCTTCGAGCATCGCCTACAACCCGCTCTCCCGAGCCCGGACGTTCCCCGAGATGCAGGAGATCGCCCACATCCTCATCCGGACACCGAATCAGGGTGCCAAGGTCGATCCGTTCTGGGTGTCGGGTGCCGAGGAGATCGTCTCCATTCTCATCAAGTGCCTCAAGAACCACATCGACGCCGACCGCTACGCGAACCTGGCGAACCTTCAGTTCCTCCTCAACAGCTTTGGCGACGGGGAGCCGCTCATTCCCTTCGTGGCGGCCAATGCCCCAGACGACCAGACGTACTACGCCTACAAGGGTTTCATCACCCAGAGCGAAAAGACGATGCAGGGGATCGTCTCTCAGGCCAAGAGCGCCCTCTCGATGCTCTCCGATCCGGACATTGCCCGTTTGACCGCGACCAACTCCTTCGACTTTTCCGAGCTTCGCCGGCAGAAAACCGCGCTCTTTCTGGTGTTTCCGCAGAACCGGGTTTCCTACTACTCGCTCCTCGCGAACCTCTTCTACACCCAGCTCTTTCACTTCTGCCTGGACGATAGCGTCTACGACCGGAAGAGCCTGCCGATCTATTTCCTCCTCGATGAGTTCGGGCACCTGACCATCCCGGATTTTCCGGCGGTGATTACCACGACCCGAGCCCGGAGGATTTCTCTCTCCATAGTGCTGCAGTCGGTGAGCCAGCTCGAAGAGCGCTACGGCCGGCAGGGCGCCAATACGATCCTGAGCGGTGGCGTGGCGAGTCGGATGTTTTTTTCTGGGATGGACATCGAGACGGCCCAAACTCTGGCCCAAACCATCGGAGAGACCCACCGGGAGCGCTTCGACGCCCTTGGGAATGTTCGCCTGGAGCGTGAAGCGCTCATGACGCCGGCCGCCCTGCGCTCGATGCCTGACAACCAGGTGCTCTACCTGTTTGCCAACAAGCGGCCCACGCTCCTCCAGGTTCGGCCCTACTACGAGCAGCGCGGCCTCTTGCGTCGGACGCAGACGAAGCCGTTCGTGGCGTGTGGCCAGGTGGTGAATCAGGTCGAGTTCGTGCCGATCTAGGCGCTGGCCTTCGTGCCCCTGCTTCCAATGGTGGAGGCAGGGTTTGCGGAGGACAGCCCATGGCGACTCAAAACCCGCGCCCGGCCTGGGGCGCGTTCGTCAAAACCTTTAACGACATTGCCCGGCATCGCCACCGCTACGAGGTCTTCCGGGACTTCGTGACCATGGCGGCGATTGCTGTGCACAACGGGATCGCCCGAGACGAAAAGCTCGAAGCGGAGTACCTGCAGATCGTCGGCCGCTATGCGAAAGAGGATGTCACGAGCTTTGCCCACCTTCTGGGCCAGCTGGTAATCCTCCTCGATCCGGAGCCCTACGACGTGCTCGGGCGGCTCTACATGGAGCTCGAACTCGGAAGCACGCATACAGGGCAGTTTTTCACGCCTCCTGAGCTTTCCGAGCTCATGGCTGGGCTTTCCTACGGGGATGCCCTGGCTACGCTCGATAAGCCCTTCGTGACGCTCCAGGAGCCCGCGTGCGGGGCCGGAGGGATGGTGCTCGCCTTCGTGAAGGTGATGCTCTCTCACGGTCACAACCCAGCGGAACGGATGTGGGCGCACTGTCAGGACGTGGATCGACTCGCGGCCCTGATGTGCTACCTGCAGCTTGCGCTCTGGAATGTGCCGGCCGTGGTCGTGGTCGGTAACACCCTGGCCCTGGAAGTGCGGGAGGTGTTCTACACCCCGGCGCATTACCTGGGGTTCTGGGACTCGAAGCTTCGGCGTCGAGAGGAAGACCAGCAAGAAGCCCGGCAAGCCTCGTTGTCAGCAGATTCTGAGGCCGCCTCCCTAGTTCCTACCGCATCCATTCCACTCAAGGCAGAACCTTCTCAATCCCCGGCTCCCGGTGGATCGGTGCAGTTCGATTTTGGGTTTTAACCAAGCCCCCGCGTGTCGGGGGCTTTCTTCATGATGTCCGGTAGAGCAGAAAATCCTGCTGCAGCTGCATGGAACGTCAAGAGAAGATAGTTGCACACAAAAAGTGTCAAGTATATATTATTAAAAATAAAATTTTTATATGGCATATGAAAGACTGCTGCGGAATTAGCTCAAAGGATCAGAAGGTGATTTTCTTCACTCGGTGCTGTGTGCTGCCGGGTACAATCTGATTTGATTGATATGAGCGATGTCCATTTTTGCGCTCTGCATTCTGACCTGTCCGCTTGGCGGGCGGCTCGGTGTGAAAGGTTGAATATTTCAGAGGCGACCATCTGCCTATTTAATGCAAAAGAAATTGCTTGAATTTTCCAAGTCGAAGCTATTAATTTTTATTGCATGATTTTTGCATTTAGATAACTCCATTCTGACGTCAATCGAAATTAATATGCACATATTTATATAAAAAAGGCTGCTCGTTCTTGCACTTTCTATTGTTCCCGTACAGGCGATTTTTGCAGCTCCCCCCAATAAAAATGGCCCTTCCCTAAAAGATACGGTTGAGGCGCTTAACGAAATCGGTCGTTCAGATAAATGCTCGGAGAGCTTTTTTGAAAAAGGAAAAGGGGCCGGCTTTACTGCACAGGGAGATTATGCCGACCCAAGTTTTGGTAACTATTTAATAGACTTTTCAAAAACATCGACCGCATCAATTACTAGAATCGAACCGGTGTTAAAGAGTGATACACTTCACTGGCGCGTTAGTGTCAATTGCAACGGCTATTGCATTTTTAGGGAAGGGACTTGGAGAACAGAAGCAAATTATGGAGGAGCATTTGGGCTTTGCTTTTATTCTGAAAGCCTAGCCCAAAGGGCTCTAAATGCGATGAACCACTTGGTCGTCTTAAGGACAGGAAAAAAATTGGCTTTTTAGTCTTGCTGTGCCACACAAGTAGGCGAATTATTTTTCTTCAGAACTTTGCACCGAGTGCAACCGTCACAGGTCGCAGCCGACTCAATCTGGATTTCGGACGTCGAGCTGATCACAACGCCCAACGAGAGCTTCACCAAGCTGATGAATGTGGCCTCATCAAAGACTGAAGAAGAAGTTTATTTCGAGGCGTGCCAGGAGGAATTCGACTTCCCGATCCGAAAGCTTGCTGCCCTCGATGCGCGTCGATGAACCGATACTTTCGATGGTGGCCACGCGGCGAAGAGCCAAGAGCCGTTCCGGAGCCAAGCGCCCTTGAACTCGTCGATCCGGGCGACGAGTGCGAGGATGTCCGGGGTGATGGAAAGAGTGTGGATAGTGAACATACCCATTAATCTATCCATTTATGTCCATTTATCAAGCGGTTTATGTCTTCGCGGCCTCTTTCCTGAGCCGGTAGAGCGTTGAGCGATGCACGCCGAACCGCTTGGCGATTTCTCCCACGTCGTTCGAGCGATCCGCCATGAGGGACTGGATCATCGCGATGTCTTTGTCCGCGACAATGGCTCATCTTCAGCCGGACTCTTCGGGAACGCTCATGGACGCATCCACACGCAGGAGTTCTCGCATCCGGGCTTTTGTTCGGGCTTCGCCGTTGCGGGTACCGAGTTCAAAGGCGTCCAGGAGAAGCGGTATGGCGAATCGGAGTTGAGCCAGGCTGCTCTCTGAGGGAACCTGAGCAAACGGTTCTCCCTGCCCCGTCAGGAGTAGTACAACGCTCTTTGAGGCGGCATGGGCGCGAATCCCGTAGAACTGACACAAGGCTTCAAGGGCTTTGTCCCATTCGGGGGGCCAGATGGCGCGGATTTGTGTCATGGGAAACGTGAAGGTTTGGGTAAAAATACTGGCATTGCCGTCATTCTTGGTCTCTCACTTGAGACTTGCCCCTATTGAGTGGGGTGATCTTGTTCGAGTGATTCAGTAGGGCCGCGTTTTCTCATCACTCACACCAGCCCGTACCACACCCCGCGACCAGCGCCATACTGCGTGAAGTGCCCGGCTTCAACGAGCTTTCGCAGGTGTAGCTTGACCGTGTTGCGGTTGGCTCCCGTTACCGTGACTGCATCTGCGACCGTAAGGCGTCCCCGCTCTCGGGCCAGCTCCAAAAGTTGCAGGGAGAGTTCCGGCAAAGCCGCCAGGACGAGTTTTTCTCGTTCGACCTTCCCTTCCAGGCGTTTGACCTGGGACAACAGGGCATGCAGGAAAAAAACGACCCAAGGCTGCCAGTTTGCAGAGTCGGAGCGAATCGTGCCCTGAGTCTGGCGCAGGGCCAGGTAGTAGCCTTGTTTGTTCTGCTCGATGATGCTTTCGAGCGAACTGTATGGCACGTAGGCATAGCCGGCCTGGAGCAGAAGAAGGGTGGTGAGGACACGGGAAATTCGTCCATTCCCATCCTGGAACGGATGGATTTCCAAGAAAACGACCACGAAAATCGAGACTGCCAAGAGCGGATGAAGTGACTGAGCGTCTCGCGTTTCCCGATACCAAGCCACCAACTCCCCCATGAGTCGGGGGGTATCAAAGGGGGTGGCGGTTTCAAACACAACCCCGACTTGTCTGCCCTCCTCATCAAAGGCCACCACGCTGTTCGAGGTGGTCTTATAACCTCCTCGGTGCCAGGCATCTTTTTCGCTGTGCACGAGAAGATCTCGGTGGAGTTGCTTAATGTGGTTCTCGGTGATGGGGACATGCTCCCAGGCGGAAAAGACGAGCTCCATCACTTCGGCGTAGCCGGCAACCTCCTGTTCGTCTCGGCTGGAAAACGATTTTATTTCGAGGCGTGCCAGGAGGGATTCGACTTCCCGATCCGAAAGCTTGCTGCCCTCAATGCGAGTCGAGGAACCAATGCTCTCGATCGTGGCCACGCGGCGAAGAGCCAAGAGCCGTTCTGGCGCCAAGGTTCCCAGGGCGCGCCAAGCGCCCTTGAACTCGTCGATCCGGGCGACGAGCGCAAGGATGTCTGGAGTGATGGATAGGGTATGGATACTGAACATACCCATTAATCTATCCATTTATATCCATTTTTCAAGCTGTTTTAGACTTTTCGGTCTTCGCCGTCTCTTTCGTGAGCCGATAGAGCGTCGATCGATGCACTCCGAAGCGCTTCGCGATCTCACCCACGTCGTTTTCCCGGTCGGCCATGAGTGACCTGGCCATGGCGAGGTCTTTGCCCGTGAGCTTCGCCGGCCGACCACCGCTCCTGCCACGATCGCGGGCAGCCTTGATTCCCGCCATCGTCCGTTCGCGAATAAGGTTTCGCTCGAACTCTGCCAGGCTCGCGAAGAGATGGAACACCAGCTTCCCGGAAGGAGAGGCGGTGTTGATCTGCTCTGTGAGCGAAACGAGCCCCACTCCCCTCCCCTCTAGGTCGTTCACGATCCGCACCAGGTCAGCCAGGTTGCGGCCGAGGCGATCCAGCCGCCACACCACCAGGTGATCCCCCGAACGCAGCGCCTTTAGGGCATTTTCCAGCTCCGGTCGAGCGGCATTCTTTCCGCTGGCGTGCTCCTGATAGAGCGATTCACAACCGTGAGCCCGGAGGGCATCGAGTTGGAGGTCAAGGGTTTGGTCTTCGGTCGAGACCCGTGCGTAGCCTATATTCATGTCTCACATGATATGTATAGAAGCCGTTTTCGCAACTTTGTTTTTGCGATGAGTTTAGCGACAGTTTGAGCACAAAAAAGCCCCGTCTGGCGGGGCTTCTGGGGCGTGTCGCAAAAACGGTGATTTGTAAGACAATAGTCTTATATATTACAAGGTGGATTGAGTCAATTTTAATCACATGTTTCTTGACCTAACTCTAGATGAAGAGTAAAAATCGGCTCGTTAATGGATAGAGCTTTTAGGCCGCCGTCACTCTATCCGCGCTCCAACTTAGTTGGCTGCGTCAGGCTACGGCGACGCTTGAGGTGTGACATGAATGAATAACCCAAGCCGTAAAACAAAGACCATAGTCTCTGTTCATCCTTCCTCCTGCCGTCGATCGGTGGATATTTTCGATAAACACCAACTATCGATATCCCATGGTTGGATAGTTATTTCTCACACAAAAGTTGAACTGCAAGATACTGGCGTAGTGCACCAGCGCCCTTAGGTTTCTCGCCGTTAGCGGCATTTTCACAAAAGTAAATTTTTGAGAATAATTCTCAATAAATCCCTTCTGTTCATATGAACGGCGGGGTTTCGGCGCTTGAAAGAACTCTTGCCTTATTACAAAACCACGACTACTCTATTTAACACTGGGGTGCCCGATAAAAGAAAACGGGCACTGGAAACCAGTGCCCGTTTGAGATTTGGTCGGTAGTGCGCCAACACTTCCGACCGACTCTTCTAAGACGGAACCTAAAACCTTACGAGAGTCTAGGAGGAAAGAATAATGAAATCCTAACCTGTCCCGTCTTAGGGGAGCCAGAGACTAGCCCTTACAAGACTCGCTTTAACCAAAGCAAGTTGGTAAGGGTCTAGCCCTCACCTGCAATTTTAGCTTTTTTTCCTTGTACGTCAAGGAATTATGGCATTTTTGCCATGGTAGGGCTTTGTGTCTTTATGCCTTCCCTCTCTCTGCACCTTTGTTACTGCGTGTAATTTTTCTGAGAGGGGTCACACCATGAATTCGGAACCTAGTGCCTATTTTAGGGCGAAATTCGAAATTTCAACCTTGGGGCCGAGTGGAACTTGTTCTCACCAAGTCGCAGAACGTTACCTGAGATTCCAACATCTCGATCCGACTGCTATTCAGCTCACTCCTTCTTTTGAAGAGGGCGCAGCTTCGGTGATTATCGGTAATGCCCTTCGGCTACTTATGCCTGCAGCATACAGAAAACACGCCGACATCATTTTCGATAACGCGGGGAAGATCAAGGTCGTAGATGCTTTCACGGCCCCAACACCTGAGTTTTTCTTGCTGATGAATCCTGATATCGCTGTATCCAAAGTCGTTCGCGTCGCCGCTCATGCCTCGCCCCGCCGGCTGCTTGATCGAGTCCCTGGACTTCAATTGAACCAGCTGCAAATCGTGGATGCCACCTCGAACGCAAATGCGGCCGATCTCCTTGTAAATAAAAAGGTTCAAGCTTGCTTAACGGTACGTAGTGCTCGGACCGAGGCTATGCTGGCAACAGGGAAAGCGGTTCAGGTCACATCCCTCGGATGTATCATGATGGCATGGAGCGTGCTGGCCGCAGAAAACGCAGCCATGCAGCGGCTGTGTCATGTCGTCTCACCGGTGATTTAATGTAAAAAGGCGTGGATATTATCCACGCCTTTTTTATATGAAAGAAAAAAATGAAACGTTTTTCTGTCATTGTTGATGGCTGGAGCAACCTTCCACTCGGTCAACTTATGAATGCCGCCTCGATTGCCGTTGGAGGTTTAAAATCAGACGGATTTGGAGAGAGAATCATAGATGAAAACGGGAATCCTCACGCAGCAATTCGCTTTAACATGCCAATTCTAAAGGCAAAAAAACCTTCTGACTTTTTCAAGGTAATAAATCAAGCAAAAACACTTTCTCTTGATTACGTTATTTTTTGCCGAGAAGCTCAGGCTCTTAGCAATAGCTTCGAAAACTACCGAGAGACCGTCCAGTCTTCAAAAGATTTATCGATAGTTTCAATGGCAATATATGGAGACGATGAAGTTGTAAGAAAAGCTGTTAAATCACTGTCCGTCATGCAGTAGTTAAATAAACTTGATTTAACTACTGCCGATCCAAGGAATAAAGTAAAGCCTCTCAATCTAACCTAGATCAACGGGCGTCATTGAACTGTGAGTTCTAAGCTACTCTCTCTTACCGGCATATATGCCGGTAAGAGTGCCATGAATCACTTCAATTTTCAAGGCCTAGAGAGCGAAAGTGATTGATTTATATAGTGCGACCAGCTTGACTAAGAAATTTAGTCAAGCTATGCTGTAGGGCATATATGCCCTACAGCAAATACTAAAATGGCAACCCGCCTTCAGATCGCGAAACCCGACATCGAGAAAGCGTTCTCGCAAGGTGCGCAAGTGTTGCGGCCGACCGATCTGGCTGAAATTTTTTCCCAGGGCCGGTCTTTCTGGCGCTTGGCACAAAGAACGACCCTCCGTGAGTTCTCGGCCTTCCTGACGCAGAAGAGCCACTTACGGGAAATTTCGATCCAGCTGCCTCAACAAGTCATCTCTGGGTACACCTGGGGCGATGTGCCACTCTGGGAAACCTTGCTTGGGCTCGTAAAGGATAGCTACTACAGCCACTTCACGGCTATCCGCATTCATGGTTTGACAGAGCAGCTTCCGAAGACAATCTATCTCAGTCGTCAAAAGCACCGTGTAGAGTTTTCCCGAAAGGAACCTTCCCCGCTCTACCCACAAGAAAACATCGATGAAGCTTTTCGAAAGCCTCCGCGGGTATCAAACAATCAGGCTGAGCTGCAGACAGAGGGGGTGCGCGTCATGCTGCTCGAAACCGCATCTCACGCAGGACTCGGGATATCAACCGGAGAAGTGAACTTCGGGGGGGAACGGCCTCTCCGCCTTCGTTACACCAGCCTAGAGCGGACGATGATCGATATTGTTGTCCGTCCCTTCTACGCTGGGGGCGTCTTCGAGGTGGCGAAAGCATTCGAGAACGCCAAAGACCGCCTTTCCGTGAATGCGATGAGGGCTATGCTCAAGCAGCTGAGCTTCGGCTACCCGTACCATCAAGCGATTGGCTACTACTTGGAACGTGCGAACTATCGATCGTCCCAGGTGGAATTGTTCCAGCGAGAGCCCATGGAACGGGATTTCTATCTAACCCACTCCATGGGGCAAACAACCTACAACAGCCGCTGGCGCTTACACGTCCCAGAGGGATTCTAGGGCACGACATTCCTCAACCACGAAATCGAAGTACTCGACGAACGGCTTGACCTCCACGCCGGGCTTCATGGTTGTCCTAACCGCTTCATAGCCTTGGGCGTGGAAATCCCGCACCTTCCCGATTTTCTCCAGGAGAGCGAGCGGGACATGCTTCGCTGCGAACATCTGCGCAAGCATGTACTTCACCCTTTCTGAGGAAAGGTCGATCTGGAACATTTTCATAAGGACTTCGATGTCTAGGAAGTCACGGGCTCGCTCATTCCCGGTGCCGTTGCGCTGAATAATTTCAGCGTACTCGGGCATCTGCTGGCAGATCGCACGCAGCTTCTCGCACACGATCATCTCGGGGGGATAGGCGTAGATAACATAGCCGTCAAGCTCGTACTCTTTCTTATCGGCGGTGTATTCGTGCCGACTGATATCGATGGTGAACCTGGAGCCCTCTCCCAAACGAATAGCTTCGCGTCGCATCGTTTCCAGGTCGAACTTGAGCTCATCCGCCCTCCTCTGAGCAATCAACTTGAACTCGACTAGGTAGCCCCCCCAAAAAGACGCCAGGTCTTCCGGCATTTTGCCGGGCCTCGGAGTCATTTTCACGTCGAACGCGTAGTACTGGTGCTGCTCAAACGTCGAACGGATGGAACGCTCAATTTTCGGCTGTACGGTCTGGCAATCCAGATCATTTTCCATGGAGAAATCTAAATCCACGGAGGCCCGCGAGTGAGCTTGGTGGATGATATCCATAGCGTTACCGCCCTTGAGGACGAGCAAATCCATGAGCTCATCGTCAGCGAACATGGCAACGATGGCCACCCGTTTGATGAGTGCCAGTTCTGTATCCGTCGCCACACCAGCCGGCGCACGATCTCTCTTCATCTCTTATCCTTGCGAGGGGAAACCAGGTCAGCGGGGAGTGCTTCGCCGCACGGACTCCACCAATTCGGCAATAGCACGTGCGGGATACCCAAAGATAGTGCGCTGGCCAATCTTGGGATTTTCTGAGGAAACCTGGAAACCGCCGCTGCTTATATCGAACACACCGTCATACTCGACATAGAAGGTCTTTTCGTCTTCGATGATCTTGGCGGACTGACGCTCCCCATGCCAAAGCGGGCAGAGGGCACGATGGTCATCGGCATCAAGAAGCCAAGCATCTCCGTCATCGGTGGAAAACAGGATGCAGGACTCCAGGCGCACAACGTTGCAGGAGCCCTTGAGCGCACAACCGATGATGTATTCAACTTCGGACGTGAACGACAGTTTGGTGGGGTCGATCAAGTCCGCTTTCACCGAACACCCTTGCGACTGCCGGGAAGCCGCTTCTTTCAAACACCAAGTGACATGGCCCCAATGGTTGAAGCCATAGGTTCGAGAAACACGATCAAGGGCTTCGGCCTGCTTGATAGCCTTACTACGTTTGAGCTTTTTGGCCTGCTGCTTGAGCTTCTCGACGAAAACGTCAGTAACGGGGATGTAGCGCATGGAGACCTCCATCGGTGCGGAAGGCACGGTGCCCGCATCCGAGTCCGCGAAATGGGATCTCTGTGTGTGAAGTGAAGATCATCCTATCCAGGTTTGCCGAGGCGGGCAGCAGGCTTTGATCTAGCCGGGCGCCATTGTATGCCAAAAAGTCTATTGGCATCAGGCCTGCAGTACCCGCTGATACATTCTCTGCCCGACCACCGCCAGACACACCGTGACGCCGATCACCTCCAGATAGGAACCTGCGTTCCAGACGGAAACCCAGATCATCAGAAGCACCAGGCCCCCGATGGTCAGGGCAACACCACTCTCTGCTTTCTGTACCAGGCGGTGCGTGATGGAGCCCAGGATGACCGAGGCTATCACGAGCCCCAAAAGCGTTCCTATATCCAGGTGCAGGATGGAGGAAACGAGCGCCACAAACGCTGACACCCTCATTCCCTACACCCCCAAGTCCTGCTGCCCCACCCCCTTAGCTTGCAGCCAGGCACGAAACTCTTCTGGCACCGGTGCTGATATGACGTTCCTTCGGAGCCAGACCAGGAAGGACACCCGTTCCGCTGGGACACGGAAGTCCGCCTTCTCCAGATCGAACAGTGCTCGCTTCTCTTCCCCGACTTCAACGAAGTAGCGTTCCACCCAAGCTCGGCGCTCATCGAGCGAGAGCCTCTTTATTGCGTTGGTCGCGCGCTCCCGGAGGAACTGTTCCCTGAGCTCATCGCGCTTGGCGTCCATAGCCTGACGGCGCTCTGTTTCCCGCTTCTCCTTCGCGAGCCGTTCTTTCGCGCTCTTCAGAGTCTGTTTGTCCTGAAACTCTTTCCCCCACTCCTCATGGATTGCCTTCCGGTAGAGAGCCCCGAGATTTACTTCCTTCCCCTGCTTTTGTTGCTCGTCGGCGTACTCGTTCGCTCGCTGGATCGAGAGCTCGACCAATTGTGGCGAGCACGCATCCAGGCACTGCTTCTGTTGTGTGATGGGGATGTCTACCCGCGCGAACCGGAAGGCTGGATCGCTCCCAAAGTCCATAACCGTCTGCTGTCGAGGAACCACCTTGAACCACAATCCCACGACCTTCCGGTTTTCTCGCTTGAACTCGGCCTCGATGGAGATATCGGCAATCTCGCTCTCGTTGATACGCTTGAGGGGGCCAGAGATGACCCACTGGTTCAGACGCTTGAAGTCGGTGTACTCGTCCTGCCCTACCCCCATGTAGCTCCGGAAGTCATCCAGGAGCATGTACGGGGTACGCGTCGCGCCGATGTAGTCCTTGCAGAGCTTGTAGATGATCGCTTCGTACTTCCCCGTGAAGCTGTTGAAGATCGACCAGTTCAACGCCTGGAAGATGGCGCTCTTCAGATCGAGCCTTTCCACACAGTCTCGAAGGAAGCTGGGGAGCTTGAAACCGACCCAGTTCGACGAAATTTCCCACTCGGAGAGGAAGCCCGCGCCCCGCATCACCTTCTTTCCGTCCTTCCCGAGAACGTTGTAGATGATGGGCTCCTTACGAATCGCTTCCAGATCACCGCGAAGCTCAGACTTCACGGGCTCGTAGCCGATCCAGTTCGTCAGGTCAGTGATGGCGATCCGATGAAACCCCTTGTCGCCGATGATTTCCCCTGCCTCGTAGGCTTCTCGATAGGCCCGCAGCATCAAAATCCAGTATTTGTACTGGCGCAAGGTGATCTTGTGCTGGATGTGCACCAGTTCTTGCGGGGTTTTGATGGCGGGACGAACATCCTTTGCCGGCTTGATGGCAGTCATACATCGCGAGTAAAGAATCCAACTTCATCATACTGAAAGGTCTAGAGTAGTCAATTTTTTTTCTAGACCTTTCGCTATTTTAGGGGGGTGGATTTCTAGACCTTTCACACCTCCAAATAGCTCATTGGTGGCTTACAGATGCGGGAAACGCTACTCCAGCAGGACGAGCAGGCGCCAGAAAGTCATGAAAAATCATCCGACAGACTCTTCGGTGCTCCAAGGGGGGGTGGATTTCTAGACCTTTCGTCTCAGAGGGGGGGGTGATTCTCTAGACCTTTTGGGGGTGGATTTCTAGACCTTTCCCAGAATC
>APMI01002111.1_pt1 | contig 18979 bp, 17 predicted proteins | sample 667938 | NCBI WGS metagenome assembly APMI01 (sample SAMN01084076, study PRJNA167559) | wastewater metagenome | biome: Wastewater | place: Denmark: Ejby Moelle, Odense | collected 2011-11-28 | reverse complement strand
TCCAGCTCGTAATTCCACAATCACGTTTTTGTCGTCTGCAGGATCTTTTGGGATTAAAAGGACTTTTAATTCTTCTTCCAGGCCGGGAATTTTTTCGATGGCTTCGTTTTTTTCGATTTTGGCGAGTTCCACAAAATCCTTATCAGAACCGTCTGCAATTATTTCGTCGGATTCTTCAATCGTATTTAAAGCTTGTCTGTATTGATCGAAAACAGCAACAATTTTTCCAAGGTCGCTGTATTCCTTATTTAATTGCCCATATTTTTTCTGATCAGAAATTACGTCGGGTTGAATAATCAAATCTGCTACTTCATTGTAGCGCTGCTTTATGGCTTCTAATTTTGGAATCAGTGACTTTGACATTGTGGAATTTTTGTGGGTGCAAAGATACGGAAAAAGATGGAAGATGGAAGATGGAAGATGGAAGATGGAAGTCGGAAGTCAGAGGGTCTTGTTAAAATTTTGTCTCAAATAAAAAAATGAACTTTTAATTTAGCCCCGATCGCAACGGCATCCTTTTTTGTTTTTGTCGAAGGGAATTGGGTTGGGAAAAACAAAAAAGATAGAGTGAAGAGCGGGACGGGTTTTGAAAAGAAGCGAAAAGGTGTTGCTCCTTTTTTGCACGAAGCAAATGAACATCTTTGCAATTGTGGAATAGACACCCCGTCTTCTCCAAAGGCGAATCCACCCCTCTGGAATAGGGGAACAAAAAATCAGTTCCTGAAATTCAGAAACTGATTATAATATATTGTTTTGCTTTGTGACCGCAATTCCCAAAATTAAAGGGGGAACGCAGTGACATCAACTAGTGATGACCGTGATTGTCGTGGCTGTGTAAAAATGGGCCGCTTCCTTGTGGATTGCTGTAGATAACTTCTGCGCCTTGTTCCGGCAAAGTTTTTCTTCTTACTTCTTCTGGATCGAAAGGTCTAGTTTTTCCAAAATATTCTGCCAAACCTGCAGTAAGCCAGATTGGGATTACATATCCGAAAAACATAAAAATACACCAAAATCCTACGAGGAACATGATTAAGAAATAAACGGTCCAAAGGAACTGGTAAAATGGAAAAAATGCTGATAACATCATCTTTGTATAGATTTTAGGCAAAAATAGGATAATTTTCTGTTTGCGCAAAAGTTTTATCCGTGATTTTTATTATTTTTTAAGCTGGGTGGTGGATGATGGAAGCTGGAAGTTATAATTCTACCAAAAAATTAATGCGCAATTGATGCAAAAAAATCATTCCCTTTATCATCGGTAATGATGAATGCAGGGAAATCTTTCACTTCAATCTTTCTCACCGCTTCCATCCCAAGTTCTGGGAAATCAACCACTTCTACACTTAAGATGTTTTCTTTTGCCAAAATTGCAGCAGGGCCACCAATGGAACCTAGATAAAATCCACCGTATTTAGCGCAAGCGTCTGTAACTTCTTTGGTTCGGTTTCCTTTTGCGAGCATCACCATACTTCCGCCATTTTTTTGGAATTCATCTACATAAACATCCATTCTTCCGGCTGTTGTTGGTCCGAAACTTCCTGAAGGCATTCCTTCCGGAGTTTTTGCGGGACCGGCGTAATAAATCGGGTGGTTTTTGAAATATTCAGGCATTGGTTGTCCGGCGTCTAATAATTCTTTAATTTTTGCATGAGCGATATCTCTTGCTACAATCAAAGTTCCGTTCAATTTCAATCGTGTTTTGATTGGATATTTTGAAAGTTCCGCAAGGATTTCCGGCATTGGTCTGTTCAAATCAATTTCTACGGCTTTTTCCAAATGTGGTGGCGTTTCCGGTAAAAATCGTTTTGGATTTTCTTCCAATTGTTCCAAGAAAATTCCCTCTTTGGTAATTTTTCCTTTAATATTTCTATCCGCAGAACACGAAACTCCCATTCCAACAGGACAACTTGCAGCATGACGAGGAAGACGGATTACACGAACATCATGTGTTAAATATTTTCCGCCAAATTGCGCTCCAATAGAACTTTCCTGACAAATTTTCTGAACACGTTTTTCCCACTCCAAATCACGGAATGCTTGTCCGCCCATATTTCCTTCGGTAGGAAGATGATCGTAATAACCTGCACTTGCTTTTTTCACCGCTGCCAAATTTGCTTCCGCCGAAGTTCCGCCAATGACCAAAGCCAAATGATAAGGTGGACAAGCCGCAGTTCCCAAATCGAGAATGGTTTTTCTTACAAATTCATCCAAAGATTTTTCGTTGAGGAGCGATTTTGTTTTTTGGTAAAGGAAAGTTTTGTTGGCTGAACCACCGCCTTTCGCTAAAAATAAAAATTTGTAGGCATCGCCTTTTTCCGCATAAATATCGATTTGCGCCGGAAGATTGGAGCCCGAATTTTTTTCTTCAAACATCGTCAAAGGAACGATTTGGGAATATCTTAAATTGCGATTTTGGTAAGTATTGTAAATTCCTTTGGAAATCCATTCTGCGTCTTCAACTCCGGTGTAAACATTTTCACCTTTTTTGGCTACACAAATCGCGGTTCCAGTGTCTTGACAACTTGGGAGTGCGCCTTCCACGGCAACTGCCGCATTTTGCAAAAGATTGTAAGCAACGAAACGGTCGTTATCGGTTGCTTCCGGATCGTCGATAATTTTTCTTAGTTTTTCGAGATGTGAAGAACGCAACATAAACGAAACATCAGCCAAAGCGTTTTCTGCAAGCAGTTCCAAACCTTTTGGATCAACGGTGAGAATTTCCCTGTCGCCGAATTTTTCAACTTTCACGAAATCGGAACTGAGTTTTTTGTATTGGGTGTCGTCTTTTAGAATTGGATAAGGTTCTTGGTAGTGAAATTCCATTTTTGATTTTTTAGAAGTGTAAATTTAAGGAAATATTGATGTTTAATAAAATGTATCAGTCTTTAAAATCGATATTTAAAATGGTTTTAAATTGTATTCGAAATTTGAATTGACTAATTTTATAAAATTAAAAAGAAAAAGATGAAATTCCGTAAAGAACACGACACCATGGGTGAAGTTCAGGTTCCCTCCGAAAAATTTTGGGGTGCACAAACCGAACGTTCACGAAATAATTTTAAAATCGGTCCCGAAAGTTCGATGCCGGAAGAAATCATTTGGGCTTTTGCGATATTAAAAAAAGCCGCTGCATATACAAACTGCGATTTGGGCGTTCTTTCTGTTGAAAAGCGCGACATGATTGCTAAAGTGTGCGATGAAATTCTGGAAGGAAAACTCAACGACCAATTTCCACTTGTGATTTGGCAAACCGGAAGCGGAACGCAGAGCAACATGAATGTGAACGAAGTGATTTCGAACAAAGCGCACGTCAATAACGGCGGAATTTTAGGCGAAAAATCAGAAGTTCATCCGAATGATGACGTCAACAAATCCCAATCTTCCAACGATACTTTTCCAACAGCGATGCATATTGCGGCTTACAAGAAAGTGGTGGAACACACCATTCCTGCCGTTGAAAAATTACGTGATACTTTAGAGAAAAAATCTAGAGAATTTGAAAAAGTAGTGAAGATTGGAAGAACGCATTTGATGGATGCAACACCTTTAACTTTAGGTCAGGAATTTTCGGGATACGTTGCTCAACTCAATTTTTCGTTGAAGGCGATCAAAAACACTTTACCACATCTCTCCGAACTGGCTTTAGGCGGAACTGCGGTTGGAACCGGATTAAATACCCCAAAAGGCTACGATGTTTTAGTCGCAAAATATATTTCAGAATTTACGAAACTTACTTTCAAAACTGCGGAAAATAAATTTGAAGCACTCGCTTCTCACGACGCAATCGTAGAAACTCACGGCGCTTTGAAACAACTTGCAGTCGCTCTTTACAAAATTGCACAGGATATTCGTTTGCTCGCTTCCGGACCGAGAAGTGGAATTGGCGAAATCTTAATTCCTGAAAATGAACCTGGCTCATCTATTATGCCGGGAAAAGTAAATCCAACGCAAAATGAAGCAATGACGATGATTTGCGCACAGGTTTTAGGAAATGACACGACAATTTCTTTTTCCGGAACTCAGGGAAATTTTGAACTGAACGTTTTCAAACCAGTAATGGCGTTTAATTTTTTACAGTCCGCACAACTCTTGGGAGATGCCTGTATTTCATTTAACGACCATTGTGCCATTGGAATTGAACCCAATTTTGACAGAATTAAAGAACTTTTAGATAAATCTTTAATGTTGGTAACGGCTTTAAATTCTCACATTGGTTATGAAAATGCAGCAAAAATTGCAAAAACCGCACACAAAAACGGAACGACTTTGAAAGAGGAAGCGATAAATCTAGGTTTTTTGTCTGCAGAACAGTTTGATGAATGGGTAAAACCTGAAAATATGGTTTAAAAATGAGACAAAAAATCCCAATTCTAGAGCTGAATTGGGATTTGATTTTATAAAAATTTCGCGATAAAATTTACATTTCCTCCTGATTTTTCAACCATTCTGAAGAAGACAAATATTGACGGTCGGGATAATAAATAAAGAAACAGTTTTTTCCTTTAATGGTATTGATAATCGGTTCAGCCAAAGCTCGCGGGACTGCAGGACAACCCCAACTTCTTCCGATTCTGTTTTGCGTTTTGATAAAATCCTCACTCACATAATCTGCACCGTGCATTACGATTGCGCGTCGTAAAGCATTGTCGTTGAAACCTTTATCCATCCCCAAAAGCTTTAGGGAATAACCATTTTCGCCGTTGTAAGTAGTTTCTGTAATGTAAAAACCGAGGCTGCTTTGATAAGAACTTTCCGTGTTTGAAAATTTTTGCGCGAATTCCTCCCCTGTATTTTTTCCGTGGGCAACCAAAGCATTGAAAAGGACTTTTTTCTCGTTCAAATCAATGACCCAAAGTCTTTTCTGAGTCGAAGAAAGTGAGAAATCACAGATGCTTAAGATATTGGCGTTTTCGTCAAGTTTTCCTGCCTTCTTTAAATTATTAAAACCTAAAAATGCCTTGTTGAAAACGTCGGGATTAAGCTTGTTGATGGATTCGAAATTGATAGAAGCGTAAATTTCTTCAGCATTAATGGCGTTGTTGGTCTTTGAACTTTTTTCGCCGTTGGTAACTGAAAATTGAGGTTGAATTTTTAATGCAACTGTTGAATTTTGTTTGGGTTGAATTTCGCTTTTGTGAAAAGAAGTTGCAAAAAACATCACGAAACTCAACATCACAAGGATTTTCTTCATTCGATATTATGTTAAATAAATTTGGTGGAGCAAAATTACAAAGTTTTAATTATCAACAAATTATAAGTGAAACTTTTAACGCTTTTTTAAGAAAGTTTAACGCAAAGCTTTCGATTAAAATTTAATTTACTAATTTTGCAGTATCATGTTCAAAACGATTAAAATATTTCTGATTATTTTCGGTTTGGGAATTTTCATTTTGCCAAAGCAAATGATTTTTGCACAAACTACTGAACAGTGCTGCGACAAAAAATCTGAAAAGGACAACTGTTGCAAAACCGAAAAAACAAAACCTTGTCACTCGGAAAACTCCAAAAAAGATTCGGACAAAAACAATTGTAAAGACGACTGTGCAAACTGTCATTCCTGCGCTTCTCATTTTGTTTTCAATTACCTTTCGTCCGAAATTTTCAAGTCTGCAAAGAATACTTTTGAGATGAAATCGGTTAATTTCGGTTATGGAATTTCTTTTTATCCATCTAATTTTCTAAACATTTGGCAACCGCCGAAAATAGCTTAATTTATTGATTTACAGCCGAAAGTGTGTTCTTTCGGAAAACTATTTTTAAATTAAATTATTTTTCAACAATGAAAACTTTATTGAAAAGTCTTTTGACTTTCTCACTATTATTTACCCACTTTTTATTTGCTCAAACCATCACCAAATCGACATTTTTGGTAAAAGGAGATTGCGGAATGTGCAAAGAACGAATAGAAACCACCGCAAAAAAAACAGGCGCATCCATCGCAAATTGGAATGCTGAAACTCAAAAATTGTCAGTGGAATTTGACTCTGCAAAAACTTCAGCAGAAGAAATTTTAAAGAACATTGCAGCGGTTGGTCACGACAACGAAATGTTTAGCGCACCAAACGACGTGTATGAAAATCTTCCCGGTTGTTGCCATTACGAAAGGGAAACTTCTATTTTAAAAACTACACCAACAGAAACTCCACAGAAAGCGGAGAACGAATATTTTGTTCGTGGGAACTGCGGTTCCTGTAAGGCTAGAATTGAAAAAGCGGCGAAAGAAGCCGGTGCAATTTCTGCAAATTGGGACGCTGAAACGCAAAAAGTAAAACTCGATTTCGACCCTGCAAAAACTTCAGCGGATTTGATTTTAAAGAGAATTGCAGATGTTGGTCACGACAATGAAAAATTCACCGCTTCCGATGAGGTTTATAAAAAACTTCCAGATTGTTGTCTTTACGACAGAAAGCTTCCTCTAGGCGTGAAAAGCGATTTGGTTCATCACGAGGAAACTCCAAAACCAAAAAAAGATTTCACCCAATTTTCTGACCATGTCGACAAAAGTATCGAGGAAGTGAAGCTCTTTAAAATGCAGGAAGCAACAGCTTTGAGCAAGAAAAATGCAGATTTAACTTTCAATATCAGTTCCAAGGAACTTTTGAAAGCGGCATGTTGTAATTTGTCCGAAAGTTTTGAAACTAACGCTACCGTCGATGTATCTTTCAGCAATGCAGTTACAGGAACCAAACAATTGAAAATGTTGGGTTTAGACCAAAAATACACAAGTTTGACCAAAGAACTTTTACCTTCAATTCGTGGTTTGGCTTCACCTTATGGAATGAATTTAATTCCGGGAAGATGGATCGGTGGAATTCAGCTGACAAAAGGTGGAAGTACCGTAACGAACGGTTACGAAAGCATTACAGGACAAATCAACACCGAACTTTTGAAACTTCAAGATAAACCGGAAACTTCTTTGAATATTTTTGGAGATCTCAACTCAAGATTTGAAACCAACATCACTTCCACCAACCAATTGAATGACCATTGGAATCAATCGGTTTTGCTTCACGGAAATGCTACTTTGGCGAAAATGGATACCAACAATGACGGTTTTCTCGACCAACCCACAGGAAATCAAATTAATGCAGCTTATTTGTTGAATTACAATGATTTAGAACATTCAGGTTTAGGTACTCATTTCGGAATTAGTTTTGTGAAAGATGAAAGATTTGGTGGACAAAAAGATTTTAATCACAAACTCTACCACACCCAACAGAATTTTTACGGCGTTGGAATCAAGCTTGCAAAATTTGATGTTTGGAATAAAACGGGTTACGTTTTTAAAGACAAACCTTACCAAAGTATCGGTTGGATGAATCAGTTTACCTATCATCAACAGGACAGTTTTTTCGGTAAAAGAAATTATTTGGGAAATGAAAAGACCTTTTATTCGAACTTAATTTTTGAGAGCATTTTCGGAAATACCAACCATAAATATAAAGCGGGTGCGAGTTTTTTGTATGATGATTTCAATGAAGATTATTTAACTCAAAATTTTAAAAGAACGGAAACCGTTCCGGGATTATTTTTCGAATATACTTTGACAGGACTGAAATACACTTTGGTTGCCGGTGCAAGAACCGATTTCCACAATTTGGCGGGAACGCAATTCACGCCAAGATTAAACTTTAAATATGACCTATCACCGAATACGATTTTGCGACTTTCTGCGGGTAGAGGTTTCAGAACTGCGAATATTTTTGCGGAAAACCAACAATATTTTGCATCGAATCGAGAAATTGAAATCTTGGGAAATGGTGGGAAAATATATAATTTAAAACCCGAAATCGCTTGGAATTACGGCGCAAGTTTGCAAAAGGAATTCAAATTGTTCAATAGAAAAGCGACTTTGGTTGCTGATTTTTTCAGAACCGATTTTCAGGACCAAGTTTTGGCAGATTTGGACGTTTCACCACACAAAATCGTGTTCTATAATTTGGATGGAAAATCTTATGCAAACAGTTTCCAAACACAGCTTGATTTTGTTCCTGCAAAAAATTTGGAGTTGAGATTGGCCTATAAATATTATGATGTAGAAGCAGATTTTGTTGGTGGCAAAAGAGAAATTCCTTTTATGGCGAAACACCGAGGATTTTTCAACGCTTCGTACACTACCAATAAAAATGACAAAGGTGGATTTTGGAATTTCGACACGACCCTTCAACTTGTTGGAAAACAGAAACTTCCAAACTTAAATTCCAATCCAACGGAATTCAGACTTCCGGAATATTCGGATTCTTTTGCGACATTGAATGCGCAGATTTCAAGAAATTTCAATAAAAATATTCGTGTATATTTGGGAGGAGAAAATCTGACAAGTTACATGCAGAATAACCCAATCATCGATGCAAAAAATCCTTTCGGAAATTATTTTGACGGCGGAATGGTTTATGCGCCGATAATGCCTGCCAATGTGTACTTCGGGTTGGATGTAACTTTTTAACAAAAAATAATCAATAGATATGAAAAAAATTTCATTAATCATTTTTGTTGCCGCACTTGCAATTTCTTGTGATAAAAAGCAAAATGAAACTACAGAAACTGCCACAGAAACTGCGGTAAATCAAACAAAAGATTCTGCAGTGGTTGCCGCAACAGAAAATCCTTCAGTACAAACTCAGGAAGTTCAAGTGAATGCTCCGCAACCAGCTCAAAATGGGCAAGTAGTTCCTCAAACTACAGTAGCAGCAAATCCTTCAGGAAAAAAACCTGCACTGAATCCTGCACACGGCGAACCTTTCCACCGTTGCGATATCGCAGTTGGTGCGCCAATTGACAGTGCTCCGGCTCCTCAAAATCCTGCGCCGCAACCTCAAGCTCCTGTAAATAATAACTTCAACACCAATCCAATTCCTGCATCGCCGCAGCAAACGGCTCCGGTTACGCAAAACATCGGACCTAAACCTGCGGTAAATCCACCACACGGTGAACCTCATCACCGTTGTGATTTGCAGGTTGGAGCACCTCTGATTTAATTTTTAAACAGCAAAAGTCACAAGAGTTTTGTTTGTTGGGTAAAGTATGAATATTTAGATTTGTAAAGCTCACAAAGATGAAATCAAAGTTTATTTGATTTGCAATATTTTTACAGTTATTTCTCCTGTAACTTTTGCGGTAAAGAATACACAAAATTGCGGAACTTATGATTCCGCAATTTTTTTATTTTTTTTCTGAATCCGGAACGAAATCCAAACTCACCGAATTCATGCAGTATCTCATTCCTGTTGGAGGTGGACCGTCATTAAAAACATGACCGAGATGCGAATCGCAACGTTTGCAAACCACTTCAATTCGTTCCATTCCAAAAGAAGAATCGCGGTGATAAGCAGTTCCCTGTTTATCTGCTTCAAAAAAACTTGGCCATCCGCAAGTGGAAGAAAATTTTGCATCCGAACGGAACAGATGATTTCCGCAAACCGCACAATAATATTCTCCCAATTCATCAAAATCATTGTATTTTCCCGTGAAAGGTCTTTCTGTGTCAGCTTCACGAGCAACCGCATACAAATGTTCAGGCAGTATTTTTTTCCATTCAGAATTGGGAACGTTCAGTTTTGTTCGGTCGGTTCTTGAGTAATATGGATTGTTTTTTGTTGTAGGATTTTCCATTGTGGCGGTGTTTATAGGTTTTTTGATCTGCGAACAAGTTTGCAGAAAAAGGAACGTAAATATGAACGAAATTAATTTCATTACCTCCAAATTTAGTAATTTTGATTTAAATGAACGACGAACTAAAACGCAAACAGCTGCGTAAATATAAAGCATTCGCTACAGGACTTTTTGTTCTGATGACTGTTATTTTTATTATAACGACCATTCTTCAAAAAAATGATAACTCGCATTGGATTGGCTATATTCGAGCTTTTTCCGAAGCGGCGATGGTTGGAGCTTTGGCGGACTGGTTTGCAGTAACTGCTCTTTTCAATTATCCTTTAGGTTTAAAAATTCCACACACGAACTTGATTGAAAACAGCAAGGAAAGAATCGGTGACAATCTCGGGAATTTTGTGGTTTCTAATTTTCTTTCGCCGCAAAATATTCGTCCGTATATTCAAAAATTAAAGGTTTCTCACTTTGTGGGAGATTGGCTTTCGAAAGAAAGAAATCAAGATAAATTGGTGAACGAAGTTTCCAATATTGTGCTCGATATTTTGAATAAACTGGATGATTCTGCGGTGGTAAATTTCATCGGAAAAAAGGCAAAAGAAATGTCGGATGATTTGAAAATCAATCAAATCGTGGGAAACGGAATCGAATATGTTTTGAATAAAAACGACCATCAAAAACTCATCACCAATCTTTCCAAACAGATTAAAGATTATGTTGTAAATAATCAGGAAATGGTAAAAGAAAGGGTGAAAAAAGAGAGTTATTTCCTGGTTCCTAAATTTGTGGATGATGCGATAGCAGAGAAAATTACTTCCGGACTTTCGAAATATTTTGACGAACTGGAAAACGATGAAAACCATTCACTTCGCCGTGAAATCACCAAAAAACTCTATTCTTTTTCAAAGGAAGTTCAGACCGAACAAAAATGGGAAGACGAATTTCGTGGTATTAAAAATGATTTCTTGAAAGAGGAAAAACTTCATCAATATTCAAAAGACATTTGGAACTCTATTAAAAAATCTTTGTCGAAGGAATTGGAAGAAGAACAATCTGCGTTGAAAACTTATCTCAAGAGAAATCTTTCTGAGTTATCACAAAATCTACAAACCGATGAGGAATTTCAACATAAAATCGACCATTGGGTTCGGGTAACTGCTTATAAATATATTTTAAAAAACACGCATCAATTCGGAGATTTAATAAGTTCCACCGTTGGAAATTGGCAAGGAAAAGAATTGAGCGAAAAATTGGAGTTGGAAGTGGGAAAAGATTTGCAGTTTATTAGAGTAAACGGAACTGTAGTCGGCGGTTTGGTTGGTTTGATTATTTATACGGTGGCGGAATTTTTTATTTAGTTTTTGTTAATAAAATATTTCAACGTGTTTATCAATCCCTCTTGACTTGATTTTATTATAAAAATAATCAAGAATATTATACTCGCAACAAGGATGGATGCAATAAAGCTTTGCAAAATTCTCATTCCAAAACCCTCCCAAGGAGATTTTGGTTTTAATTCTTTTACTATATTTTTTATTTCTTCTGTTTGGTTATTATAAAAATCACTTTTTTGTCGTTCAACTTCTTGATAAATTGTTTCATTCATTAAATCATTAATATTCGTTTCAGCAATTCTTACATAATTTTGAAGGGAGCTTTCTGTGCACGAGAGTTCATTAAATTGATCCAATTCTTCTTCGAAAGGTTCTCTATTATTTTTTTTCTTAAAATTCTGTAAATATTCAATTTTATTGTTTTTATAGAGACCATAAGCAACGAGACCGATTAAATCAGTCTCGCCTTCAACTAGTTTGGAATAAATATAATTATATTTTCTTGCCATCTCTTAATACCTTTTTGTATGCAGTATTAATTTCTGCTGCGGAAAGACGAACTGTTGTTCCTCTTTTAGCAGGAGGCGACATTGACTTCCCCCTTTCAACTAAAATCCTATTCGCTGTTTGAACGGATTGTTTGGAAATTCTAATGGTTTTCATAATATTTTTTCTGTTAACAAATATAAATTATATTTGAAATTAAATATACAAAAAATTTTCCATTTTTAATAAATCTTCCTTAATTCTTCTAATTAATTTCGGACCCTCATAAATAAAGCCCGTGTAAAGTTGCACCAAACTTGCTCCCGCTTCCAATTTCTCTAGAGCATCTTCTGCGGTGTGAATTCCACCAACGCCGATAATTGGAAAAGCTTTTCCACTTTTTTCGGAAAGAAATCGGATGACTTCTGTGGAACGTTTTGTTAAAGGTTTTCCCGAGAGACCACCTGTTTCTTTTTTGTTTTCTGAAACTAAATTTTCTCTTGAAAGTGTTGTATTTGTGGCGATAACGCCCGCAATTTTTGTTTCGTTTACTATTTCGATGATGTCTAAAAGCTGTTCATCGGTTAAATCGGGTGCGATTTTTAAAAGAATTGGTTTTGGTCTTTCCTTTTCTGAATTGAGTTTCTGCAAAGTGCCCAAAAGTTCTTTCAAAGGTTCTTTTTCCTGAAGTGCCCGAAGATTTGGCGTGTTTGGAGATGAAACATTTACCACAAAATAATCGACATGATTGAATAATTTTTCGAAGCAAATGATATAATCATTGACGGCGTCTTCATTTGGGGTAACTTTATTTTTGCCGATATTTCCGCCGATTAAGACGTTTTTGTTTTTCTTCAACCGTTCTACAGCCGCATCAACTCCGCCATTGTTAAAACCCATTCTGTTGATGATGGCAGAATCTTCTTTCAATCTGAACAACCTTTTTTTCGGATTTCCCTCTTGAGGTTTTGGAGTTAAAGTTCCGATTTCAATAAACCCAAATCCTAAATCAGAAAGTTCGCTGAACATTTTCGCATCCTTGTCGAAACCTGCCGCCAAACCAACGGGATTTTTAAACTTTAAACCAAAAACGTCACGTTCCAATCTTTTGTCTTCCAAAGGTTTTGGAAAAAGTAATTTGTTCAGAAAGCCGAAATTTTTAAGAATAGTAAAGGTGAAATAATGAACTTCTTCAGGATCGAATTTGAATAGAATGGAGCGAATCAGTGATTTGTACATCAGGAAATTTTGTCCCGTAAAAATAGGAAAATCGAAGACAAAATAAAAATGTCAATAAAATCTTAATTTTTTGTTAAAAAATGTTAAAATCGGTATAACATATTACAACAATGAAAAAACTTTCAACTTTCGCTTTGCTCTTTTGGAGCATTTTTTTGTTTTCGCAAAATTAAAGAAATCAGGATTACGCTTATCTAAAAAGACAAACGGACTTGTCTAGAACATTTAAGGGAACGATTGCGGGAAAAACGTTTTATACTGAATTCAGACCTTATAAAACTGCCGTTAATCTAGAGCAGTCTTATATTACCCGAATTAATCTATAACAATCATTGCAGATTTATTTTGCACAATTAATTGCCAAGAGTAAATAGGGAAAATTTCCCTATTTTTGCACAAATTCTAAAAACGATGGCAAAACAGGAAGATGTTTTCAAGAAACTGATTTCACATGCGAAAGAGTACGGATTTATTTTTCCTTCAAGTGAAATTTATGACGGACTTTCGGCGATTTACGATTACGGACAAAACGGTGCGGAACTGAAAAACAACATCAAGCAATATTGGTGGAAAGCGATGGTTCAGCTCAATGATAATATTGTGGGAATCGATTCTGCGATTTTCATGCATCCAACCATTTGGAAAGCGAGCGGTCACGTCGATGCTTTCAATGATCCTTTGATTGACAACAAAGATTCGAAAAAACGTTTCAGAGCCGATGTTTTGCTTGAAGATTATTGTGCGAAATTAGAAGACAAAGCGCAAAAGGAAATTGAAAAAGCGGAAAAAAGATTTGGAGACGCTTTCGACAAAGCACAGTTTGAATCGACCAATCCAAGAGTTTTGGAATACCGTGAAAAACAGGACACCATTCTGAAAAGAATGGCTCGCTCGTTGGAAAACAATGATTTAGCCGATGTAAAAGCTTTGATTGAAGAACTCGAAATTGCCGATCCGGAAACTGGTTCAAAAAATTGGACCGATGTTCGTCAGTTCAACTTGATGTTCGGAACCAAATTAGGCGCCGCTTCTGAAAACGCGACTGATTTATATCTTCGTCCGGAAACCGCGCAAGGAATTTTTGTAAATTTTTTGAATGTTCAAAAAACTTCCCGCCATAAATTACCTTTCGGAATTGCTCAAATCGGTAAAGCATTTAGAAATGAAATCGTTGCAAGACAGTTCATCTTCAGAATGCGTGAATTTGAACAAATGGAAATGCAGTATTTTGTTCCACCGGGAACGGAACTTTCTTTCTATGAAGAATGGAAACAAAAACGTTTGAATTGGCATCTGGCTTTAGGTTTAGGTTCCGATAACTACAAATTCCACGATCACGAAAAATTGGCGCATTACGCAAATGCTGCTGCAGATATTGAATTCAAGTTTCCATTTGGATTTAAAGAATTGGAAGGAATCCATTCCAGAACCGATTTCGATTTGGCGGCTCACGAAAAATTCTCGGGAAGAAAATTACAATATTTTGATCCGGAAAGAAACGAAACCTATGTTCCTTATGTGGTAGAAACGTCGGTTGGATTGGACAGACTGTTCTTGGCAATTTTCTCTAACTGTTTGAAAGATGAGGTTTTAGAAGACGGTTCAGAAAGAACGGTTCTTACACTTCCACCTGCTTTAGCTCCTGTGAAAGCGGCGATTTTACCTTTAATGAAAAAAGATGGACTTGGTGAATACGGCGAAAAAATCTTCAACGATTTGAAATACGATTTCAACGTGATTTACGAAGAAAAAGACAGCATCGGAAAACGTTACAGAAGGCAAGATGCAATCGGAACACCTTTCTGTATCACTGTTGACCACGATTCTTTGACAGACAACACGGTAACTTTAAGAGACCGAGATACGATGAAGCAAGAAAGAGTTGCTGTTGCAGATTTAAGAAGAATTATTGACGAGAAGACCAACTTTAGAAATTTGTTGCAGAAGATTTAATGCTCAGACAAAATAAAACTATAATAGCCTCGGAGAAATTCGAGGCTTTTTTTTCCTTCAGTTTAAGATGAAAAATGAACTTCACCGATTTTAATCACACTTCAAAAAAATTCATATTTAAAAAGCATCAATTTTTTATCTTTGATAAAATTAATTAATGCGAAAAAAATCTACATTCTGCTATTTTGTATTTTTCAAACTTTAGCTTCTGCACAATCGCAGGATTTGGCGACACTTGCGAAAGGCGATTATCTGGGTTTCAACGCCTTGTTTGACCAGAAAGATAATCTTTTCGGTTACTTCACGATTTTCGGTTACGGGAAATCGGGTGACAAAACCAAAAAATTCCAGTACGTTATCTTAGAGAAAAACTTTAATCCCATCGGTAATAAAAATCAAAAACTGTTTTTAAATATGATTTTAACTGTGGTTTATAAACATTAAATTTGTTCTAAAGATTTTGCAAATGGTTAAGAAAATTTTTAAAGGATTCGCTGCTGTTTTGGCGTTCATAATTGCGCTTACTTATGGTTTTGGTTACGACTATTTATTCAAAGGAATTAGGGAAACTTATCTTCGTGGAGAAACGGGCTCTACCATTGATGATGGAAAATATTTCCCTTCACACCTCATTGCAAAGGGAAATTCTAAACCATGGATTAAAGATTCCCTTTACAATAAAAAGCTTTTACCGAAAATTTTAGTTGAAGATTTAAAAAAATCTCATACCGCTTCATTTCTTATTATTAAAAACGGCAAATTGCATCACGAGGAATATTGGGATGGCTACAATCAAACTTCAAAAACCAATTCATTCTCCATGGCAAAAGCGGTTACGGTGATGTTGCTCGGAAAAGCCATTGAAGAAGAAAAAATCAAAAATTTGAATGTAAAATACGCTGATTTTTACGAAAACTACAAAAATGTGGAATTTGGGAAAGACTTAACCATCGGCGATTTGGCAAAAATGGAGGCGGGATTGGATTGGACTGAAAACTACAAAAACCCGTTCCTTCAAAACGCAAAAGCCTATTACGGAAAATCATTAGCAGAAGCGGTTTTTCTTCGCGGATTCAAAAACAAACCTGCCACTAAATTTGAATACCAAAGTGGAAGTACGCAACTTTTGGGATTTGCATTGCGAAAAGCCGTAAACAAACCACTTGCAGAATATGCATCCGAAAATTTTTGGAAACCCCTCGGAATGGAACAAAATGCAGACTGGACTGTTGATGAAAACGGAATGGAAAAAACGTTTTGCTGCATACAATCCAATTCGCGGGATTTTGCAAAATTAGGTCAATTGTTTCTGGATAATGGAAAAGTGGGCGATGTACAATTACTGAATTCTAATTTCCTGGAAGAAATGAGAACACCAACCAAACTTTCGAACGGAGCTTATGGAATGGGACTTTGGATTAATTATGATGCCGCGATTAAACATTATTATTTTTGGGGACTTTACGGACAATACATCATTTTAATTCCTGAAAAACAGATGGTTATCGTGAAAACCGGCAATTACAAAGATCAACCAAAAGACGTAAAAGGAAGACCTGAACAGGTTGGATTTATTGTGAATGAAGTTTCGAAAAACTTTTGAGGCTGATTCTTTTCAAATCTATAAAATTCTCGAATTATAATTCCGTAAATTTGAACCATTCTAAATAATAAAAATGTTCGATATACAAAATATTTGCAGTCAGTTTCCTATTCTTTCACAAAAAATAAATGGTAAGGATTTGGTTTATCTCGACAATGCGGCAACCTCGCAAAAACCTTTATTGGTGCTTGATTGCTGGATGAAATATTATACAGAAATTAATGCCAATGTTCATCGGGGAATTCATACTTTAAGTCAGTTGGCAACGGAAGAAATGGAACTGTCGCGCAGAAAAATTCAAAAATTCATCAATGCGAAACATGATTTTGAAGTAATTTTCACCAAAGGAACAACGGAAGGTTTGAACCTTATCGCCTACTCTTTAACGAATCTGATAAAAAAGGATGACGAAATCATCATTTCGTATTTAGAACACCATTCTAATATCGTTCCGTGGCAAATGCTCTGCGAACGAACCGGAGCAAAATTGAAAGTGATTCCTATGGATGAAAACGGAGTTTTGCAAATCGACTTTTTGGATGAAAATTTAAGCGAAAAAACGAAAATTGTCTCTGTGAATCAAGTTTCCAATGCTTTGGGAGTTGTAAATCCAATTGATGAGATTATTTCTAAAACCCGGGCAAATTCAAATGCGCTGATCGTGATTGACGGCGCACAATCTGTTCCACATATGAAAATAGATGTGCAAAAAATGGATTGCGATTTCTTCGTGTTTTCCGGGCATAAAATGTACGCACCCATGGGAACAGGAATTCTTTATGGAAAAGAAGAGATTTTGAGAAAAATCCAACCTTTTCATGGTGGTGGTGAAATGATTGCATCGTGCTCTTTCGAGAAAACGACCTATGCAGATTTGCCCTTTAAGTTTGAAGCAGGAACTCCCAATGTAGGCGGAAATATTTCTTTAGGAGCAGCAATCGATTTTATGGAAGGCATCGGTCACGAAAATATTCAGAATCATGAAAACGCTCTGTTGGATTATGCGCAGAAAAAACTTTTAGAAATAGATGGCTTAAGAATTTACGGCGAAAAAGCCAAAAGAACAGGCGTAGTATCTTTCAATCTCGAAGGAATTGGAATTGCCTCCGATGTTGGAATGATTCTCGACAAACTCGGAATTGCGGTGAGAACCGGACATCACTGCACTCAACCGATTATGGATTTCTTTGACATTGCAGGAACCATTCGCGCGAGTTTTGCGGTTTACAATACTTTTGAAGAAGTTGATATTTTGGTTGAAGGCGTGAAAAAAGCGCAGAAAATGCTTTCTTGATCTTTTTCTCGCGGATGACGCAGATTAATCATGCACAAAAAATCTGCGAGATTTGCGTAATCTGCGGGAGAAAATTTTACGCATTTTCCAAAATTTGTTCCGCCGCAATTTTAGATTTTACATCAGAAATTACTCGGCTACAAATTCCGTTTTCATCGAAGAGAAATGTTGTTCTTACAATTCCCATATACGTTTTTCCGAAAGTTTTCTTCTCCTGCCAAACTCCGAATTTTTCAATCACCTCATTATTTTCATCCGCAAGTAAATCATATTTAAAACTAAACTTTTCGTGGAAGTTTTTCTGCCTTTTCACTGAATCTGCTGAAATTCCCAACAATTGATATCCTGCTTTCTTTAATTTGGAAATATTGTCATTCAAATTACACGCTTCAACCGTACATGTTGGTGTATTCGCTTTTGGATAAAAGAAAATCACCAATTTCTTTCCCATAAATTCTGAGGATTTGATGGTTTTTCCTTCTTGGTTTTTCAATTCGAATTCAGGTATTTTATCGCCAACTTTTAACATATTGATTACTTTTGTGTAAAGTTACCCCAAAAATGACCAAAAAACAAAGAGCCGAAACCATTTTGCGTGAACTCGAAAAACTATATCCCGAAGTTCCGATTCCTTTAAATCACAGAGATGCTTTCACACTTCTTGTTGCAGTAGCACTATCTGCACAAACTACCGATAAAAAGGTGAACGAAATCACCCCAAAACTTTTTGAAGCAGCCGACACGCCTTTTAAAATGGCTAAACTTGAATTTGAAGAAATCCGAGACCTCATCAAAGAAATCGGCTTAACGAATCAAAAGGCAAAAAATCTGAAAAGAATGTCTGAAATTTTGGTCGAAAAACACAACGGCATCGTTCCCCAAACTTTCGAAGAATTGGAAGAACTTCCCGGAGTTGGGCACAAAACTGCAAGTGTGGTGATGAGTCAAGCTTTCGGATTTCCCGCATTTCCTGTCGATACCCACATTCACCGACTTATGAAACAATGGAAATTGACAGAAGGAAAAAACGTGGTTCAAACAGAAAATGATGCCAAAAAATTGTTCCCAAAAGAAACATGGAATAAAATTCATTTACAAATTATTTTCTACGGCAGGGAATATTCACCCGCAAGAGGAAATCAGGAAAGGGATTTTTTGACGAAGATGTTGTTTTAGTGAATTCGCTTTGCTGTCAATTTGCTTCGCAGTGAATTTCTTTTAGAGTGAATATTAATGATGTAGTTGAGAGAATTCACAATTCACTTTCCGAAGGAAAAATTCACTATTGACTTTTCATCATTTCAACAATTTCTCCACCTTTTTCACCAAATCATCAATCTCAAAAGGTTTTGACAGAAAATCGTCAACTCCCACATTTTCACTGATTTTCACTGCGTCGGGATGTGCGGACATCATCATAATTTTGATGCCTTCAGTTTCTGGATTTCCTTTCACTTCCTT
>APMI01047406.1_pt1 | contig 18985 bp, 9 predicted proteins | sample 667938 | NCBI WGS metagenome assembly APMI01 (sample SAMN01084076, study PRJNA167559) | wastewater metagenome | biome: Wastewater | place: Denmark: Ejby Moelle, Odense | collected 2011-11-28 | reverse complement strand
CGTTTATTAATCAAATAAAATAAAGTTGACATTTTTAATTTTAAAATATTTTATACACATTTATAAAATCATGATTGTTGCTGTTAAGAAGCTTTTCCTTATTCTGCATCCATTTTGGGTATTTTCAACTTTTATTCTACAAATCCTTGAGGCACTTATTTGCCAAACATAACTCTACTTCTCTTTGTATTCTAAAAATATTTCTTGCCAGTATTTCTCAATGACTGCCAGTTCGCATTTTTAACAAATTAAACAAATTTTCTCTTATCTTAAATACTAAATTTCTTAAATATTCTAGCAAGACATTATTTCTGCGGTACGATAGGCCCATCAATCCCACCAATAACTTTAATTTTAATTTCTTCCAACCGATTTTCATCAATATTTTTCCCATTATTCAACAATTATTTAACACTGTCTTAAAATACTTTATAAGTTTAACTAGAATACGGATCCATATACGAATATAATGCTATAGTACCAGTATCACGGTAGACTGCTCTAGCACCATATGCACCACCTTTTTAACGGATTTTTGGATGTAAATAATCTTGTTATAGCAGTTATAGCAGTAAAGTTATATGAGCGTGATCTTGGGTTAGAAATTATGGGCCTTTGTACTGTTCGCTGCAGAAATTTACATCATAAGAGTTTGTCACTGCGATTTGTGTTACATTAGTAGCAGAAGAAGTGGTGTTTTGGTTTTTATTATTAATATTTTTCTATTTTTTCTATGCAATAGCTTTCTCATTACACTTAAATCCAATTTGATCTAATAATTTTTCTTTATATTAACTCGAATGCAAGATCACTGTAACATCCGCTCCTTTCCCCAATCTCTAATGTATAGTACTAAATTCCTTAGGCACACATTTTTCCTCCGCAATTTTAACCCCTTAGGTGACCCAGTAATAAGAATTCCAAATTTTCCCAGCCCCCTGCCCTCCATTTTCATTATCACTATTATCCTATAATAAAGCCCCACAATAATCTAAACAATATTTCATAACTGCACCATCCAACAATTCCTATATCTTCTAACTCCTATAACTTCTAAATATATTTAATATTTATTATTGTTTGAATTATGGTTTATGTAGAATTTTAGTAAGTGTTTATAAATATTATGGCAGATGTTTTGTTAAACATGATGCACTGAAGACTATGTTTATGAAAGAGGACTAGGATTGGGAGGGTTTTTAGAAATCTATTGTGAAATCATGGGAGCATAGATTTAATTTTGAGGATAATTATTTGTTTGTAAGGCCTTATACAGATATGCCTTGTTTTATTGCGTATCGCCATATATCCAAATATTTCAATAAATGCTAATTTTCCTACTTTTTCATATCAATTTTAAACACAACCCTCACAAAATTGATATCTTTCACATCAATTTTAACAAAAATTTCTTTAAATTTATTTTAATTCTACCCAACATACCCTTATCTTTTCACTGTAAATTATTTATCAATAGGACTGACTAAATCACTTAATTTCAATTTAGGCAAACATTAAACTGAGTTTGACGATGATGAATTTTGACGATTTTTTAATTATTATTGCTGTTTTTTGATGAATTATTATGAGAATTATAGGCCTGTGATATTTTTGTATGGGTCTTATTGCTTATTTTTTATTGGTTACTGTTTCACTACTATTTTTCTCTCATTTTTTATGAAATATTTATTAACCAATATCTCCAATTATTTTTTGTCTTTCAATTTCGCCACAGCCTACTTCAAATTCTCTCTAACATTAACCAAATTACTAAGTGGTAATCTATTGATCATATACGGTGTACAACTACTTAAATAATTAATTCCTTGAGTTTGTTTAGGTGTCAATATTTATATTTAACTTTGTCTAACATATTATTATAATCTTTTCTAATCGACCCCTTTTTCTACTATATTTTTGATACAATTTTGCACTCGTTTATATACTTATTATTAACTAATCTGAACATTCTTCAAGGTAATACTAAAAGTAACCATCGATCCAATATTATACCCAGACATCCCAAAATTATCAGCCAAATTAGTTTATATAAACTACTGATAAAATATTGCTTGATTTGTTTATAGTAATAAATATGACAGTATATGAAGAGCAGTACTGTCAACTATCTCAATATTCTGTATCTGACCTAAATTGTATGTTATTGCAATATTTGGGGTTTAAGCTGTTGGAGACTGGATTGTATGGAATATTGAGAGTAATTTTGAAGGGAGATTTTTTAGCAGTTTTTTTGATTTGTTTTTATATTATTCTGTTATGTTTTTGTACTTGTATTTTAGTAAATATTACTAATCCAAATATTTCAATTTTTATGATATATCCGCATTGCCGTAATAATAGAACGCCATATTAGAAGGATGATAATAATATTTATGCATATTCTGAATTTATTCGTACGATAATTTAACAATTGAGTCAGGTCTACCTCCTGAATCATAACCGTATGGCGTCGTTGCGAATAATCTGCTTGCTATTTCTGTGTAAAGTTGTCTATCTGGGTTTTGGTATGCGCCTTTCATTTAATTGAATACTATGCCTTTTATTTATTTTTATAGTGAATTAGTAGTGTTGTATTCGTATCTCCATCCTTATTGTCTAAAATCAAGCTAATCCAACACAGGTTTCATACACATATCAATATAAACTTTGTATAAATTCTAAAAATCCCTCGAATTACTAGATGAAAACGGATAGGCAGTAAAATCATCGCCAGTCCAAGCATTCATATAAGTACTAACTGATCTCCGTAACATATTAAAAAACGGATCCCTAATAGGATATTTTTCCGACCCACAACATGCCAGATGTTCCAAAATATGTGGACATCCTGTGTTATTTTCGGGGAGAGTTTTTACTATAGGAGCGAATGTGTTGTCAGGGTCATTGTTGTGAATGTTGTAGATTAGTGCACCTGATTTTTTATGCTAAATGCGAGTGATTGTGAGATTTAGGTCTGGGGAGGGTGTTGTGTCCAAGAGGGTGTAGTTTTGGGGCAGGGGTTTTGATGAACAGAATGATGATGATGAGGAGGAGGATGAGAGAGGGAATATGTGGGATTGGGATTGATGCGAAGAGAGGGAATGAGTCAGATGCTTGCGAAGACAAAATATTCTCATTCTTTTTTTTTTTAGTTAATTTTTTAATTATAGTCAAATGATATTAAAATTTTTACTAATAATAGTAAAGATAATAAATTCTAATAAAAGATATTTCTTAATAAATCAGCTTTTTTATAAAATACAAATATTTACATGATCACACCCCCAAATTACTGGTCATAGTGATAATCAAAGCCAAAAATCCCCCGAACATACACACCAAAAACGCATAAAATACAAATTTTTGCCATCCACCAATACATTTACTAAAAAATCCACAATGATGATCTAAATCTTCAATACATACCCCGCAATCAGTACAATGTTCCATATTTCCAGTACGATTACCGTTACATCTCGAGCAATAAAAATTACCATTTTTGGTATATTATGTTTAGGAAATAGTTGATAAATTTCTAACCCCTGGATTCAGGAATTGGGTCAAAAAGTAGGTGATATTGATCAGTGACATTGCGACAATATTAATAATTGAGAATTTCCGTATTTAATTTGAAGACATAGGCCTGGTTCCTTGACCCGCAGATCTCAAAAAAGTAAAAATAACTAATAAAAATATACCGTTCATTATCGCAATACAGCCTAAACTTAAATACCAGCCTTTATTAATTAAAAATAAAGGGGTACCCTGACCACGGTAACATAGTGGTTTATATATTTAGAGACTGTTGAAAAATTATTGATCGGTCATTTTGTATGGGTGGATTTATGATGGTTGGGGTTGAGGGTTGGGGTTGTTGTGATTGGGGTTGGAAGTGTCTAGGGAGGAGCTTTGGTATGGTTTGTAGTTTATTATTGAGGGGTTTTGATTAGAGTTAGAATTATGGTTTGAGTTCGGGTTCGGGTTGTTGGATGAAGAGGGTATTGGCTGATATTGATTGGGGTTTGAGTTGGAAGGTTGATTTAGATTGTAGTTCATTTTATGTTCTGCTTTATATGATATTTTGTATAAGTTTATTAATATTTTCAAATAAAAGCTCACATCTTCAATAAAACATGCAAATCAAACAGAAAATTATCAGTTTTCTCAAATTTATCAACAACTTATAATTATTTTTGCCTAACCGTATTCATATCCATTTAATTTATAATTACACTAAACTAAAATCCAAAAAATATTTTAATTATCTTTCAAACATATACATACATATATATATAACTTAGCTTTAAAAAGCACTGTACTATGGATTTCAAAAAGAAATACATCATAAGATGCGTGACAACTTTACTGGCTCTGTAATAATAACCTCCGTAGCTAACGGAAAGCGATAAATTATAATAATTCTTATCATCGCATTCATGCAACGCTATCTTAATTCTAACTAAACCAGGCAAAAGTATTATTTGAGTATAAAAATATTTTTAGAACTTAAAGTTGTGTTTCCTTCGTAATAATTTCCATTAGATCCAAGTATATTAATGGTGACTGTTTTAAAAATGCAATCAGATATATAAATCAGTAATGTTCAAGATGGCTTCAATATTTCACTCTCAACTGCAGATTGTGTTAGAAATTTAGGTAATGATATCAATCGGTTGTATTTAATGGCTTCGTAAGGGAATTCTAGTTTGTATAATTTGTTTAAAAGTTTGAAATCTAGCTAATAATTGGTAAGAAATTTATTATCTTTTTTTAGAATATGGATCTAGATTAGAATTAGCTTGATTCTTTAGCTTAGGAGTTTATGTTTTGGAAGAAATCTTTGCAAATGGCTACAGGACCTGATTCAAAGAAAAAAGCAGAATATTTTATCAATTGCTATAAGGAAATATAAGAAAAATGGCTAAATTTAGACAATCTTGAACAAAAATAATTCAAATAACTCATTGAGGTAACTTTCTACAACCTATAAAACGTGTGGAATGGAGATTTCCCATACAATGCAAGAAGATTTGCAAAATTGCTAAAAGCTTTCATAGATGCACTTTGGCGTAAAATGTGTATGTTAGTACCAAATGTCAGTCCGGAGCATAGAATCAATCTTACTTTCGTTGAGTTGACTATGAAAATTTGGATTAATACTTTTGAAGAATATCGAAGCTTAAATTGGAGAAATAAACATTTTCCATTTACTTAAAGACTTGCCAGTTATTTAGAGAAAATATAGGAAGTTAAGAAAGTGTTAACTCTGTTGGAATAAATTACGATAATTAACTCGAAAATAAATCTTGAGCTTGATATGAAGCAAATTTAATAAATATTTGAAGATACAGTTCCATTAAGTTTAAATCCAGTTTTAGTTAGAAATTGGCAAAAATCAAAAAAGAAATTTGATACAATTCTCCAAACAAAATCGTTATTATTAGCTTTATTTTTCAAATAAAAGATTGTCTCAGTTGCAGCTGCAAAATCAAAACCCTTAAAAGTACTACAAAATTTAACAAAATGGAGTTCTTTGCTTGATTTACCTGAAATTAGCAAATCATTATCAACATAAAAATCATAAATATTCAAAATAATGTCAAAGCACATCGACTAAATGAAAAGATAATTTCAATCAAGGACTGGACAGTCATATGATCCAATTCCTGGGAAATAATAAATGATAAAAGTTAAGAATTTTTCAGCATATTTAAGTGCAATTGTTTGGGGTAGACAAATTCACGATAAAATTAAAAGAATTTATCATTTTTGTTAGATTTTATTCAAGAATTAGCAAAGCTACTAAACATTTAAGTTCTAAGTCGATTAAATTTTAAAATAAATTGAAACTTTCGAAGTAGATCAACTATAAAAATGGAAAAGTTAGTTATCATAAGCTTAATATTCTGATGATGGGCTTGGGTTACAAATGAATGGCAAAATGATGGACTTGGATATGAAAAACTCAATATTGACTGTAAATTATTCATAAAAGCTAATAACGTTAATCCGCGATATCAGACAATTATCATAACTTGGTCTCAAAAAACAAATTCCAAAATAAATAGTTGAAACCGCATAAAATGGTAGAAGATATTATAAATAAGCCTTATCATTGAAAAAAATTGCAAATTTCTATAACAATATGGGGGAATAGATAATATTTTCACAACGAGGCATGCTATTACGAGAATTACAGAATTTCTAATAAAGTGTCTAGAGCGTAAACAAGACAATGGGCACAAATAACCAACAGATAACCTGGGATAACCCCTCCTCCGTGCAATCTTATATAAAAACCCTAAACGAAGCAACAAACATATTAATAAAATAAAACACAAGATTACATAAAATTCATTACCAAATAATCGACTAAATCCAAAATTTATCAAATTACGATCTCCGTAAAGACAGACAAACATGGCTATTAAAATTATAATCAATAAAATCCCAAATTGAACTCGCTTGCAAAAATAAATAACCAAAATATTGTCGTAAATGGAAAGTACACTGTGATGTCCAGCTATATAAAATATTATAAATGCAATTTATACAGGGTTTAGAAGATATATAATCGATTATACCTTAAATTAATGTTGATGTTATATTGAAAAATAAGGAAATTGTGTTTAAGCCTAGTATTTAGGAGCTGAAAGATAAGTATTATAAGGAAATTATGAATTATTTGTTATGGCCTAGTAGGGTTTTTAGGGGGATTAATGGGAATTTGGAAATTTATCAGAAAATTGGTTAAAGAAATAGTATAGCGATTAAAAGTTTAATATCAAAAGCATAAAATTTATTCAGTATGTTAACTCTTCACCTCAAAAGTCTTGATCAATGGGGTGTGATCCCATACCTAACTGTTCAAGGAATTCACGATAAACTCCAAACAATGTAACAATGGTAATTTAATATCCGCTTGATCCGCATGAAACGAAAATAATTATAAAAAGTAACAGATTATCATAAAATACAAATATTCAATATCAATCAAATAAAATTAAAACATGTTGCTGATTAATATTTGATTGATTTTGTTTAACAAATGATGAATTCATTGAAAGAAAGTGTTATTAAATAAAGTAAATAAATTGATCACTTTTTGGAAGATTCTTTGTTGAAATTGATGAAGAAACCTAGTACACTTTAAGAAATGCAGCAGACTAAGAATATATATTTGGAAATTAAAAGTAAGCAGAAAGATACTAAAAGGAAAATTGATTAAATTGTTATGAAAAAGAAATGGATACTTCAAGCTACAGGATATAATCATGATACTTAAAAATTGTAAAAAAATTGGTAATAATTTTCATAGAAAGTTCATGATTATGATAATTTACTCGCTGAACAAATTTAACATCTAAAAGGTCTTATTGATGGTCGGATCGCTTAAATAAATCAATAAGTATCAAAATATTAAAGTAAAACTTCATCGATTATTATACCCTCAAATCGTAATGAATTACCCGAATTAGTAAATTTCTTAAAATAATAAAAAGTTTAATAATAAAAAATGTTGTAAACAATAAAAAGATTAAGAGCTGACTGCTAACAATTTTAACTTTCAGTTCCGACTATTAATATAAAAACAATTTAATGGTAATCTTGGTAAATTTTGATATAATATTATAACGCAATGGCCAAATATTAAGAATAAATGTTCATAAAAATGAAGACTTAGAAATTTTATGAATTTCAAGATATGTGCACAGAGTGGCTATAAAAAATTAAGAAAATGTAAAAAACAAAACAAGTTCTGTACATCATAAAATAAATTTAATTATTTAAGTCAGTATTTACAGTCTTAAGAACACTCTCCTCCGGCATTTTATAACGAGATCATTGGCGATAGCTCTGGATGGTAATCAAAGCCGATAAAGCCAACACAGACAACCTAAAACTGGGAACAATGCTAAACAACGCCAAAAATATATTATAAAAATTACCAAAAGTCCAAGATATAATCTCACGAGCACAAGGTGAAGCTACATTAATCTAAGCGTTAAAATAATTGGCAGTATGGTGGTAAACCGCATAATTCTAGCTGACTGTCTATGAAGGTAAACGTAATAAATGTCATCTGATACGATAATGGAAATAAATGAGCTCGAAAGTATCAGATAATATGCTTTTAGTCTCCAGTTTGAAGGAAAGTCGATGGGTAGGCAAATTTTTACAAACTATCTAAGGATATTAATCTAAAATCGGTAAAGTTTAACGTGCATTGTATTCATTACAAGCTATTCAAAGAAGATGGGTTTATCTTTAGCCGATTCTTGTTGGAGGAGCACTACCTGATCAACTGGATAGATTTAATAAACTTGATCAGTCATTTAGGAATGTTATGGGCATTGTTGCTTAGAAACCTAAAATATCAACTTTGGCTTAAATTTAAGGACTCGATAATACTTTAGATACAATTCAGTAATAACAATAAAAATGTCAAAAAGCATTGAACTAATTTTTATAAGTCAAACGCTCAAAATTCCCTCGTTTCTATTTCTTAGGTGATGAAGATCTTCTGTAAATTCTAGCTCAAACCCAAAATCCAACTGTGATTCAACTTCACATGAAGAAACTATTCGCAGCAATTCATTCTGTAGGGTTCACTTCCGACAATAAATAAATAATATAAATAGCATCGATATAAAAATAAAGAGTGCCATTGACAAAACGTGTACAATTGAGTGAAAATGTTTAAAATTGGTTGAATGTTTTAGAACAAAATATGTTTATTACGCTATAACAAAGTTTAAGAGATTATATTAAATCTGGTACAAAGTAGATTAAGTTGACGGAGTATCCTTCGCAGATTTTATGTTTAATGGAGGAGATTCGATTTTCTACTCAGTTATAAGATTCAATTAAAAATAAAAATTTAAAAGGATTATAATCTCAATTGAAACAATAACTGCAAAATTTAACAAAAATCCTCCCAACAGTAGCAAAACTCTAATCCCTAAAACTAAAAGCAATAATCCTCGATTTAATTCATCATTTAAACATCACAACATTATTACTAAAATAATAAAAATCCGTAACTTTAACTAGCTACAATTACAAGAAAAATTTCAAATTCAGCCCTACCCCCGAGATGTCCCTATTCGATTACAAATACAAATATACATTTGAATACCAGGGTAATTTACCAAAATTAGTACATACCCCACTAACCGATAAATGTTACATAACTTTAAGTTTAGCTTTGAGTTTAGGGCTAGGCGGAAATCCTTATGGACCTGCTGGTACCGGAAAAACAGAGACGGTTAAAGCTATGGCTATGCTCTTTGGGAGAATGTGTCTTGTGTTCAATTGTGATTAAGGGTTGGATTATAAAAGTATGGCCAGGATTTTCTTGGGGTTGGTACGCTGTGGGGCTTGGGGTTGCTTTGATTAGTTTAATCGGTTGCTCTAAGAGCAGTTATCGGCTATCAGTCAGCAAATTCAGGTTATACAGTTTGCGATTAAGGCTAATCAAACTCATCTTTAGTTGATCGGTAAGAAAATATAAGTGAATCCTAATAGTGGTATATTTGTTACTCTCAATCCTGCAGGAAAAGGCTACGGTGGTCGTTCAAGGCTTCCTGACAATCTAAAACAATTATTTAGACCGGTTGCAATGTCAGTACCAGACAACGAACTCATCGCTTAAGTCCTCCTTTATGCATAAGGCTTCAGATAAGCAAAACAGCTCGCCCAAAAAGTTATCTGCCTCTTCACTCTAAGCAAACAATTATTATCAAATCAGCAACATTATGATTGGGGCTTGCGAGCATTAAAAACTATTCTATCTGTTGCTGGCAGACTGATTTTCGAACAAAGGTCTCAAGCTAAAGGGCAAGATATTTCTTTTTAAACTTAATGCGAATTGTTAATTAAAGCTATAAGAATTAATACTTTATCGAAGTTGACTTTTACGGATATGAGGAAATTTAAATTTTTGTTGACTGATATCTTCCCTGGAATATAATCGAAGGATATTGTTTACGAAAATATAGAGAAAAATGTTAAATCTGTGCTAGAATAAATGAAATTAAGCTACAATTAAGCCCAAGTTTCCAAAATTTTACAGTTCTATTAAGCAACTCAACAAAGAATGGGTGTAGTTTTAGTTGGACCATCAGGCTGTGGAAAGACAACAATTTGGAAAGTTCTCAAAAAATGTTACTAAAAAATGCAAATTCCCTTAAAAACTTATCTTATGAATCCAAAATCAATGCCAAGACAGCAGCTTCTAGGTCACATGAATAACGATACTCGTTAATTCAATGAAGGTGTTCTTACTGTATCGGCGAGAGAAGTTGTTAAAAATAGTGATAATAATTGGATTATTCTTGATGGAGATATCGATCCTTAGTGGATTTAATCACTTAATAGTGTGCTTGATGATAATCATTTATTGACTTTGCCCACTGGTTAAAGAATTAATTTTCCGAATGGAACCTGCTTTATCTTTGAGACGGATTCTTTAGTTTTTGCATCACCGGCTACAGTTTCTCGGATGGGCATGATTTTCTTAAACAATTAAGATATTAACATTCAAGGCGTTGTCTAAAAATGGACCTAAACAGCTCCACATCTAAAGGATTTCTTTAAAACTCTTGACATTTAATCTATGCTTGGCTACGATGAACACGTACAAAGTACATTAATTGGTCAAGTTAATCAGGTTCTATCTCAAATGAAAGGAGTGACTACTCAAGCTTAATTTATTTCAGCATGTGCTCGTGGGTTCATTGCTAATCATCTTAATGATCCTGTTCCATTGGTAAATAAAATATTCGAAAAATTTAATGAAAAGAACCCGTTTTCAGGCAAATAAATTCAAACTTTTTATGCTGAAGGACGAACTTTCAGAACATTCTCCACACTTCCACAATAATTCGATTTAGATTAAATACTTTCAGACAAAGGTGCAGTTTTACAGACAGCTACTATTCAAAGTTACTTAAATATTTTAAGATGTTGGGTATAGAATAACAATCACTTTATTGTAGTTGGTCCATAAGGATGCGGTAAGGGTATTCTTATAAAATAAGCATTTACGTAAATTCGTAAAACAATGCGTATAAATTTCGCAACAATATACTGCAATTCCCAAACAAACGCTCAACACATAATCCAAAAATTGTACCAAATATGTCAAAAAGCGAACTCAGGCGCTGGTAAAATTCTCCGTCCTAAATAATGTGCTCGCTTGGTTTTATACTTAAAAGATATAAATTTACCAAAACCCGACAAATATCAAACAATTCAACTGGCATCATTTTTACAACAAATAATAAGTCATAAAGGATTCTATGACCCTCATAATTTATAATTTGTGCAATTAGACTAAAAAATACAAATTGTGGTGTCGATGTTCCCGCCTAGTTCCATCGGTAGAAATCAACTCACACAAAGATTTACGGCGATTGTCAAAATTTTGAATATTGATTACCCAAGTAATTAAGATCTCAGCACTATTTATATGGAATATTTTAGGAGTTTGTTGAAAAGTCGGAAAATTGATGAAAGTCATAGTAGAAATTTTGCGAATTTCTTTATTGAAGTTTATCTAGGTATTAAGAAAAATTTCTCAGTAGACTAATACAGGCATTACTCATTCTCCCCAAAATCTCTATTCCAAATATTCAAAAATTTACCAAAATACGACTTCAATAACCAATAATCTCTCCTCTAATCCTTGTGTAACTAGCTATCAAAAAATTACAAAAACAAGATAGTATCGCAATAGAATAAAAACAAATTCGACCAGCTAATAATTTCAATAGTTCGCAATCATTTTCGTAATAACAGTACTCCAAAAATGGATAACATATTTTCATCAATTTCCTCAAAATACACAAAAATAAAAAAATAAGACTATTTATCTTTACTAAAAAATGCATTAATTCAATATTAACGATAATACAAATAAATTATATATGTTAGTACTGAAGAAACTATTAATTATGTTGTTTCGATTTAGAGGGTGCTTGTTGGCGATGGAAATGTTATGATGGTTGGGTCATCAGGGACGGGTAGAAGGACTAGTTTGATTTTAGCTTCGCTTATGCAGAAATTGGAGGTTGTTACGTTAAATGTTACGAGGGATTTTACAGCTAGGGAATTTAAGAAATAGATTAAGACTATTATATAGAACTGTGTCAATTAAAAGAAAAAACAGATATTATTCATGGAGGATCATAATTTCTAAAAACCATAATTTATATAGATGATCAACAGTCTCATCGTATCTGGTGAAATTCCTGGATTATTCACCCCTGATGAACTTGATCGCTTACCTGTTGCTGAATAATTACGAAAAGATACTTTAGGTAAAACTTTACATTAAGCATTTTGTTAAAGAGTTAGCTCAAATCTAAAAATCGTTTTATCTTTCGATTATCAGAAATAAGGATTTTTTGAGATGTGTGCGTCGAACCCTGCTTTATACATGTGTAATATTATTTGGTTCGATAATTTACCTACTGCTTCATTGAGAAATATTTCTTCATAGTACCTGGCTAAATATCTTCCATAATTTTCAAGAGCGACAACAGACTAAGTGACTAATTTAGCCTGTGAAATACATAAATTAATGTAATAAAAATACAAAACTCCTCAAAGATATTTCTACAGTTTAATTGAAACTTACATAAAAATATTCAAATAGAAAAATTAAACTAAGAAAAATCAAGGTATGCATTTACAGAAGGGATTATAAAAATTGCAAGAAGCGAAATAACTTGTTGATGTGTTATCGAAATAAGCATTTTAGAAACAGAAATTATTAGAAGTTAAGAATTCATAAGCTTCAAAAGCAATGGTTTAGATTCAGAAAGCTATGACTGCATCAGGCGAGAGAAAAGCATAAGCTCAGGAACTTTCTCGAGCTTTGCAGGTGTAATAACAAAAGATATTATCTAAAAAATAGTCTGTTCAGTCTGAATTATCTGAAGTCCAGCCTCTAATTGAATAAGCTAAAAAATCAGTCTCAGGTATAAGCTCAAAAAATCTTAACGAACTTGCATCTTTACCAAAACCCCCACAGGCAGTTGTCGATGTCATGAAAGTTCTTGTCCGTGTCTTTGGCGAGACAAACTCATAATGGAACACTATTAAAATTTTCTTAAAAAATCGATCTTTCATCGATAATATTCTTAATTTTGACCCAAGAGCAATTACCGCAGATATTCGTAGGGATGTATAACGAGAAATATAGAGAAATTAGAATAGTTTCCAGAAAGAAGTTATTTATCGTGCTAGTGTTGCCGCCGGACCGCTTGCTTAATGGGTTAAAGCTACATTGAAGTACTCGAGAGTTGTATAAACTATCAGGCCTCTATAAAATTAGCTTAATAAATTATTTAAATAATTAGAGTCATCTAAGAAAAGAGTTATCTAATGTGAGGAAGAGATGGCAATTATTGATAAGAAAAGTAAATAATTGAAAAAGATCTATTAATAAAAAATCGGTGAAGCAGTCGTTCTTGACAATCAACTGAAAAAATCACAATAGACGCTCTCAACAGCTAAAAATCTCCTCTCTAAACTCTAAGACTAAAAAGTTCGTTGGCAAGCAGACTTCAATCACATCTAGCGCGAAGTCCGATAATATCCAACAAGCGCCTTCATCGCCGCAGCATTTACTACTTACCTCAGCGATAAAGACTAAAACCAACGATAAATACTCGTTTCATAATGGAAATCAAGATGCAAAATGGATAATTTCAATTTTCTCAAATTTATGATCACAGAAAGTATTCAACTGAAATGGCGTAGCTTAGGCCTGGCGAGTGATTCACTTTCAGTATAAAACTCAGTGATAATATTCGCAACTAATCGTGTACCTTTATTGATGGACCCAAATAACCAAGCAATTCAATGGCTGAAACGCAATCAATAAAAAATGTAAGTTGTAAATCAAAGAAATTCTAAATTCACTAATACTCTATAACTCGCAGTCAGATTCGGCAAATAGTTATTAGTATAATAATTATAAGATATTTAACCGATTTTAGTACCAGTTGTACGAAAAGATTCATTCCAGCAAGGCTCAAGAATTGTAATAAAAGTCGGTGATAAAATAATCGATTATAGTCCGACATTTAAATTGTATTTAGCTACACGAAATACTAATATGTATTTACCTGCGAATACTGTCGCCAATGTTTCGTTAATAAATTATTCGGTAACTCGATCGGGATTGGAAAGTAAACTTTTATCGATGGTGATTAATCATTAAAGACCAGAATTAGAGCATAAGAAAATTGAGCTGCTTGAGAATTAAGAGAAATTGAAGACTAGTTTATCGAAATTGGAGTAATAATTGCTTGAATAACTTGGAAGTTCATCAGGAAATATATTATAAAATAAAGCCTTACTCGACAATTTAACTAAAACAAAAGTATAATCAACAAATATTTCCCAAAGTCTTCGTGAATCAGACGAACTAAACACAAAATTAGATCGTTAACGTGACATTTATAGAAATTTAGCAAAAAAAGGTGCACAAATTTATTTACTCGTATCAGAACTACATAGAATTAATAATATGTACAGATTTTCACTTGCATATTTCAGCCGATTATTTTTAACTTGCCTCAATCACGATCAAAATAAAATTAGTTTAGATGATAAGTCTGGTAAAGGTCGATTGTAAGCTGCTGAACTATATTTGAATAAGATTATTTTCAATAATATTGCCAGTTCGTTGTTCAAAGTGGATCGACTGTCATTTGGATTGTACTTGATGAAAGGAGTTAATTACGAATTGATATCTGAGAAATAGTGGGAATTTTTCACAGGAGTCTTCCCAGCTCCACTTGAAAATAAAGTTGTATTGCCGACTTGGGCTAGTTTTGAAAGACAATAAATATTTAACACTTTTTGTTGTGCATTACCAAAAGTCCTCAAAGGTATAAACTTCAACGATTCCGAATTTGAACATTGGTACAAATCAGCCGAACCCTAAAAATCATTCCCATCCTCATGTAGTAAGTTGACAGCATTCCAAAAAATATTAATAGTAATGGTTTTCCGCCCCTAAAAATTACAGCCAGCACTCATAGAATTCGTCACAGCAGGTCTTGGTGTCAGTAGCATCAGTGGCACATCACAAAGTTTCAAATCAATAAGTTAAAAATAAATAAGTAAAGATATTCCTGCACTTTTTATTGTCTCGACAGGCTATGATCCATCGAAATAATTGTAGTAATTTTGTTAAGCTTAAGTCGGAAGATAAAATTATCTTCAACTTTCGATGGGTGGTGGGCAGAATTAAGCAGCACTTGCTTTAATGAGACAAGCTGCGCAAAAAGGGCAATGGATTTGTTTGAAAAATATACATTTAGTCACTTCTTGGTTGCCTATTTTAGAGAAATAATTTAGAGCCCTTGAGAACAGACATGAGAAATTTAGACTTTATCTGACAAGTGAACAACATTTGAGTTTCCCTAATGTTTTACTCTAAACTTGTTTCAAAGTCTCATATGAGTCCCCACCAGGCATGAAAAAGAATTTCGCAAGAATCTACCAACAACTCTAAGCCTCAGGCCACCCCTTAAAAGCCAGTTTCATATTCTTACTTGCATATTTCCATTCGCTAGTCTTATAAAGACGTACATATATTCCACAAGGATGGTCCAAAATATATTAATTTTCATATTCAGATTTGAAAGTGTCAATGGAAATTATTGGAAATTTAATTAAATAATATTAACATACTAACCATCTTAATTTGTAGGCTTTGTACGGAGTGTTTTAAGAAGGAATTTATGGTGGTCGGATTGATAATCCTTCCGATTTGAAAGTTCTAAGAGCTTACTTAAGGAAATATTTTAATTTGTTGGTAATTAATGGACAAGCTTAAGTTGCACTAGGACTTAATATACCTAAAAATCAAAAATAATTAACAAATTTCATAGCGAAATTACCTGATATTGACAACCCTTAATTATTTGGTTTGCCTAAAAATATCGATAAAGTCGTACAAAGAAATAATGCACTTATGACAGTCTCAAGCCTAAAGAAATTAACCGCAATTTCAGCAGATGCAGCACAACTTAAAAGATAAGACTGGTTTAAAATCGTAAGCCCATTATTAAAATCTTGGTAACAGATATACAAACAGGTAAAAGACTCAAAAATCCCCCCAATAAAACAGACTCAACTACTAGTCTAAAACCCAGTCTAGTCCTTCATATACTTATAAATGAGCCAGGCTCAATAACTTCTCTAAAAAATAAACCGTTCCCTAAAATTAATGTAAAATGTCCTGCAAGGCAAAGGGTTAATGACCACAGAAATACAAAAATTAATTAATAAACTTATTACTAACAGTATACCAAAATAATGGTAAGATTTCTATTCGGAGTGCGAGTAACCACTAGATTGGGTTCGGAAATTTGGCAGACGGATGGTATTGATGAAGCAGTGGGTTTTAAAAGCGAATAATCAGAGACTTAATTAAGAGTAGTTTGATCTATCGGAATTGTTCCATCCTGGGGTCTTTTTGAATGCGTGTAAGCAAGCAGCTGCTAGGAATAAAATTGCATTGGATAAACTTCAACTAGTTGCGACATTTTAGCAAGATAAAGCCTCATAAAATGCAGTAAAACTCAAAGGTTTACTTCTTCAAGGTTGCTCAATGTCCAAACATTTACTAGGAGGCTCATCACACACTTAAGACTAATTCGAAGCACTACCTCCGATGTATATAGATTTCTTAGCAAATCCACCTCCGATGTACCCGAATGTTGAATAATTTTGTCTGTTTTCTTCGGCAACCCGAGAAAATATCCTAATGAAGCTGACTCTTGGTATCGTAGGAAATAAATAAGAAAAAATTATTGCAGGTACAGCCTTAATGCTTAAAGATATTTGAAAAAGCTATAAATTGATCAACATAAACATTTAAACAATTATCACAATAAAATATTTATTTCAAGCTCAATATTAAATAATACTATGATAAATAAAAAACAAATTTATCAAATAATCATCAAAACCCCCAAAAAATCACAATTCCTAATTAATTTAAACTTTCTTCTCCTTAAACTGTTACAAAACTGGTGCTTTATTCAATAAATCATCGACTGTGTAATAAGTTTTCTATTATTTTGATGAGGTTGCTGTTTTCTATGATGACTGTTTTTATAAATTTTATGGTCTCATTAAACAATATTTTGCATTAGACAGCAATATTTTTATCGGTTATTTTGTCAATTTACGATGAGCACCTCCGATGTATGTATTTTAGTGAGAATGCCGCCATTGATGATCCCATTCACCTTGTAAAAGCCATGTGCTCTATTTTTTATCATTTGTAAAGAAATTAAAATAAATTGCTTATTTTTCATTATCGACTTCCGCTGAAATAAGAACATTATGGCACCGATACAAATTCTCAACATAAATCTGACTAATTTTCCAATCAAAAATCGGCAACAGTATCTCCACTCCCTCCCCATCTTTATTACTAACCTTCATAGCCATAAACTGCTTATCACTGAGATCATCAACCCGATGCACCATCGCCATAAGATACTGTCCATCAACACGATAATTAAACACAATTTCCTAATCGTTCATTCTTGGGTATATTTATATTTCTTAGTCTTTCAATATAAAATTATGTGAACCATGTTGATGTTTAAATGCTTTTGTTTCAATTTTGAATTATGAGTTTAAAGTACCATTTACGGAGATCAGCATCTGAATTTGATCTTTGTATCGGGTTGAAGATAGCTATAGGGATAGGGAGGGATTTTGGAATTTTAGGGGGATAGACTGGGTTAGGGTTAGAGTATGGAAAAATGTTAGGATGATTGCTACGTGGAACATTTGATTTTTAATTTTATAGAAATTATTGTATTTTGTTAATAATAATTATCAGCCTTTGACTTTTCAAATTATTTGAGATAACAATAAAATAAAATATATTTGAGCAATAATAAGACCAAATTATTCAAGCAGGATAAATATAACAAATATAAAACACTGGACCAGTATATTAATATTAAATATACAAAAAACAATTCAAAAAATATCATCAAATTTATTTAGTCTGTTTAAATCTTTGTATCGTTGTAGTTCTTAAACAATTCTGTGTTTTATTCAATTTTTTAACTTTCTAAATCGCTGCATTATTTCCTTCTCGATGGTCCCAATATTGTTGCAAATGATACGCTTGTTAAGGTTTATTAAAATTAATAAACGCTTCCTATATAATATCTTTCAATGTTTACAAAATATTATTTATTTGCTAACCCAATTAATCTTTCTTTTGTTACTTCAATAAATAAAATGGTTTTCTACAAATTTGCATTGTCTTAAATTTATTTCTATTATTAAATTTAAATTTTGAATGATCTTCCAATTTCATTTAATTCTCTAACATCTAAATTGATTTATTAATTCTTTAGTTATTAATAATTAAATCTAACATTTATTATTTCATTTATTAATAAATTTGTTAATTTTGATGTTTCAATGAAATATATTTTGGATTTTATATCATTATGCGGAGAAGTTTATCTAATATCATATGACTTATCGTGTATTATTTTATTTTATGGGAACGATTTATTTTGGGTTATGATGGATATAAGCATGAGGGTGATGATGAGTTTATGTTGTTTAATGCAGGTTATTATAAAGGTGTACATGATGAACGTTGGGGTTTTAGCTTAAAGTAGCTGTAGTGTTAATTTTTGTGTTCATGCTGTTATAGCTTTACGATTTCACTGTTTATTTTGCGTTAAATTTTGGCTCTTGATCTATCTGTAATCGAATTACAGAAAATTTTCATTTTACTTTTTACATGCATGTTTTCACTGCGTTTTTTAATGATAAAATCATTGAAAGTATTAAAATGTTCAATTTTATATTTATCATTCTTTTCATTATCAATAGTATTTACATTAATATTTTCTTTATCTTTTTAATTAAATTCTATTTTATCTTTCTTATTACAAAACCCTTAATCATTAATACT
>APMI01014566.1_pt1 | contig 18986 bp, 18 predicted proteins | sample 667938 | NCBI WGS metagenome assembly APMI01 (sample SAMN01084076, study PRJNA167559) | wastewater metagenome | biome: Wastewater | place: Denmark: Ejby Moelle, Odense | collected 2011-11-28 | reverse complement strand
GACCGCAAAGGACTGAAGCGAAAACCCGATATGCCATCACAGCCCTCCGACAATGTGGCGAACAACGAAGACGGTCATCGCTGCGATGATCATGAACGTGGCTGTCGCCGCCATGGATCGCGGCGACAGCCGGGCCAGACCGCAGACGCCATGGCCGCTCGTGCATCCCAATCCAAGGCGGGTCCCAAAACCGACGAGAAGCCCGCCGATGATAAGAAGGACGGGAGACGATGCGATCGAAAAGTCCGCATGGCGGATCCACGCCAATGCGACTGCGGCCCCTGACAGGATGCCGGCAAGGAAGCCAAGGCCAAGCGGACTTATCCCAGCGCCAGTCAAACCGAAGGCAGACGCGGTTAGTCCCGATATCCCGGCGATGCGGCCATTCAGCAGCAAGTACAGTGCTGCCGAAACACCGATCAGGAGACCGCCCGAAAGCGGCCAGACAAAGTTGAGGTCCGACATGGCGGGGCCAATTTCCTAGAGCGCGTTCACAGGGATCTTCAGGTACTGGACGCCGTTGTCCTCGGCAGGCGGCATCTGTCCACCACGCATATTCACCTGCACCGATGGCAGGATCAGTTTCGGCATGGAGAGCGTCGCATCGCGGGCGTTGCGCATCGCGACGAATTCGTCTTCGCTGACGCCGTCGTGGACATGGACATTGCTTGTGCGCTCGGCGCCGACTGTCGTTTCCCAAGCATAATCGTCACGGCCTGGCGCCTTGTAGTCGTGGCACATGAACATCCGCGCCTCGTCCGGCAGCTGGGTTAGGCGCTGGATGGATCTGTAAAGCATGCGGGCATCACCGCCCGGGAAGTCGCAGCGCGCCGTGCCGTAATCCGGCATGAACATGGTATCGCCCGGGAAAACAGCGTCACCGACGACGTAAGCGAGACATGCCGGCGTGTGACCCGGCACATGGAGGACCGTTGCATCGAGATTGCCGATCTTGAAACGATCGCCGTCCTGGAAGAGCTGATCGAACTGACTGCCGTCGCGCTGGAATTCCGTGCCGGCGTTAAAAATCTTACCGAACACTTCCTGAACGCGGATGATCTCGCGACCGATGGCGAGCTGACCGCCGATTTCCTTTTGCAGGAAGGGTGCCGCCGACAGATGATCGGCGTGCGCGTGAGTCTCAAGAAGCCACTGCACTTCGAGACTTTCAGATTTTATGTAATCAATAAGCGCTTGCGCTGAAGCGTTCATCGTTCTCCCGGATGCCGGATCGTAATCGAGGACGCTATCGATAATGGCGCAGGCATTCGATGATGGGTCCCTCACGACATGGCTGATTGTGAACGTAGCAGGGTCGAAGAATGAACGCACAGCGGGGCGTAGCGCTGCGTTGGCCAACGCGCTGCTGGCGATATCTGTCGCATGAGAAAGATGAGGGTCGAGATTGGTGTTAGCCATAATTGCCTCCTGTCGATAGGCTAAAAATACATATTTACACTAACAATACAACTGTGTACTTTCGATAGCTATGAAACTGAGCTCCCGGTATAGACATTGCTTTCCGGGAACGACGAGGACGAATGATGGATATGACGAGTGCAGACACCGCCAGGGCAGGCGTAGCGCTCCGCCTGAATGACAAGGCCCCTGGCTTTTCGGCGCGATCGACGAGCGGAAATGTGTCTCTGTCCGACTATCGTGGCCGCTGGGTGATGTTCTTCTCCCATCCAGCGGACTTCACGTCAGTCTGCACGAGCGAGTTTATTGCGCTGGCCAAGGCGCACCCTCAATTCGCCAAGCTGAACTGTGATCTGCTCGGCCTGTCAGTCGACAGCCTTTACTCTCACGTAGCTTGGCTCCGCGACATCGAGCGCAGCTTCGGTGTTAAGGTCGGCTTTCCGCTGATCGAGGATTCAGCGATGGTCATCGCAAAGGCTTACGGGATGCTGGACGCTTCCTCTGAAAACAGCGGTACGGTTCGTGCCACTTACGTGATCGACCCTGAAGGTATTATCCGAGCGATCGTCTGGTATCCGATGAACGTGGGAAGGTCGGTCGAAGAGCTTTTGCGGCTGGTGGAGGCGCTGCAGACATCGCAACGTGAATGTGCCCTGACGCCGGAAGGCTGGCATCCCGGCGACGCGCTCGTCGAGCCAGCGGCTTCTTCGATGCAGGATGCGGAGCAGATGACTGAAGGTCAGTCCTGGTATTACCGGGAGCGCCGCGCATGATTGGCGCCCAATTCTCACTTGAAGCAATGCAGGAAAAGGCGGCCGAGGCTGCTGACTTCATGCGCTTGTTCAGCACGCCCAGTCGCCTGATGCTGCTCTGCCATATCGCGCAGAAGGAGAGGTCCGTCGGTGAGATCCAGGAAGACCTGGATTTTAAGCAGCCGGCGCTGTCGCAGCAGCTTGGTGAACTGCGCCAGGCGGGCGTTGTGCAGACGCGGCGTGAATCGCGGCAAATCTACTATTCGATCGCCGATGATCGCGTTGCAGCCGTCATGGAGATGCTGATGCGGGTGTTTTGCAATGTCGGGGACAACCTGACTTCTCCCCGAACCGAGGCTCGGACTTCGCCTGCGGGACAAAGGCCGGCCGCCCCGGAAGGCTTTGTCGGCGAGATGGCGCGTTGGGCACGGCTGGAAAAGGCCGATTGAAGCGTGAACTCGCGCCAGCCTCGCTAGTGCCGTTAAATCGCAGACGTGTCAGTCGAATGATGTCATCAAACTCGGAAACCTGTTGGGGAGGATAAAATGAAAAATGTCGGTTCGGTGGATCGCGCGATCCGTTTCATTCTAGGTCTGTGCCTGGTGGCTCTGCCGTTCGTGACCCCATGGCTGGCGTCCTGGGGCAACTGGCAATTCGTTGTGCCGGCCGTCGGTGTTGTCATGATTTTGACTGCTGTCATTCGCTTTTGCCCCGCCTACACCTTATTGGGTTTAAACACCTGCAAATGGCGCTGAGCTACTTGTATCGTTGCTCCACCGAACGGTGGCGACAAACCCGATACGATCCGATCGATTATGAAAGGAAATTTTCGCGCTCAGGCGCGCCGCGGCGATCGTGGCGATGGTGAGGCCGAGCCCGGTCCCGGCCACGCCATTGTTGCGGCCGCGAAAGAATCGCTCGCTGATACGGGGAAGGTCTACTTCGTCCACGCCGGGGCCTTCATCGGTCACGACAAGCCCTTCGCTATTGGCCACTCGATCCCAATGCACCTGACCCCCGCTCTGCATATGCACGACGGCATTCTCATGCAGATTGCGTAAAACCAGTTTCAGGTCGTCGGGATTACCTCGCAACGTGAGCCCGTCGATCGCACTGTCGATCACAACGCATATGGAATCCGGCGTCGGGGTCGAAGAAATAATTTCGCGTAGAACATCGCCCACGGACTGCTGGTTCGTGGCGGTGGCTGGCATCGCAGCCTCAAGCGCGGTCAGAGCGAGAAGCTGGCGAACCATCCTGCTGGTGCGATCGACGGATGCTACGATGTGACGGAGGGCGCGCTCGCGGCTCGGACCGTCAGGCGTGGCAAGCGCTACCTGTGCTTGGGTTTTGAGTCCCGCCAATGGTGTACGCAGCTCGTGGGCCGCAAAAGCTGTAATCTCCCGCTCGTGGCGCCGGGCCGCTTCGACCTTGAAAAAGAGGTTGTTGAGCGCGGAGGTCAGCGGCTTGATCTCTGCCGGTGGATCGATATCGGATAGCGGACGCATATCTTCGCCGTCGCGCTGGGCGATTTCGTCGGTGACCGCCTTCAACGGGGCAAGCCCGCGCGCCAGCGCTAGCCAGATCAAAATGCCGAGGAGGGGAGCGATGAAAAGCGCAGGCCCGATCAGGCCGGCGAGAATATCGCGCACCAGCCGGTCGCGCAGTCCGATCCGGTCGCCCACGGCGACGCGCACGCCCCTAACATGATCGACAATGGTGTAGACTCGCACATTGAACTATATCCAGCCCGGCAAGCCTCAGCAGAACGCCTATGTCGAGCGCTACAACCGAACTGTTCGGCATGAATGGCTCGATCTGTATATTTTTGACAGCATAACGGAGGTGCAGGAGATCGCCACGGAATGGCTTTGGACGTATAACCACGAACGGCCCAACATGGGCATTGGCGGCATTACACCCGCTCAGAAACTGAAAATGGCCGCGTGAGTTCTACCGCTGAACCCCGTTAAAACGGGGAGGATTACCCACCTGCCTGCGACTTCCGGGCCTATAAGGATCGGAACCGTATCGAGCGGATGTTCAACCGTCTCAAACAGTTCCGTCGCGTTGCGACCCGATACGACAAGACGCGAAAATCCTTCTCAGAATTCCTTGCCCTGGCCGCCGCAAAGATATGGCTCCCATACTTTGTCAACAGGACCTAGTCGCATATTTTAAATTAAAATTAGACTTTAAAGAGCTAACTTTGATCGAATCGGTTTTCGAGCACCGCGCGCATCAAAGTTACTAAAGATGGCACGCGGCATCGCCGACTGGTGTCATGGTTCCGCGTCTGGTCGTTGCAAAGGAAGGCAGCCCTCGACGAATGCCGGGTATTCACGTCCTGGCTTGCCCTGTGTTTGGATGGATTGCGAAGGCATGTCTGCAATGGACGAACGGCGATACGACAATACGGTTGCGGCAGAGCTCAGGGCTCTCAATCAGCTATTCGCGACGGTCCGTTATGATCGCAGGGGACGCATCAATTCGGCCAATCACCGTTTCGTCCGCTTGCTCGGACACGAGCTCGAGGACGTTGTTGGCTCGAGTGCCGCGCTCTTTGAACGTCCAGGTGCTACGCCACTCTTGCAGACGGGCGCCTGGGACCGAATCCTGGATGGAGAGACCCATCGTGAAGGGCGGTTCTGGTTGACGAAGACGGGCCAGGAACTTTGGCTCGACATGACGTTTGTGCCAATCGGTATACCCTCTGACGACGACTTCGAGGTTGTGCAGATCATCTCGGATCTGACTGACCAGCAAGAGAAGATCGCAGACGAGCGTGGCCAGATCGAAGCGATCGGAAACTCCCAAGCCGTTATCCAGTTTTCTCTCGATGGCCATGTTCTTGATGCCAATACGCTCTTCCTCGAGACGATGGGTTACTCGCTGTCCGAGGTTCTAGGGCAACATCACTCGATGTTTGTCGATCCTGACTTTGCCAGCCACCAGGACTCCCGTGATTTCTGGGCTTCGCTTGGGCGAGGGGAGCATCAGTCGGGTGAGTATCGCCGGCGCCACAAGTCTGGCCGGGATGTCTGGTTACAAGCCGTTTATAGCCCTGTTCTTGATCTCGCTGGCCGGCCCATCAAGATTGTGAAATTCGCCACAGATCGGACGGCTGAGAAACTGCGACAAGCCGATTATGAATGGCAGATCAATGCCATCCACAAGTCCAATTGTGTGGTAACGCTTGGAATGAACGGCACGATCCTCGATGCCAACGACAAGTTCCTCGACGCGGTCGGCTTCAGCCTTCAGGAAATCGCAGGCCGTCACCACCGGATACTTGTGGATGGCGCTGAGGCCCATGGTTTGGCCTATAATCAGTTCTGGCATGCGCTGAGACGCGGTGAGCATCAATCCGGCCTTTACAAGCGCGTCGGCAAGGATGGTCGCCAGATCTGGCTTCAGGCAACCTACAATCCGATCTTTGACGCAAACGGTGTTCCGTCCAAGGTGGTCAAGTTCGCTTCGGTTGTAACGGAAGAACGTCTTCTGCAGGCTGAATATCAGGGACAGATTGCAGCGATCAATCAGGCGCAATGTGTGATCTCGTTTGCACTTGATGGGACTGTCATCGATGCGAATGATAATTTTTTGGAACTCACCGGCTACAGGTTTGGCGAGGTCTACGGACAACATCACAGCATGTTTGTCTCTGCCGATGCAGCAGACTCTGACGAATATCGCAGTTTCTGGCGCGAGCTTGGCTTGGGCCGACATAAAGCGGGTGAGTACAAGCGTATTGGCAAAGATGGTCGCGAGATCTGGCTACAGGCGACTTACAATCCGATCCTCGACATGGAGGGCCGGCCATTCAAAATTGTCAAATATGCAGTTGACGTGACCGCCGAACGGCTGAGACAGGCCGATTACGAGGGACAGATCGAGGCTATCAACAAGTCGCAAGGCGTCGTAGAGCTTGCACTTGACGGTATCATATTGGCGGTCAACGACAACTTCCTTTCGACCCTCGGCTTTGAGCGTGACGACGTGGTCGGGAAGCATCATTCAGAGCTCGTCGAAAAGTCCTATGCCAAGAGCGTCGAGTATTCCCTGTTTTGGGAGACACTTCGCAGTGGGCAATATCACGCAGGCCTGTACAAAAGGCTCGGTAACGACGGTAGGGAGATCTGGATACAGGCTTCTTATAATCCAATCCTCGACCTGAATGGTTGCCCTCGCAAAGTGATTAAATACGCGACTGATGTGACTTCAAACGTCGCGCTTGCCGAGGCTTTTGAGGATGCAAAACGGCAGGCCCATTTGGATTCGGGTACCTCCCTGCCGAACCGGACAAAATTAGTAGCTTTCATGGAAACCGCTCTGGCGAGCGCTGCGGCAAGCATGACGGTATTCTACGTCGATCTGGACCGCTTCAAACCAATCAATGACACTCATGGTCATCATGTTGGCGATCTGGTTTTGGGGGCCGTTGCAGATCGCTTGCGGCGTGCCATACGCGCTGATCACATGGTCGCACGCGTGGGCGGCGACGAATTCGTCATTGCAGCGCCCGGAATGCCAGCCGAGGCGGTCGAACGGTTCTGCATGAAGCTTATGGAAACAGTCGGTGCGCCCATTCGCCATGAAAGCGGTGAGTTGACAGTTGGCATGTCGATTGGAGTGGCGATTGCGCCCATGGACGGCACAACGCCGGATGAGCTCCTGCGTGCCGCTGATACGGCGCTCTACCGCTCCAAGCAATCCGGACGCGGGCAGTTCAGTTATTTTGCTGCTGAGATGAACGACAAGATCATGTTGCAGCGTAAGATGACGGAGGATATGCGCCATAGCCTGACCGCCGGCCATTTCTTCCTTGAATACCAACCGCGTTTTGATACGCGTGCCCGTCAAATGCGCAGTGTCGAGGCCTTGGTTCGCTGGGCGCATCCGGAGCGCGGCCGCATCCCGCCATGTGACTTCATACCATTGGCCGAGCAAAATGGTTTAATCGTGCCGCTCGGGGACTGGATACTCGACACTGCATGTGAGGCTGCCGCGAACTGGTCCGGGATCGGCGTTTCGGTCAACGTCTCGCCAGTGCAGTTTCGCGATACAAAATTCGTCGACAAGGTCAGGGATTGCCTTCGCCGCTCCGGTCTGAAGGGTGAACTTCTGGAACTTGAGATCACCGAGGGCGTCTTGCTCGAAGATGCTGAGCGGGCGATTGAAGTGCTCAACGAGTTGAAGGCCATGGGCGTGAAACTTGCCATGGACGATTTTGGCACTGGTTACTCTTCGCTTAGCTATTTGCGCAATTTCCCCTTCGACGTCATCAAGATCGATCGGAGCTTCATCAGCGATCTGGGTACGCGAGAAAGTGCGCGGCCGATCGTTCAAGCAATCCTCGGCCTTGGTCGCGCACTCGGCTTAAGCGTAACAGCGGAAGGTGTCGAAACAAACGAACAACTCGCCCTGCTGACGGCCGACCATTGCTCCGAGATCCAGGGCTTCCTGATGTCGAGGCCGCTGTCGCAAGCCAAGATTTCCGAGCTGATCGAGAAGGTGCCGGAAATCACGGGGGAAGCGTTGCTGCAAACTGCCTGAGCTTCAAGACAATTGATTGGTCAGACGGAACGACAGCTTCACTTGATGACGAACGGCGCTGAGTTCGCCGTCGGCGGGAACCCGTCGATAACTGGAAGCCGTTTATGATGCAAAAAACATTCGACTACCACGACGCTCTCAAGGCTCTTGCGCACCCGGCTCGACTTGAATTTCTGGCCTGGTTGAAGGCGCCAGAGCAGTTTTTTGACCCTGCGGCATTAACGCGTGAAGGCGGTGCCTCAGCTGGCAGCTTTCAGCGGTCTGGCCTCTCCCAATCGGCCGTTTCGTCCCATCTCGGGGTCAGAACAAGAGCAGTCCGAAATCATACGCTAGGGCCGAACGAAACCGGAACGATGTTGTAGATCGGATGTGCAGCATCCGGATCTCTGTGGATTGCCGTCGACATGCGCCAGTTTTGATTTCTCTGTCCGGTCCGACTCGACAACGCTTCACACAGGTTGGTCGTTAATGGAGTCGGGCGATGGCAAAGCGCAAACTTCTCAAAGATCAAGATCGCCGGAAGCTTTTCGATATCCATCAAGCTGAAGCTGTTCCAACACGTCCTCTGCTCGAAGCTCAACGTCGCCGTTAAGCGTGTTGATCACGATAGAATTGACGACTATGTCGACATCAAACAGCCCCAATGTCTGGAGGGCAGTCCGGAGAGACGGGAAAGATGTGCTGCCATCGTTCCACGTCTCAACTCCGTTCTGCTCAGTCCTGTCACGGTAATAGACCATCGCGGGCGCATCCAAATGGCTGCAAATGAGCTTTCTTCCTGGCGAATTCATCGGCTTTTGGTTCATTCAAACGATCTCATTCAGCGTGTTTACACCCGCGTCAATTGAGACACCTAAGCGGCTTGTTTAGTTGCTCGCTTGCTGACGTTCCCAACTTCATCAATCTTTCCGTCGCTTCCGGTTAATTTGAACTGGCCGACGAGTTTCGAAAGCTCGGCGCTGATCGTGGCGAGTACAGCCGTGGCTGCATTCGTTTCTTCCATCATGGCCGCATTCTGCTGGGTGATCTGATCGAGATTTGCGATAGCGCTGTTGATTTCCCTTATCCCCGTCGCTTGCTCCTGAGCGGAATGGACAATTCCATCGATATGCTCATTGATAGACGTGATCCTGTCACCGATCGATTGCAGAGCACTTCCTGTCGCATTCACCAGCGAAACGCCGCGCATCACATCACTCGAGGATTTCGCGATGAGGGTATCGATTTCCTTTGCCGCTCGCGCGGAACGTTGGGCAAGTTCCCGAACTTCCTGAGCAACGACCGCAAAGCCCTTGCCTGCTTCTCCGGCGCGTGCAGCTTCAACGCCGGCGTTGAGGGCCAAGAGGTTTGTCTGGAAGGAAATTTCCTCAATAACGCCGATTATTGACGTGATCTGTCGGGATGAATCTTCAATCGCGGTCATGGATGAGATGGCGTTTTCGACAATCTCAGTCGATTTACGTGCCTCTTGCGCGGAAGCTTTCGCCAGTTCTTGCGCGTCCTTTGTTCTAGCCGAAGCTTCGCCAGCAACAGTGGTTATCTGCTCAAGCGCGGCGGCGGTCTCTTCCAAAGCGGCGGCCTGCTGCTCTGTCCGTGTTGCCATGCCATTGGCTGCCGCGGACATATCGACAACGCCACACGACATCTCGTTCATTGCCGACCTTACGTCGCAAAGGGTGTCCTGAAGGCGCGCCACCGCGTCATTATAGTTCTGCTTGAGGTCTGAGAATTGCGGGGAGAGTTCCTCCGAAATGCTCGACATCAGGTCTCCCGCAGCCAAGGCGGAAAGAGCAGAAGCGATTGCACTCTGCGCCGCATCCTGGCTTTCCTGGAGTGCTATCCGCGCCTCCTCGGACTTGGCTCTTTCCACGTCCAATGCCTCCAGATAGGTGGAGATAGAATAATCTATATCCACCATCGCGGCTTTCATGATCGCAGCCATTCGCTGCGATAGCTTTGAAGCCTTTTTCCTGAAGAGAACACCCTTCAGTTCATCTCGGACGACCGCATCAAACAGTTCCTCGAGAATCAGTGCATATCCGCCAAGGTACCACCGTGGTTCCAGTCCAAGTCGGGCATGCGTACGACCGATCGTCGTGACGGCATCAACATATTGCGCATCGAAACGCGCCGAGGCGATGGTTTCCCAATGCGCGGCCTGTCGTTCCTTGGCATGCGCCACATGGGCATCGTTCGAGAACATTTTTCTCGTTTCAGGAACAGCTTTCACCTTGGTATATAACTTATCGAGTGCTGTACCAATCGACCGGCTGACCAATGGCCGCAATTCCGCAAGGGCAGCTCTCTGGTCTGCGCCGAGATTGACGAAGTCCAAGCGCTCGTTGATCTGAAGATTTTTGCAGGCATCATCGTTCATGGTGAGCGTTTCCTCTGGGTGCAAAGTGGGAGTGCTGGCAAGTGGCTGATAACGTCTGGCAAACTGTTTACGTCGCACGCCTTGCTGAAGAACCAGCCTTGCAGAAAATCGCATTTCATGCCCAGCAACATTGCGACCTGTTCGGCGTCTTCGACCCCCTCGGCGGTGACCACTTTCCCCAAGCCATGCGCGATGTTGATAATTCCGCTAACAATTGCTTGGTCTTTTAGCGACTTTGTGATGTTGGAAATGAAACGTCGGTCGATCTTTAGCCGGTCGATAGGAAGTTCCTGGAGATGCGTCAGAGAGGCGTAGCCTGTTCCAAAGTCATCAAGAGCAACCTCCACCCCGGCTTCGTGCAGTCGTCGAAGCCCACGGTCAACGCGCTTCTGATCTCGGCCAAGAAACATCCCTTCCGTTACTTCGACACAGAACTGTTCCGGTCCTATCCCTGTAGCGGAGCAACGCTCGAAGAAGAGGTCAAGAAATGCATCGGATCGGAAATCGGAATTCGTGAGGTTGAGTGCGACGCGTCCCAGCGCTACGCCGCCAGCGTGCAACACGGCTATATCATCGAAGACCTTCTCCAGCATGAACATGCCTAGAACAGCACGCATCGCTGGGTCCTCAAATGCTAGCGAAAAATCCAGCGGCGTAATCATTCCTCGGGTGGGATGCTGCCATCGCATCAGGGCTTCAAGCGACACCAGTGAATTGGGGCTCGTACGGACGATCGGCTGATAGAAGAAGCGAAACTCCCCGCGCTTTAGGCCGTGCTCGATCTCGATCAATGTCGCAGATCGCTGCTCGACCTGTTCGCGTAGTTTATGCTGGAACAGTTCAAGCCTGTCGCGCCCAAGAGACTTTGCGTGATACAAAGCCATGTCAGCCGCTTTGAAGAGGTTCGTGGTATCACGTCCATGTTCAGGGAAAACGGAAATCCCCATGCTGGCGGAACAGCGCCGTGGGGAGCGTTCAATCTCAATTGGTTCGCGAACGGCGTCCAGAACGGCCTCAAAAAAGTCGAGCGCTTCGTCATTGCTCACGCCGTCCAGAATGAGACCGAATTCGTCTCCTCCGAGGCGTGCCACGAAATGGCGATCCTGAGCGAGCGGTTTGAGACGCTCCGCAATTATCTGAAGCAACAGGTCTCCTGCATCGTGTCCGAAAGAATCGTTGATTTCTTTGAACGCATCCAGATCGAAAAGCGCCAGGTACAGTCGGCGGCCGGCGACGGTGTTCTCAGCGACTAGTTCCGCTATGTATTCCTGAAACCGCCGTCTGTTCGCAAGCCCTGTCAGCGCATCGAGATTAGCAATCGCCCTGTGGTGCTCTTTGCTTGCCCGCAGCTCTTCTTCTATCAACTTTCGTGACGTAATATCGAAGCGAATGGCGGTATAGCTGTCAACCTTGCCAGCAATCGATATGTGCGGGACGATGGTCGTAGCCACCCAATACAGCGTACCATCCTTACGCCGGTTACAGATTTCGCCATGCCAGATTCTGCCTTGTGCGATGTGGCGATACATCTCACGGAAGAATTCAGTGTCATGCATCCCGGAGCGTAGGATCCGGTGGTTGGCGCCGACAAGTTCGCTTTGGGTGTAGCCGGTGATTTGGCAGAACTTCCCGTTGACGAATGTGATAGTGCCTCGCACATCCGTCACGGCAACAATGGCCGCGCTGTCGAGGGCATATCGAATAAACTCTTCGGTTTCTCGGTATGGTGGTGGTGCAGCCCGACCTTCGTCACGAAAGCGCGGCTCTGCTATGAGAGAGGGGCTTCCTTTGTGGAGAACAGATGCTCTTTCCGGTTCCTGACTCATGCAAATTTCCAGAAGAAAACTTCAACAACCCAAAAAAGGCGACGGTATAGGAACAATGAAGGCTCTGGTTGCAAAAAGCCCCTGTCCTGTTAGACAGTTATCAACTATATTTTAGTTGAATATGATTCGGGCGAGTTGTGCCTGTACGCTCAGGTCGGAATATCAAGACGTGAGGTCATCTTCGATATGGAAATCCTGAAGAAGCTTGCGGACGCGACGGGATCGATCTCTGATGCGCAAGACAAAATTGAGTTACTGAATTCGCTCCAACATGCTTTCTCTTCCTTGGGTTTTGGCAGCTTCAATCTGGGGTGCCATAAAGCCGATAAACATGAACTAGCGCTCAATCCGACGCTCACGACTTGGTCGGACGACTTTATGACGGAGTATGAGCGCCAGAATTGGGCGGACTTCGATCCCAATCTCGCTCGCGCAGCTGTGGCTGAAAAGCCAATGAGTTGGAGCAACGAAGACAGATACGTCTGCCGTCACCAGCAAAGCTATCTCGAGTTTCTGCGCAACAGCCCGCTGAAGGGTGGTCTCATGATACCGCTCGCTAGGCGGCCCGGCACCATTAGCTGTGTCTCGGTGGAGTCCCACAGTGAAAAACAATTTGATGATCGGACGACCCACGCCGTGGCGGTGGTTGCAAACTCAGGACTGCTAAAGGCAGAGGCACTCGGCCTTTGTTCAGCGATTTCCGTCGATGAAAGCCACGCACTGCGCGAGCTCTCGCCGAAACAAGCAGAAATTCTTAGATGGGCGGCAGAGGGTAAATCGAACACGGATATAGCTGCGATCATAGGCATTTCGGAGCGAGTCGTGAAATATCATATGAGTGAAATTCTTCGAAAGCTGGGGGTTGCCACGCGTGCGCAGGCAATATCGAAGCTGCCGCAACGGCAATAGCCGCTCATCTCAACACTGGCGATTGCAAGATGGTCGGTATTCTTCGCTCGCCCTTTTGGCGGATGGCTGTATTCCGAGAACACGTTCAACGGTTTCGGAAAGGATCGCAGCATGTCCCACCTCAAGGCCCTCAAGCTCACCTCCGCAGTTCCAGTTCGCGCGACCGTCGATCCGGTCGAGCGTGCGCGGGAAAAGATGATCGCGGCGCTCGCCGAGCAGAAGCAGATGGCCGAGGCGAAGATCGCCGGTCAGGCGTTCACTCTGACGCATATCGTGCGCAAGAAGAATGCCGAAGGTGTCCGCGTCGAGGTCGAAACGGCCAAGCGCGTGCGTCAGGGCTGGTTCACCGATGCCAACGGCAAGGTGTTCCTCGGCATTCGCTACGCCGGCAAGCCCATCGAATTTGCCAAGGACAAGATCGCCATCGAAGCGGGTGAGCTTTCGGCACTGCCGAAGATCATCGACACGCTCGTGGAGGCGGTTCGCGCTGGTGAACTCGATGCGCAACTGACCGCTGCTGCCGCCGAACGCAGCAAGATGCTGCGCAAGGCGAAGTAAACCGCGCAGTTTTCTCGCGTCAAGCATTCGAAGGGCATGGGATCCATATGGATCACCTTTCAATGACGAACTGAATGGCCTCGGCAACCCCTATGCCGATAACCATGTGTTCAAGAAGAACACGGACCTCAAGGGCAGCATGATCGTCGTGCGGAATTTCGCGAAGGAAGGGAAGGCGCTGTTGCTGCCGGACCCGAACTTCCGATGCCATGGCGAGGATACGTACCTTACGCTCAAAGCCGTTTCGATGGGCTATTCGCCCATGACATCATGGAACATGGTGCTGGAGGAGCTAAGCGGCGAAAGCACCTTCGCTGCCACCGATGATGATCGGACGGAAAAGATGCGTGAGGGACATGAGCGACTGGTCGCGGAGTTCGGCCATCTCGGTTTGCGGATGAAGCCCAACTCACACGCCCTCGACAAGCAGCCGTTTGAAAAGCAATTCTTGACTGGAAATTCGAAGCAGGTCTCAGTTCCGAAACCGCGCTAAAAAGTTCGGGCAACGAACTTTTGCGTCTCTCGGGCGGCGGTCAAAGCAGATCGACCGCCGCTTTCATCATCTCGTCCCGCACATCGATGTAGCGTTGCGTGGTCGTAAGGTTACGATGGCCCGCCAGCGTCATGATAACCTTCGGGCTTACCCCGGAATGCGCGAGTCGGGTGATGAACCAACGGCGACCGCTATGAGAAGTAGCCCCGTCGAGACCGGCGCTCCGGTATAGCTGCCCCATCAACTGACAGAGCGTGTTTGCGGAGAACGCCGTGCGCTTCTGGGTCAGCAGCAGTGGCGCGTCGGCATGACGTTCCTCCGGCCATTCGTCTCGATGCTTTTCGATCTCCCGGCGCAGCTTGTCGTTCAGGAACACGACACGCGCATGTCCGCCCTTTGTGACTTCCGCGCTCAAACGTAGCTGCTCGCGTGCCCTGCCTTCATTGTCGATGACATCGCGCAGGGTCAGCGCGGCGATTTCCCCGACGCGCAATCCGGCGAGATGCGACAGCATCAGCGCTAGCCTGTTGCGTCCGGCATGTTTCATTTGCGCAACCACGGCCAGCAGCCGCTTGAACTCGGTATCCGTCAAAACCCGCGCTTGCTTCACGCCCGAACCTCACGAAAGGCAGTGTTTCCATGCCTTTCGTTATGTTGCCGATGAGCGCATAGGGCGAGCGTCGATTGCACAGCCGAAATTGCTCTGCGGGTTCAATAGCTAAGGGCCGTTTCCGGCTGGAACCTCAGAAAATGCGTGTTTTGTGAGGTTAGGCGTTATTGAAGCTTGAGTTCAACGCGTCGATTTTTCGCCTTCCCACTCTCGCTGCTATTCGGGGCAACAGGCTCGCTAAGGCCCTTGCCCCACGACGAGAGGCGATCGCTTTCTATGTCGAACCCTTCCGCGAGCGCCCGGACGACGGAGGCGGCACGCCGCTTGGACAGGTCGAGATTGTATTCGCGCCCACCATCCGAGTCGGTGTGGCCGACGATTTGCAGCTTCATCGAAGGGTCTTCACGCATCATCATTGCAATTTCATAAAGCTGGTCTCGCGAGAGGGGCAGGAGAATATCGCTGCCAACGTCGAAAAGCAGATTATCGAGCGACACAGTCTGGTTTTTTTTCAGCTCATCCCGCAGCGAGGATGCCGCCGTGATCGAAGCGGACGCGCCTGTTATGATGCTCTTCGTGATCGCCATTACGCCCTTGGCCGGGGAATCGGCAAGCGAAACAGCGACATGGGTCATGTTCTCGCCATTGCCTTTCGTTGCATAGATGTAGCGGGCGCTGGACGTGTTGAAGTAGTTGCGCACATAGGACATCGTATGTTCGTCAAGGGCCGGCATGTCGCGCGGGGCATCGAGCAGAAGACCGAGATACACACCTGGCGCGGGCTTGGCATTGAGGAAACAAGTTCCCTTATCGGTCACACAGGAAAAGCCGATCTCGTAACCGGCCGCCTTCAGGCTGGCCTCGTATTCACGCTGGATCTGCAGGGCGCTTACGCCGGGCTGGAAACGATAGTAGGCATAGACGAGCTTGCCTTCCGCCAACTCCCAATTGTCACCTTGCGTCGCTTTGTTTGTGGCGTCGGAAACGGGGCCGGTGATGAACCACGTCTCGTCATAATCGACGATGCGGGGCGAGTTCGCTTCCGGCGTGGCAATCTTGAAAAAATCGAGAGCGACGGGCAAGTCGGTAGAGGCCTTCGTTTCGGCAAGCAAGCCGGAAGCGACGATCATTGCAAGCGCGGCGGCGGTCACTCGTTTCATGTTGATTTCCCAAAGTGATTTTTAAATTGAACTTCAAGAGTTTCCCGGAAGGTGCCATGCTCGGGGCAATCTGGCTTCCACCATTTGGTGGAGGCTTCGCACATGTTGGCCTGAACAGAGGCAGACATTCCGGCGGAGCAGCATCGGCTTGAAAGGGCAGGAATGATTTCTCCAGCAAAATTATCCGCATTGATCGGCGACATCTACGCGTGCACGCTCAATCCTGCACATTGGCCGGAGGCAATGAGGGCCATCTGCCGGGAACTCGATCTAAGCACGGGCGTCATCAGCGTCATTTCACTCGAAGACGGGCAACCTGTGCTGGCGGCAGCCACGGGCTTCGAGCAGCCTTGGCTTGAGAAGGTATTCTTCTATTCTCAGGAGTTGCTCGACATTTGGGGAGGTGAGCCAACCATCCGCAACTTACCGCTCGATGAACCGGCGGTGCTTTCAGACGTAAACCCCTCTGCCATCACCGGCGAGACGGCTCACCCTTTTCACGTGTCCTTCCATCAACCGCAAGGCATTGTCGATGCGATTGCCGTTGGCCTGACACGCGACGGGACGTCCATCGGGTCCATCGGCTTCAACCGCCATCGTGACTTCGGGCTGATCGGCAAGCGTGAGATAGAGGTCATGCGCCTCCTACTTCCGCATTTGCAGCGCGCGGCCACGATCACGCGGGTTATCGACGGCCATATGAGCGCTGCCGCCGATTTCCGCTCCGTGCTGAAAAGCTTGAGTGTTCCGATCATGCTGGTAACGGCAGACTTGCGCGTCCTTCATACGAACGATGCAGCGACCATGCTCAAGCAGTCGCAAACCGCTTTTACTGTTCAGGCGGGGAAAATAGCCTTCACGTCGAGCTTCACACAGCGCGCCTTGGAGTTTGCCTTGCACTCGACGCGGATATCCGACGCCATCCCAGCCGGCGACCCGTTCGGTATTCCTCTCGGTGCGGGCGACGAGGCTCTGCGGAGCCTGCATATCCTGCCATTAAAGAGGGAGAAGCTTGGGCCTGATGGGGGTGAATGCTTCGCCCTCCTCTTTGCGCCGCTCACCGTATCGTCGGAAAGTGCAGGGAAAGCGATAGCAGCGCTGTTCGGCCTGACAGAGGCGGAACGGCGCGTCTTCGAGAAAATCGCCGATGGCCAGACGGTTCAAGAAGCCGCGACCAAGCTTGATGTTGCCGTCAGCACGGTCAGGACGCACCTGCTGCGCATCTTCGAAAAAACGGGAGCCGCGCGCCAAGCGGAACTCGTTGCGCTCGCCCGGCAGTTTACGGCTCCCGTTCTTCAAAGCAGCCAGATCGCGTGAAGCGGCCGAAACGTCAGAACCGTTCTCTCTCCTATCCCTCCGCCCGGATGACGTGAATGGCACTATTGTCCGCCGCGTCACAAACCGGGTCATTGCCTGACGAGGTTATCTCGACGGCATAGCCGACATTTCCGGCAATCAGCGTCAACCCCGAGCAGCCGTTCTCTCCGGTCGATTTCTCAGCGCGGATACGTGTGGCCTGCATTAGGTCTTTCAGAAGGATTTTGACGGCTGCGGTGCCGATTTCTTCGGACCAGACACGGCAACTGCTGCCATCCTCCGCCACCCAAGCAAACATATTATCCGCGCCGGGTTTCCTCATCTCGACAATGCCCATGTCGGCATCGACACGTGGTTTCCAACCATGGTCTTCAAACCATGAAGTCGTCAGATACTGGTCCCCTTCACCGGCAAGACAGGCGGCGACTGCACCGTTAAGCCGCATGTAAGGGTCGTCGTGATCAAGATCATCGACCATAGCGCGGAGAATACTCATGTCGTATGCCGGTTCTGCTGCCAGCGGACTGTGGGAGAGCGCGAGCGCAAGAATAACACCAGCGGCAAAGATATTGGCCTTCATTTATGGTCCTTCCATACGGCGTGACATGTATGAATAGAACGTGGTTTCACCATCGGCGCATCCACCAAATGATGGAACCCGTATCGCTGCGGTGCTGCTCGAAGCCAACAACGAATGGCAGCGCCTGAGCCGATGCATGCAGGTCGAGGCGATGGCCGAACTAAATCCAATAACAATAGAGGAGGAAACCACCCATCAAATTACACCCAGAGCCGCCTGATCATGACGGCCCGGAACCACACCCGAAATTACACCTTGTCCCGTTTATTGCCGGTCGAATAGCGTGTTTTCCGCTTCCGCTGCACTCGCCAGAACAGGTCCGGCGCAATCACGGCAGGCAGATAATTTGGAATTGGCGCACCATATGGCACCGTCTTTCCGTCAACGCGGTGAGTTGGCTGATATGTTCCAATGACCGCTTCGTTGCGCAAGATGGTGCTGACGGCCGCTTGTTGCCAGCCGTTTTTCGCATTTCTGAAAGTCGGAGTTTTCTCTTCATTCAAGCGACGGGTGATCAGTAGTTGTCCAATGCCGCTATCGGCTAAATCAAATATGCGCTGGACGGCCTTTGCATTGGCGTTCGGCGTGTACTCGAACTGACCATTCGGAAGCTGGATTTGATCCAACCACTGCCACATGTTTGTAGCATAGCGACCTTGGCCCTTTGCAGCCTTCAGCCGGCGCGCTTCGTGTGCTGCTTTCAAGCGCTTGCTTTTGGTTTGGCTCTCTTCGTGGGCGCGAGCCATGATTGTCAGCGAGATAATCAGCTGTGTGAAATTGTCGCCAACGCTGTCTGCCGAGTACAGTTGATTATCTGCGAGGGTAACTACGATGATGCCAGCACGCAGAATGCTTAGAAATGGCTCCAGGGCATCGATCACGCGCTCGCGTGACAAACGGTCGAGGCTTTCAACCAGTAGATAACTGCCGCGTGCGATCTGGCCGCTCTGCACAAGATTGAGAAAACGGCCAAGGGCACCATCACGAACATTCGAACCCGTCCATGCTGATACACCAATATCCCGCAGGCTCTCGTCGAGTTCTAGGCCATGCTTCTCGGCATATCGACGGCTGAGGTCCAACTGCCTCCGAAGGCTATCGCCTTTGATTTGTTGCTGACTACTCATGCGAACATACGAGTAGGCGAGCGTCTTTGTGGACGTCTTTGTCATACGCGGAACCCTTTAGACTTTGCTAAGGGTAGAGCGTTATGGTGAAAAAAACGCTAAGCGTTCCTTCCCCTTAACTATGCTCCTTAGGAAATGTTGTACTTCAAGGGTTATACTTGCTCGGTCATTTACTGTTTCTTTCACGATTGGCGGCAAGGTCGAAGTGCGCGGTTTGTATTGCGTCCGCGCGTGTCTTAAGCCGTTGGAGCTTCAAGGCGTATCGAATTTTCGACCCGAGGCAAGCTTCCTTCTTGAAAGAT